>Ga0129333_10001455_pt1 | contig 21487 bp, 17 predicted proteins | sample CPB6_08_DNA_FD_94474 | JGI IMG/M metagenome (GOLD analysis project Ga0129333, IMG submission 94474) | Freshwater to marine salinity gradient microbial communities from Chesapeake Bay, USA - CPBay_Sum_0.6_0.8_DNA | ecosystem: Environmental > Aquatic > Marine > Coastal | place: USA: Chesapeake... | reverse complement strand
GAGCTTCATAAAAAAAATGAATGCGCCCGCTTTTATGAGTCGTGCCCTCTTTGGGCAAAGAAATCTTTTTGAAAATGGGGGTTCTCTTTCTTTGTTGTCTCAATTCATGATGATTCCTGCAAACGAAGATTTAATTGCCGAACCCAAGGAGCTTGAAGAAACTCCTCTCATGGTTATAGAGGAGCCGACCATAAAGGCAGAGCCGACCATAAAGGCAGAGCCGACTGCAAAAACCCGATATAGACCCAAGCTGAAAGATTCCATCTTTTGGTGCATATATACTGCAATTACGGATGAAAGCAACGACACCAGTCAATCTGCAACCAACTTGATGATGAATGAAAAAAAAGCAATCTCCGATTTTTTCAATAAGAGTCCCAACTTATTGAAAAATTCAAACCACAAGGTCACTCTAGCGAAAATCAACGAAATACAGTGCAACCTGATGACAAAACCTTTTATGGATACAATCGAGAGTTTCATTCCCTGCGCCATTTATTACAAACGCCCCATCTACGTCTTTTACGAAGAAATCCACGCCTACTTTCGCTTCACCGATAAGACCTTTGTCTCCGACACGGACGAAGCAGACGAGTCGATTTTGATTTACGCACATGGCGGCCGATTTTCCCTAGAAACATGCAGAGAAACAACAGCGCGTTTTGTTAGGAACGAGCTGGACAAATTGTATTATATCCACGACTGCGAAAAGATGCTGTTGGGGGCGTCGAATTACACTCTCGACGAACTAAAGCGCATACACAAGATTATTTTTTCGGATGATTCGGATGAAGGCCTGAAAAAACCAGATTACTATGCAAAAATCGCCATGAAATGTTACGCGACTTGTCACGAACGGATTCGATAAGAGACACTTCGCTTTGAGGGGTCGCTTCGCTTCACCAATAATCATAAATTTATATTCACAAAGTATATATACAAATACATACAAAAATGAGTGCATCCCCTGATTTTAAAAATGAATTAAAAGAAATGTTACACCACTATTTAGGGCATTTATCGAGTGCGGAAAATAAAAGAAATTTTCAAAATGAAGAGTTTGAGGTAAGGTTTACCCCTTATAAACAACCCTTTTTCACCAAAACCGACTACGACAATGTGATTTCGCGCTTGATGGCCAGCGATTATTCGTGCAAAAATCCTGCAGGTATCAACATGTTACGAATGCAAACCGAAATACCCAACCGATCCAGCGGCGCCATCGTGATGTCCAACATACGCACCGAAATTTGTGGATCAGACATCATTCAGGACTACTGCAAACTCAAAGACAATTTCAATAAACTCGCCGAACTGCCTGAGAATTTCAATAAAATCAAGTTCACTATGAAATCCACCGCAAAGCGCCTTGACGACAAGACCGAAATAAAAAAAATCACCAATGCCGACTTTAATTTTAATGTATCATTTAATCTCGAAACCGACTACAAGCTCAACTCGAGCGCCACCGCAAGTATCGTCAAGGACTGGAACAGTTCCAAAAAGACATTTCGCCTGATTAACCGCATCCGGTTCGAACACAAGACCTCGCCGATTGCGGTCGACCTTAGCATTATACGCAACTCGTACAAATCGAACGGCGTGATGATCCCCGTCTACCACATCCAAGACTCGGGGGTTTTTCAAAATCAGGATTTCTGCGAGGTTGAACTGGAAATTATCAACGAAAGAGTCGGACCCGGCAAAGACTTTGATCATGTCGATAAGCTGGTCAACGAATTGCAACTCGTCATAAAAACCGTTCTTTGCGGCCTTCATACCACCAAGTATCCGATCCCCTACAATGTCCAAGAGTCCGTATACGCCGCGTACTCGAAACTCGTTTTTGGAGAAGCCCCGCGCCATTCAACCGGGAACCGCGAGTTCATCGGACCCAACTCGTGCACTCTTCAGATCAAAAACATTGTAGAGACCGACAATACGAACGAGCCGAACATTCGCCAAAACTATTGTGTGACAGAGAAGGCTGACGGCGAACGCAAACTTTTGTATATCAACAAGGAGGGGAAAATATATTTGATCGATACAAATATGCGCGTCCAATTCACAGGTTGTCTAGTTGATCCGAACCTTTGTGGCGAAACCGTGCTGGACGGCGAACATATCAAATTTGACAGGAACAAGCAGTATAGAAATATGTTTATGGCTTTTGATATTTACTTTTTGAAAAAAGAGTCGGTGCGCGACAAAGACTTTATGAAGTCGGATGGCGGCGAACTTGAGGTGAGCGATATTCAAAAGTACCGATTCTTAATGCTCAGTCTGATTGTTGAGGAAATCAATAAGACATTGCGATCTTTTATCAAGGATGCGAGAGCGGATCTCGAAGTGGCAGTCAAGACGTTTTATTTTAACGGCGATATTTTCAAACGTTGTTCTGAACTCTTGACCAAAATGAATGACCACCTCTTTCCTTACGAAACCGATGGAATTATTTTCACACCGATCAATACTGGCGTCGGCGGCACCAAGAGCGGCCAAACATGCCGACTTGAAAAATTCACTTGGCCGCTCTCGCTCAAATGGAAACCGCCTGAATTCAACACCATCGATTTCTTAGTCACAACAAAGACCGACGACAATCATGCGCAAAACGCGTTTGAACAAGGTGTATCCGCATCTGTTCGCAAGTATTATACACTCGTGTTAATGTGCGGTTTCAACAAAAAGTCGAAAATGATTTACAATCCACTCCAAGACGTATTCGACGACAAAATCCCGTCGAATGATTGTTTCGCAAACGACACAGACACCTATGTTCCCAAACCGTTTTTGCCCAGTTTGCCCTACGACCCCAATGCTTGTTTCACCAACATTTATGTAGATGCGGTTTCCGAGTGCATGACCACAGAATCTGGCGAAGTATTCGAGAAAAATATGATTGTTGAGTTCAGATACGATCCTGACCGGGAAGACGGGTGGCGCTGGATTCCTCTGCGCGTCCGCCACGACAAAACCTACGAGTTCCGGAATGGCAACAAGAATTACGGCAACTCGTACTATGTCGCCAACGAAAACTGGAAGTCGATTCACTTTCCCATCACCAAAGAGATGTTATGTGGCTCAAATATCCCCTCACTCTCCCATTCCGACGAGGTTTATTACAATAATACCGGATCCGAAAAAACGTCGCACACACGAGGATTGCGCGGTTTCCACAATTTGTATGTAAAGAAGCGGTTGATCACTGGAGTTGCCAAAGAGGGCGATACGCTCATCGATTATGCGGTTGGCAAAGGCGGTGATATCCCCAAATGGAAACAGTGTCGGCTGAAATTCGTGTTTGGCATTGACTATGCGGTAGACAATATTGTTAACCAGTACGATGGCGTCTGTGCCCGCTACTTGAACGAGCGAAAACAAACCCCCGTACTGTTTGATGCCCTCTTTGTTTCTGGAAACAGCGGTCTCAATATTCGAAATGGCGAAGCATTTACCAATACTAAAGAACGAGCCGTAGCCAATGCCGTTTTTGGAAACACAAAGCTCAACTCGGAGCTGGGCAAGGCCGTCACTAAAAATCATGGCATCGGCAAGTCCGGATTCAATGTCAGTTCGTGCCAGTTTGCGCTCCACTATTTTTTCGAAAACCACTCTGTTCTTCACAACTTTTTGCGCAATGTGTCCGAGTGCACCAAGGTCGACGGGTTTTTCATTGGCACCTGCTTTGACGGCGCGACCGTTTTTGACAAACTCAAGCATCTTGAAAACTATTCGGTCCATGTAGACGACGATTTAGTGTTTGATGTGCAAAAAAAGTATAGTCAAACCGGATTTGTCGGTGACGAAACCAGCGTGGGTTATGCCATCAACGTCTATCAAGAATCGATCAACAAGTATGCCACTGAGTTTTTGGTGAATTTCAACTATTTGGTACGACTGATGGAGAACTATGGTTTCAAACTCTTGACCAATGAAGAGGCGAAACATTACGGATTTCCCTCGGGAAGTGGTCTTTTCTCGGAGCTGTATGCGCAAATGAAGATGGAAGGGAATCCGATCGAAATGTCCGAAAAGGAGAAGGAGATTTCTTGCTTGAATCGGTATTTTATTTTTAGAAAGACCCATGATGTAAATGCCGAAAAAATCGCCAAGAAACGGGATTATGCCGAGGTGGTCAAAGAAGAAGAAAAAGAGCAAGAAGAAAAAGAAGAAGGAACAAAGCACAAGGATAAAAAACCTAAAACATTTATAAAACGTTTGCCCAATAAAGTTGTTTTGAAAAATTAAATTAAAATTAAAAAAAAATATTTTATTTATTTATTTGTATAAAAGTGTTTCTACAATTCTTGTCATTGCAAGATAAGGATCGACATTGGCTGCGGGTCGGCGGTCTTCAATGTAACCAAATCCATCGCGTTTACACTTGTTGGAAATCCGCATCGAAGTGTTTCGCGTTCCGATCCCGTATGAAAACTTGTCAATGGGAGCAGTCTCCCATTCTCCAGTTAATCGACGTTCGTTTCCTTTTCCATACACATCAATGTGTTCGCGATGGGTTGCTGCGAATTTTTCCATGAGCGTATCAAATCCACCTTCACTTCGCGTTTCCTTCGTGCTAAAGTTGATGTGGCAACCCGATCCTGAACGATCTTCGTACGGTTTGGGATCATAACACACTTGATACTGATATTGTGCAGCAATTTTTTCCAACAAAAAGCGGGCTAGCATCAACTCGTCGGCAGCAAGAATCCCCAAACAAGGACCCAATTGAAATTCCCATTGATTTGACGCCACTTCCGCGTTTGTTCCGTAAAAGTTCAAGTTGGCGACGAGACATGCCTCCATGTGTTTTTCAACAATAAATTGTTGAGTTGGATTGACCTCGATGCCGCAGTAATGGGGACCGACTTGCAAAAAGCGTCTATGTTCGCCGACTTGTTTTAAATAGTACTCTTGCTCGGGTCCAAACCAAATTTCCAAGTCTTTCACATCAGCCTTCTCGAATATTTCTTTTGCTCTGGCGCGGGTATTCGAAGGTAAAGGTTCGTTAGTTACGGCATCATAGGTTTCGCACAAAACGATGTAAGACACAATGGCCGGTCTCAAGGGATTATTCGTAAAGAAAACCGGCCTCAAAATGATTTCGGTATTTCCCGATTCGGACGCTTGACCGGTCGACGATCCGTCAGTTGAAAAATCATCAAAAACAAGAGTATTGTTTGTAATGATTTGGACGCGGTTTTTGGTGCGAAAATTTCCCGCACCGTCAATAAAAATATAATCTGCCACGACTCTGCTGCACTGATCCATTGTAAATTTCATAAATATAATATTTTTATGATTGTGATCAATGTTGTTTACAAAGTACGCAAAGTACAGCTCCCGGCGATTTTGCCCTGTTTGCAAAAAGAATGGTAAACCCGAGTCCGAATTTTTGTCGCACAATACAAGAGATGAAAATGAAAACGTGATTTGTCCGGTTTTGCTGAGTATGGTGTGTAACTACTGCAAAGAACCTGGACACATTGTTGCGAATTGTCCGAATAAACGACCTGTAACACCTCGTTCGAATATGTTTTCTTCGTCTTCTTCTTCTTCTTCTTCTCCAAACGTTAGCACAAACTCACCAAGTAGCAATGCAAACGTTAATCGCAGTGAAAGCAATCGGTTTTCGTCGTTAAGTGTTGTTGAGAAAGAAGAAGCAACTTTACCAAAACCAAGTGTCGAGGACGACTTTCCGGCCTTACGGAGTTCATCACCACGTACAACCCCGATTGTCAACTCTTATTCAAATATGGCGTCCACTGCGAAAGTTAAAGACCCTGAAAACGAAACTACCAAGAAAAAACATTATTCGCCAACTTGCGAAGAGATTGAAACAAGACTTCGCAACCTTATTTTGTCGCTTGAATACGAAAAAGAACACGCGAACCGGTTTAGCGGTGGCACCATTTATCTCACACGAGAACAACTGCGACAAAAACTTAATGGCGGTTTCGATATAGACACGGATAAAGTTTACTTGATTGATGAATACGATGAACAATATCCAGACGGTGACAATGATGGCGACGATGACAATGCAAATGATGATTACGATTACGAAGACGACTAGGTAGGAGAACCAATGGATAAGGCGCCTTAAAGGTGCGTCGCGTCTAGCGACGCTCCGAAGGCGCCGATGGTGGAACACCTCCGGTGTTCACTCCCCTAAAACCCTTAGACTCCCTGTGGGTAGCAGTTCCTAACGCGTGAAGTGACAACGGTATTACTGTTCGGGTATTTATCCAAAGTGAGCCCGAAGGTGTAAAAATGTGTTTATCTGGTCAAGCTGGAAGTATGAAATAAAAAGGGAAGGATCATAAGGAAACCGCAGGTTTCCTTAAAGGAATATAAACGTTTCTTAATTAATGCATATAAGTAAGTAAGTTAAATGATGATTTATATTTTATTACCAAAAATGACAGGAAATTTTTTAAACAAATTGAAAGTTGCATACTATACTGAGCAGCGTCCGATGCCTTATATGTCATATTCGTTTAACCACTATTTGACAGAAATCAAGGACCAAATTGCCGAAATGGGCGACGACTGGAACATTTACAAAAAGTTTACCAACCCATACGAATTTATCCATACCAACTCGCACAAGACAAGTGTTTGTAAATACAAACCCATCTCGCGCGCCTACTTTAAAATGATCGAAATCATGAATATGTTTAATTTCCAAGTCTTGCAAACGAATGCCCCTATCCAAATGTTTGCACTCGCCGAAGGACCTGGCGGGTTCATCGAGGCTGTGTCCAATTATCGCGGAAACAATGGTCTTGATAAATACTACGGAATGACTATCGAGGACCCCAGCGACAACGAAGTCCCCGGCTGGAAAAAGACCGCACACTTTTTGAAAACCCATCCAAACGTTTTTCTTGAAAAAGGTGCAGACGGAACCGGCGATATTCTCAATGTCGACAATTTCCGACACGTGGTCTCCAAATACCGCGGTAAAGTCGATTTTGTCACAGGCGACGGCGGGTTCGACTTTTCCACCGATTTCAACAACCAAGAACTGAATGTCACCAATCTGTTATTTGCTCAAATCGCATACGCAGTTTGTATCCAGCGACTCGGTGGCTGTTTCGTGCTCAAGTGTTTTGACTGCTTCCACAAAGCAACCGCCGAACTGATTTTCTTGTTATCAACCATGTATGAAAAGGTGCATATCGTCAAGCCCAATACAAGTCGGTACGCCAATTCCGAGAGGTATCTGGTGTGTGTCAACTTTTTGTGTGCCGATCCCGAAATCACCCATGTTTTTGAAGAATTGTTGACTCAAGTGTGCAGTTCTACCCCCGATCGGTTTGTCAAGAGTTTTTTCAACAATACACGGATACCCATGATGTTTTACAACAAGCTCGAAGAAAGTAACTCGATTATTTGTCAAATCCAACTTGACAATATATACAATACCATTGCGCTTATTAAAAATAATTTTAAAACAGACAAAATTAATTACTACATGAAAACCAACTTGCAAAAATGCATCCAGTGGTGTTTCAAAAATAGAGTCGATCATAATTCAAATGCTATTTGTACCGGGCACGACAAAAATATTTTTAAAGCTGTTCTTCCGCCGCCTCCTGGTCTTGGTCAGCGTCACGCATTTACAATCGAGGAAGAATGAATAATGGTGATGGAAGACCCAATGTCTACGGTGGACCCAATGTCTACGGTGGACCCAATGTCTACGGCGTGAAATACGACGGCAAAAATAAAATCGGTGATCTCGAGTGGATGATTGCGCACCCCGATTTTAAAAACGCCATCTTTCTTTACTGTGACAGCGACGACGTCTTTTTCTCGCGCGATTTGTACGGTCTGCGGCAGTATAAACGTCGGGCATTTCCCATTCCCGTGTGTTCCAAAACGAACGGCTGTTTCTCCGGCCTGAGTATCTATAATAAACTCATGATCAACATGGCATTTAACCATTTGCGCGACTTTATAAAAGACAATAGCGATGTCGATACTGTCTTTTATTCATTTGACACTGGCGACATTCGTGTCTTGCACGAACACCCCTTTGTTTGCCCATCTGTTATTTCTTATATTATGACCAAGATTCGAGAAATATCCGATAAACCTGTTCAATGGTTAAAAACCAAATCCACTATAATCGGGTAATGGTCCGAGTCATAGGTGCCACAATACTCTGGGTAAGGATGCGGTATCGTCACTTTTTGCACAAGATCCATCAAATTGGGAGTCATCAGTACGTGATCAATCATCGACATTTCGTTGTCCGTGGCGACGCAGTCGCCATTGGGATCCCACCAGTCCGTATACCGCTGTGAACGGTCCACTTGGGCTGCCACCGAGTTTAATTCGTATGCAAGCGCATAGTCTCCCGCGTTTCCTTTTAAAATGTCCAAAACAATGGATGTCGGCTGACTTCCGTTTGCATCCTCTACTTCCGCGTCATAATCGTTCATATCACCTGCCACAATAAGTCCAATACTGTTGTTAGCCACCACTTGCCTTGTTATCGGATCGATCCCGCCCAACAGCTGCACTATCAGCGTTTGTAGAACGGAGGCTTGGGCTTCGCGTGATGCACACCTCGACGGCTCGGTAGGGATGGCGAGCAAGTGTGCCCCCACAAAGTAGATGGTCATGTTGTTAAACCTGTAGGTTGTGTAATAGTGTTTGCTTACACCCGAGGAGCCAGGTGAGCCCGTATAATTGCAGTGCGAACCCGCGACTGGGTACGCATGTGTCGCCGAGGTCCGCTGCAACGACACACTCGGCGAGTATTTGGTCAGAATCCCGACATTTTGCCCGGTGGATGTGTCAGTTCCAAAGAGTAAGTAGGGCATATAGGCGCCCCCCAATAATGCGTTGAGCTGCTCGAGTTCATAACACCCTTCCACCTCGCACAAGTTCAGAATATCCGGATTAAATGTCCGGATTACATTCGCCACTTTTTGCAAATGGGCGGTGGCGTCGTTTAGATTCGGCCAAGAACAACTCGTGCCGGGACATCCATTGTATGTCTTCAAGAACAACCATTCAACGTTGTATTGCATGATCCGTAGTGTCGACACACCTTTGTATGATTGCGAACCACTGCTTACCGTGTAACATTGCGTGTCGTTTGTATTCGATGCGGTTGCAAATGTTGCGACAAAAAATAATAATGCTATGAACCACATATGCTTATAACATTATCTTACATCAAATTCTTGATAAGATCTGCCTTCTTCATCTTGTTGACTTGGTCGGCGGGCATCCCCTTGCCGATTAACAATGCTTTCAGTGCGCTCGGGGTAAGTTTCTTAAAGTCCTCTTTGGAAATATCGGCAGGACCGACTTTGTTTATAATGATGGGATCTGATGGTTCAAGCGACTTTAACTCCGGCTCTTCTTCGGGCTCCTCTTCGGGGTCTTCGTCTATGTCATTAATTTCATAATTTTCGGGGATTTTCAAGTCGACGCTTACAATTTTGACTCCTTTGTTGTCTTCGTTGTCTTCGTTGTCGCTTTCTGCGCCATCTTCGCTGTCCGTATCTTCACTTCCGTCTTCCGATAACTCGTCATTGTCGTCGTCGTCCGACAACTCAATCTTGATTCGATTATCGGCTGGGCTATGAATGTGTTGGTGAAGCGACTGCATATGCGTTTGTACTGGTTGCTGCTGTTGCTGTTGTTGCTCATTTTGTATCATCGAGTATATTTCATTCCTCAACTTCATGTGCTGCGTGTATACATCTTGTACAATCTCTAAACATGTTGCATTCTTTTGCTCCACATCCACAATCCTCTTTTTAAAATAATATACCAATAATCCTACCAATATAATTAAAACTGCTAAACTAAATAATAATATCGACTCAAATAAAACTCCCATTGTGTTTTTTTATTATAACAAGGCAAATAAATATAATCTATTGGAACGCACTTAAGGAAACCTTAGGTTCCCTTATGATCCCTCCTCTTTTTGTGTATCCTTCCCTTTTTGTATCCCTCCTCTTTTTTGGTGAGCACCATACAAACATAATTTTTGTCGTGATGATACAAAAATTTATTTTTGTATGGTGTATACAAATAATGATGTCGCTGATTACCGCCGAAATCCCCGACAACCAAAAAAACACAAACTACTCACTTTTTATTCTCGATCCATTGTCCGTCATTATCAAACTAGCCATTTTTAGCAATAAAGCCGTGGGTACCAAGTTCCGCATCCAAGACAATGTAATTTATATCCAAGAGCCAGGCTATTTTCAGTCAATCTGCCGACTCTATTACAATGTCAACAAAACTGAAATACAATATTTGTATAATCCGATCCACTATGCATGTTTGCATTTTCTTCATCCGCGCTTCACAGACAAGACACCCAGCATTCGGAAACTCTTTTCGTCCGCCGTGCGTGGCCTCCAAAATTTGAAGGAAACATACAAATCATGCCATCTCGTGGTTTTATGTATCAACTACTACATCAGTATTATCGAAAATCATTTGGACGAACACATGATCGACGGGTTGTTCAAAAAAGATGCAATGACCGCTTTCTACGACGACTCGACAATACAAATGTTGAATAGTTTGTGGACAACCGACCGCATCAAAATTGTGCTCGACATTATCGACTTTTTGTGCAAAGACTACTCGGCTAGCAACAATGTGCAGTCTCTCGAAATTTTCATCAACAATATTGATGGTGAAATTCGGAAAACCTTGGGTTAAGTTAAGGTTAAGGGAACTCGTCGTTCCCTTACGCGATCGAATCCCCCCTCCAAATTTGTATTCTTGTTTTATACATGTTCGCATGGTTATTTAACATTTCGATTATTTCTCTGCTTGTCATTTTGATTTTACATTTTGTGTTCGAATACTTTGGAACAACAACCAAGAATACAAACGCAGTTGACCTCCAAGTTCAGAAATACAAAACTATTATAGAAAAACTCACCCACCCCCCTGAAGTTGTTGCTGCATTCGAAGAAGACACCGGTCACTATCCCGTCTCCAATGATTTAGAAGAAGACTTGGAGTTGTATATTAAGGAAAAAACCGTGGATAACAACGCAGGTCAGTTACAAGACATTAGCGATACAATTGGCCTGTAAAACAATTTAAACAAATCGCGCATTATATCTTCAATCATTATGCCATCCATCGTCATTGTTGAAAAGTCAGGTTCTCTCAAGTCTGTCAATGCCAAAAATCTTTCCCTTCCGGATTTGTATAAAAAGTGCGGTTTCAAGACAAACGAAGGCTTCTCGAAGTCTCACACTTGGACAATTGAAGTCAACGACATTGAATACAAATTGTCAGTCTATGGCAAAACCACTGGCAAGGCAAATACCGAAAACAAGTTCGAGTTCCCTCCCCCCATCGACAGCATTTTGTTTTTCGGCAGCTGCGCAGCCGTGCTTACTGTCGACAATGCCATCAGCGACATGACTCCCGAAGAGTTCACCGACATTATCGATAATTTGCAAGGTGGCTACTCCGACATCGGATCTGAAGACAGCGAGGACGAGGAAGAGGATGACGAAGACGAACTCCTCCTTCCGAAGACCAAGCACGGCTATGTGAAGGATGGTTTTGTTGTTAGTTCCGATGCCGAAGATGACGACGAAGATGCCGACGAAGATGATGATGAAGATGAAGACGACGACATCGCTGAGCAAGAAGAGATTGAAGAAGTTGTCGTAAAACCCAAGGAAAAAGGGAAAAAAGTTGTCGCCAAACCGAAGAAGCCCAAGTTGCGCGAAGAACCCGAACCCACCGTTTATTGCGAAGAACTTGTCGAGGACCCCTATCTCGAATAAATAAAGGACACAACGGCTCGGGCTCGCCTTCCGGAGCGTCGCTAGGCGCTCCGCACCTTTAAGGCGCGCCCTTGGAACCTAAGGTTTCCTTTTAATCCTTCCTCTTTTTTTTTGTAAAAACGTCGAGTTTCCTTTTCAAAAGTTATGAATCCTTCCTCTTTTTTTTGTAAAAACATGAAATTATCCCCAAACGATTCGTTCCCTTAATCAAAAAAAATTATGTCCAAAATCACCCTACAATGTGTTAAGGAAAAAAGCAAACTGAGAATCAAGTTTTTCAGTTTCACCGATACTGACGGCAAAGTTTACACCAATGTATACGACAATGGTCTAAACTGCAAATTCCCGAAAGATATTCGCCAAGAAGGTTTCTTTTACGAAATTGGCGCAAACGACCTTGAGGTGGTTTCGCGCCCGAATATCAAGACATTTTACCAAGTCAGGGCCGCCAACATCAAAGTTGTCCCCAATATCAATATCGCCTCCTTGAAAATCTTCGAAATTACCGAATGCGTTATTTGTATGGACGAAAACTCTACCGAAGTTCTTGTACCGTGTGGCCATCTTTGTTTATGTAAAAATTGTTGCGCACAATTGCTTAGAAGTCGCAGCAATTGTCCGATTTGTAGACGCGAAATTCAAACAACTTGTTGTAAATAATTATTTTTTTAATTTAATATTTTTAAATTTAACGATTTTTTGTATACGCTTTATAACATGGTTTTTGTTGTGTTTTGTATGAATTTTGTTGATATCTTTGAGTATGGAATGGCTTTTTTGGCCCTAGCCCTTGTTGTTGGGTCCTTTGTGGTCGATGACTTTGTATCAACGCTGCCAACTGTACCAATGGGCTTGCATCGCCAGACACACTCACTGGCATCCACTTTCTAAATTTTACATTGTATGTACAATTCATTTTGTATTCTTTGTTTAAATCGACATATTTGTCCAAACTCGTGTTTTGAAAAATATCTTCGTCCTCGCTCTCCTCCCCATAATCGATATTGATGTTTTCACGAATATTTCGGAATAAACTGTTCATATAGGCGCTCGATTGCCGGTTCTCTATGTACGCAATATTTGTATAGTATCCATCCGCCGCAAACAAGTGATAAATATCATTTTGTATATCCGCCTTGACTCTGAACACTGCCGTCTTCAGCGACATTTGTGCGTAGTGATCAAGGTCGGTGCGCGGAAACAACAACGACGTTTCGGATGCGTCACCCGACACCGTGGCTACAAAATCTTGTCGCTTTTTGTATACATGGTTCAAATAAGGCGAAATGGTGTGCGATGACCGAAACTGAACATGGTGTGTTGTATATGCCGTGCTCGAAGTCATAGACTCGTAAAACTGGGGTGAGTCGAGCAATTTGTTGTCACCGGTGACTTGGCACATATATGGGAGCGCCAAGCGTACCTGCTTTATTGTATACTTGGTCATCAATTGGTAAAAGTATGTGAGTTTCTCACCAAATGTCAATTGTTTAAGTGGGAGGCCGCAAAAATAGTAAATATCCTCCACGATAAATGCTTGATTTTCGAGTAAAGAGCCATACAATACGGTTCCGTGGGCGAGTTCTTGGGGAATATTTTCGGCGGGGGTCTTGCTGATTTTTGTTATCTTTTGGTCCTTGTTGATCTCCAGCAGGTAGCAAACATCGGCGGCTCCCTCGTAGGTGAACCACATGAAACTTTTCTTTCCTACGGGGATGGCGATACAAATGTCGTAATTGGTCGAAACTTTCTTATGCGCGGCGGTTTCATAAGAAAGTTCAAGTCGGGGGAATCGCTTGATTAGTTGGTCTTCGTTCTGGTGTTGTTGTGACATGATTTGTATATAGAAGACACTTTATTTTTATGTCAGTTTTATGAAAATATATAATTTGAGTTTTTTTGGTCGTAAGTCTCGTCGTAGTTGCCGGCAGTGGTTACTGTGTATCCAGTTGACTTAGAAACCATGTCTTGTATATACGCGGGGTCTTTTGTTTGGAACAAATCATACAACTTGTTCAGGTGAATTGTGATCATTGCATCATAGTTAGGAGAAACGCCTTTTTGTCCTTGAGCTGGACATAAATGCACGATATTTTTTATAATTTGGTCATACGAATAGTTTGTATTCAAACCGATTTGACGGGCAAATTTTCCTAATATACTAGACTGTTCATTTGCAGCAATTTTGGATGTTTTACATAATTTCACTATATCAAATTCTTTTTTAAATGCGTTAAAATCCTTCATATCTTTTGTTAATAAAAATCGAATCAATAAGAGAATAGTTGCTTGGCGTTTAATGCTCTCGGGACCAAGTCGATCGTTTTTGTATAATTCGCTTTCATCAACGCCAATACAAACCAAAATATTTTTAATCAAATAGTATTGCATTAATATTACACGATCGAGTGTTGTTGTATTTAATTCTTCTTTTAAATCATTCTGGTTTTTATTTATTTCATCGGCGGATCCTCCAAATTTTGTTCGTAATAAATCATTAAACGTATTGATTGCTTCTTCGCGCGAAGATGGGGATACAACAGGTCCTGAAGCAGATGTTGCCGCAGATGGTCCAGCAACAGGTATTCCAGCAGGTATTCCAGCAGGTATTCCACCAGGTGTTCCAGCAGGTGGTGCAACAGGATTTAGATTAGATCCTACATTAGATCCTACATTAGATCCTACATTAGATGATACAATAGATCCTACATTAGATCCTACATTAGATGATACAATAGGTGTTAAAGTAGATGTTGCTGTAGTAGATGTTCGAGCAGGTGTTAAAGTAGATGCTGCTGCAGCAGATAGTGCACCAAATTCTTCAACCGGCTTTTCACCAAGTTCCTCGAGCACAACCAACTCTGGCTCGGGTGCTTTATTCGCCTTCAATGCATTCAGTTTTTCTTGCAAGTCCAGATTCTCTTTTGCCAGCTTTTCGTTTTCCTCTTCAATTATTTGGTCATATGTCACATTTGGCCGGGCCTTTTTTTCCACCTTTACCAATTCCAAAATTCGACCATTGTCTAAATTGTATATATCCTGGAGTTCTTCCAACTTCATGTCACCGCGATTAAGCAATCCATACTTGATACTCACCACATTCATCAGCACCGGCATTCGCATCAACCGTTTCAAAAGCTCTTCATCCACATCCGTTTTCTTCTCGTTTTTATAGTCTTCAATAAATGCGCCCGCCAACAGTTCCTCATACCTCTTGCGGAACTCAAGTTGGGTTTTGTTCGTCAATTTGCCGGCTGTATCGCGAATGATAAATAACTGCTGTTGGGATCGTTTATTTTTTATACCGTTCAGTCGGTTGATCACTTTGTTAACAAGCTGGATCAACGTGATATCGGATTTGTCGTTGACTGCGATCTTTACAATTCGCTTTTTCTGCGTCTTTCTTTTCGCACTGATACTCTCGTCGCCCGGAAGATTCAAAAAGTCGCGAAAGGCTTGCTGCATTCGGTCGAGATTGAATAACTCGCGAAACCCGTCGGATATATTCGGCGACGGGTCGATTTTGTTTCGGTCCATATACTCATGTCGCGCAAGCATGTTTTGCAGCTTCATGTTTTTAATATTGCCGGATTTGTCGTAGTCGACAATTAATACTAAACCGGATGCACCGCCGACACGTTTTTTCCTTGATTGTCTCCGTTTTTTTGTTTTCATATTTGGATTGTATCGCTTATATATGGTGGATATATTATTTTTTTAGGGTGCGGTGGGGGGTGGATCAGGTGGCTTTAATTGTATTTTTGGTACTGATTCCACGTTTTCATCATTTACACCACAGCCAATATCTTTGGGACAAATTTTGTAGCTTGTAACTGTTCCGAACGGCCCAGTTTTAGATTCCATACTTTTTACAATATATTCTTTATTTATATACTTAACTGTATCGCCGACCTTTGGATCAAATGGCGGTTGTGTGTTTACAGTGGCTTTTGGAGCAGTAGTAGATGATGCGGTAGAAGTGGAGGCAGATGAACTTGGTGATGTTACCTTTGTTAAATTTTCGCGAAATGACATTGCTCCGAACTCTATCGGTATACCGTCAGGTTCTTTCGCTTGATTTTGAAACGTACTATCAGTGTATAATTTATATTTAACATTTATTCCGCTACCGTCAACATTTAAAAAGTACTCTACACCTTTATACAAAACTTTTTCTCCTGTAGCAGGGACCCATCTTCGTGACATTGGAATACGAGAAGTCGATGCAGCGGAAGTAGATGGACCAGGAGTGTTTTGAGCAGGAGTGTTTGGAGCAAAAATTCGTGGAGGTTTGTAACCTGGAGGTTTCGGCAACGGATCCCACAAATCTTTCAGTTGGTTCAGCCTTGCATCTTTTTTCGCATTATCAGTTTTGAACGATATATCAAGCAAACCAGTCTCAATATCAACAGTAGGAACTTGATTATTATATACTTTGTTGTGATCAATTTTTGTTGTTATATATAAAGATTTTATGTGTTCGAATATACTTTTTTTCCAATTTATCTTGGCTTTATCAGTGAACTCAGTGTCTTCCGGTAAATTGGCATATAGTGCAACTGCTTCGATAAAATCAAGATCTCTCGTGTCACATTTTTTTAAGTCACTTATATATGTTTTTAAAAGTTCATTTCTTTTTTGAACGAACATTTTTATGCAGTTATTTCTTGGGTCATTAGTAAAAAGATGACTTGCTAATTCGTTAGAATAACCACCTTGTGTTATTATATTTGCAACAGTCAATTCTAAAATATTAGTCGGAATAAACATTTTTATGTTTAACTGACAGTAATTTGCCCAAGGTGTTATAATATTTGTAATAAAATCGAGGTCCTCTTTATTTTCCTTTTCACGTTGTTCTGGATGAGTTTTTAACGCATCTGACGCGAGTTCTAGACTTTTTTCGACTTTAGCACGTTCTTTACTGTCTGTTGTCTGGCTAAGTCTTTCATTTAACAAAATAGTACTCTTTATTAAATCATCTAGCGATAACTCTTCTGGGAAAGTAAAATTTGGAAACTGTTCTAAAATCGTTTTTAAAACTTTTTCTCTGTATACTGGGTCTGTTTTAAATTGTTCTCTATACACTGCTTGGCGTTCATCCGGAAGCATTTTTAATAAGTCCGGATTTGAACTTGAAGCCGACTGCACCGAAGCCGCAGATTGTGGAGAAGCAGACGATTGTGACAGTCCCGCCGCCAACGGCGGTCCTTGCGCTTTCAACCTTAGAATTTCCGCTTCCAGATCTCCCACCTTCTTTGTTAAATCTGTGTTACTGTTCGTAAGAGTCGTGTTGTTGCCATTCGCTGTCGCAATCTCTCCATTTATACGGTCAATCTCTTTCTGTTTTTTATCTATATCATCTTTTTTCTTGTCAATTTCTTTCTTCAGCTCGTCAATCTCACCGTTTGCTGTGTCTAGATCTTGCTGTTTGGTTTGAAGTTCGGTTCTCAAATCGGCGTTTTCTTTTTCAAGGTCCTTCTTTTCTTTCAATAACTCTTTAATTTTTTTACTTGCATTTGATTGCTTTCCTTTTAAAGCATTAATTTTGTTTAGTGCCGCATCCTTTTCAGTAGTCCTATCATCAATAGTTTGTTTAAGTGTCGTTACTTCGGTTTCCAAATCTGTTTTCTCATTCGTCAACTTATCTATTTCAGTTGTTGCATTCTTCAAATCCGTTTCAACTTGTTTTAAACGCAAAATCTCTTTTTGTGCATCTGCTTCTTTACCTTTGGTCTTTTGCAAATTTGCACGAGTTTCAATCAGTCGCCTACCGACTTTTCGGTATTCTTTGTCTTTTTTTTTAATTATAGCATCTAAACGATCTATTTGTTCAATTCTGTTCAAAGCATCTTTTCTCAAGCTGTCTATTGTCGTTGTATCAGCTTTTAAATCATTCTCTAACTTTTCTATAGCATCATCCACCGTATCTTTGTCTTGCTGCAGCTTTGCCAACAGCTGGTCCAATCGTTGTATCTCAACCGTCTTTTTTTTACTTTCCTCCGTTACTTTCTCAATATCTTTCTGCAAATGTTCTTTTTCTTTCGTCAGATTTGCCGTCTTTACTAACAATTCGGCTTCCGCCTTGTTCTTTTCAACCACAATTTTGTCAAGCTGCTCCTGAATAATCTTCTTCCCAAGTTCCAGTTTCGACAGCCTCTGTGAAATCAAACTATTTTCGATTTCTAGGTTGCGCTTCTGAATTAGTGCGGCCTTTTTTTCCTGTTCGACTTCATACAATTTCTCGGCTGCTTGGTTACTCGCCCTTTTTTGCGCCTCGGCGTCCTGCTCAATCTTGCGCTTTTGCATGCGATCCAAGAGCTCGATCGTTTTTGTATTCAACAATTTGTCCGCAAGATTGACCGCATATTCGATTTTCTCCTTCTCTGACATCTTATCAAAATTCTCCGGTTTTGCAAACAGGTTTTGCGTCTTTTTGAATTCTTCATTGTCTTCCTTCTCCTTTGCGCGCTTTTGATTGCGGATTTCTTCCATCAGTTTACGGTTTTGTTCTACCAATTCTTCGTGTTTTTTGTCAACCTCCGACAACTGTCTCTTTACCACCGGCTCACTTTGCTTTGAAATGAGCTTGTCGAAAACGCCGCGGTCGATTAATTCTTGAGCATCTTTCGTCTCGCGCGGGTCCAGTGTTTTCAAAACCGACGACAAAATATCTTTCGACAATCCGATTTCTCCGGCAACGGCACCACCTCCTTTCTGCATCTTCTGCTCACGTCTTAATCGAATATTTCGTTCACTATTGTATTTCCGAATCATTTTGTTAAGCAGGTTGATTTTTTTCACATCCGCCTCGGTATTCAACGCAATTTTGACCGTTTTCACAGGATTCTCGATCGGCGTTTGGTTGAAAAAATTGTATGTATTGTCATAGATGTTATTGAAATCGAACGAAAACCAGTCGCCGTGCCCTGTAGGCAAAACCTTGTTGCGCTGCGCATATGCTCGTTTATCCAAGCCGTCTTCGATCACGACCTCGACATTATCCTTCAAAATCGGATTGAATCCGAATGGAAAACCACCCCTTTGTATTGTTTTCTTTGTTTTCTTTTTCGATGATGATGATATCGGCTTTTTCTTAGTCTTCTTCTTCCCCATAAGAATAATATATCTATACCATAGATTATTCTTATTATTGTTTTTCCGGCGCATTGAAATATATTTTGCGATATTTCTCAATCTTGTTGTCCGGAATATAGCCATTCAAAAATAGCTCGATCGCTCGGTTTGCATTGTTCAACATTTCGATAATAAAATGGATCGAGTAGACTCCACACTCCGTGTTGCTGCGCTGGTGTTGCTTCTCATTTCTTAAAAATTTAAACTTGATACCATTCTCGAGTCCTTGTTGCTTCACCGTCTTGATAAAACGCGAGATTTCGGGCGGAATGCCGCCATTTGCACTGTCGAAAAACATGATAATTCCAAGTTGTGTGTTGATGAACAGCGAGACCCAGTGTGATCCAGCCTCGCTGTGTTTGTCTAAATTGAAAACCGCAGCAAACTTGTGTTTTCCGGCGGCTATCGAGGATTTCAAATCGAATTTGCATAAGGTCTCCTCGTAACACTTGTTTGACGATTTGTCGACGATATAGTCATAATCGACCGGAGTCGTTGCTAAATATTCGAATGTCTTGTCTTTATCTTCGTACTGGTGCATTACGGCATCAATATCATAATTACTTAACCACTCGTTTTTGTTGTGGGCCCATTCTGGCGGGTGTTCTGGTGCAAACAGCTGGTTTTTTATTTGGGCGCGCAGATTCTTGTCGTCAATCTCTTTCACCCAACAACGCTCGTCGCTGCAGTCGAGTTTCATCTTGAGTTCGTGCCAAATAAGCACCGGTTTTGATGCGATGATTTTATTCTCAGGATGGTCTTTGTTGTATTCATCTCTGATTTTCATAAGGGCTTCCAGTGTCATGCATGAATTTTTTACAACTTTTTTATTAGCAACACATGGACTACAATTTAATGATTTGAAATTTTTTTTAGTTTTCGATTGGTTATTATTTAATTTTTTAATTTGTGTTCGCATGTGTTTATTATATATATACTCAAATAAAAAAGTGTTGATGTGTAACATTTCTTGCTATTTACCACTGTTCAAGGATTTTTTCCAACTCGTCCAATGTCATTTCATCGCTTCCGTCCAACAATGTTATTAAATTACTTGGATGGTATCTTTTTCTTATTTGGGATTCTCGGATACCCCATAACCATTGATGGAATTGTTTTTTATATTTCAAAGCATAAAACCGGTCGTTGAACTGACTTATTATTTTTATTTTTTTCCGAAGTATGATAATATAGTCCTTCATATTTTGGCTTTCGTTTTTTTTATAATAATAAAAAAACGGATTGTCAAAACAATATAATGTTTCCAAAGTAGACGGTAGAGGTGGCAAAGACGTAAGTTGATTTTTTTCACACCACAATGTATCCAATGCAGATGGCAGCAAAGGCAAGCACGTCAGTTGATTTTCAGAGCAAATCAATCTTTCCAAAGTAGACGGCAAATCGGGCAAACACGTCAACTGATTACAAGAACAATCCAAGTTCTCCAACGTAGATGGCAGTATAGGCAACCTCGTCAGTCGATTTTCATAACAGTGCATTTTTTTCAAAGAAGGCGGTAAATCTGGCAAACTTATCAGTTGATTATCATAACAATGTAATGTTTCCAAAGTAGATGGCAAATCCGGCAAATTTGCAAGTTCATTATTGTGACAAATCAAATCTCTCAAAGTAGATGGCAAATCCGGCAAATTCGCAAGTTTATTATATTGACAATCCAATTTTTTCAACATAGACGGCAGTAAAGGCAAACATGTCAATTGATTATTACTACAAGCCAATCTCTCCAAAGTAGATGGTAACGCAGGCAAACACGTCAGCTTGTTAATAGAACAAAATAATTCAATTAACGAAGATGGTAATACGGGCAAACATGTTAGTTGATTAGCTGTACAACACAAATGTTTCAAAGTAGATGGCAGTACAGGCAAACACGTTAGTTTGCTACCTAGAAATTGCAATTTTTCCAAATTTGATGGCAATGCAGGTAAACATGTTAAATTAATATATCTACCATGTAATTCTTTCAAAGTAGATGGTAGCGAAGGCAAAGATGTGATTTTATTAAAAGAACAATCCAATATTTCCAAAGTAGATGGTAATGGCGGCAAACACGTTAATTTGTTTTCAGAACATACCAATATTTTTAATTTATAAAACCGCGATAAATCCGGAAGATGATCGCACTTAAATTTAACCTTTATTTCTTCCACATCATCCGGAAATTGGGCAAAATACTCTTCAATCGTATTATAACTCATTCTAAAAACTGTAAGGAATTAATTTATTAATAGATTAGTTAATACATTAAATTATGAAAAAAAATCTACTTATTTACTCGAGACAACTTTCTTAATGATTTTCTTTTTGGCAGGCTCTTCAGCTGGTTTGTCTTGAGCAGGAGCAGGAACAGGCTTCTCAACAACTGGTGCAGGCACAGGCACAGGCACAGGATCGGCCACAGTTGCACCACCTACCTTGAGTTTCTTTGCAACGGGTTTTTCTTCATCGTCGCTATCTGCCACTTGGGTTGAGCTAACAGCGGGCGATTCTTCCTCTGCATCTTCCTCGACGCGCGAGGTCTCCAT
>Ga0129333_10001453_pt1 | contig 21492 bp, 15 predicted proteins | sample CPB6_08_DNA_FD_94474 | JGI IMG/M metagenome (GOLD analysis project Ga0129333, IMG submission 94474) | Freshwater to marine salinity gradient microbial communities from Chesapeake Bay, USA - CPBay_Sum_0.6_0.8_DNA | ecosystem: Environmental > Aquatic > Marine > Coastal | place: USA: Chesapeake... | reverse complement strand
TCTCCTGATGATATATATGTTTCACCATCTCAAATCAAAAAATTTGGAATGAGAACCGGTGATACAATCAGAGGTCATGTACGCCCACCAAAAGAAGGTGAACGGTTTTTTGCATTGCTTAAAGTTGATTCAATCAATTTTGTATCTCCTGATGTAATGCGAGATAGAACAATATTTGATAATCTTACACCATTATATCCTGATAAAAAACTAACTCTGGAAACAACCAGAGCAGAATATCCTATGCGCATCATAGATCTACTTGCGCCGATAGGGAAAGGACAAAGAGGACTTATTGTTTCTCCTCCAAAATCCGGTAAGACAGTTTTGCTCCAGAAAATTGCGAATAGTATTGCCAGGAATCACCCCGAAGTAAAATTGATTGTTCTTTTGATAGATGAAAGACCGGAAGAAGTTACCGATATGCAGCGTTCTGTGCGTGCTGAAGTCATATCATCTACCTTTGATGAACCACCTGAAAGACATGTCCAAGTTGCAGATATGGTATTGGAAAAAGCAAAGCGACTCGTTGAAGCAAAGCAAGATGTTGTGGTTCTATTGGATTCCATAACCCGTTTGGCAAGAGCTCACAATACAGTCATTCCTCATTCTGGAAAGATTCTATCCGGAGGTGTTGATGCAAATGCTTTGCATAAACCAAAGAGATTTTTTGGTGCAGCAAGGAATATTGAAGAAGGAGGTTCACTTACAATCATAGCAACCGCTTTGATTGATACCGGTTCAAGAATGGATGAGGTGATCTTTGAAGAATTCAAGGGCACCGGTAATATGGAACTTGTCCTAGATCGCAAACTTGCAGAAAGACGCATATTCCCTGCGATTGATGTCAATAGATCTAGTACAAGACATGATGAATTGCTTCTATCACAAGAAGAACTTGCTAGAGTATGGATTCTTAGAAAAGTACTTAGTGAGTTCACAAGCATCGAAGCAATGGAATTATTGTTGTCAAAACTTGAAAGCACAAAAGACAATAGAGAATTTCTTCAAGTAATGAATTCTTGATTGTTTTCCATTTCTCAAACTAAAGCAAGTGAAGTTGGAAATGTTTGAAATCTTCTTCTGGTTTCTTGCAAGTGTGCTTACAGTCATTTGCTGCATTTCTTTGTATAATTTCTTTACTTTTATCAGAGTAAAGAGGTCACTGGACATACATGCACATTTACCTTTTGTGTCTGTCTTGGTGCCAGCCAGAAATGAAGAACGGTGCATTAGAGATTGTATCGAAAGTTTGTCCAATCAACATTATCCCAATTACGAAATCATCATTCTCAATGATGATTCAAGAGATTCTACCTCACTTATTCTCTCTGAATTAAAGAGTCAATATCCCAATCTGATACAAATTGTAAATTCATCCGAATTGCCCAAAAATTGGATAGGGAAATCCCATGCATGTCATGTATTATCTTTACATGCAAAAGGTGATTATTTTCTTTTTACGGATGCGGACACGAAGCATTCTCCCTATTCATTGAATTCATTGATTCAACAAACCCAGCAATTACAAGCAGATTTACTAACAGCAGTCCCTTATCAGCAATTATCATCAATTTGGGAACATTTAATGGTTCCTTTTATGCATGTATTGTATCATGGATATTTACCCAACTCCTTCATTTACAGTAAGAGAAATCCATCTCTTGTGGCGGCGAATGGACAAATCATGTTGTTTCACAGAGATGCTTATGAAGCTATTGGAGGACATAAATCAGTAAAAGATAGTTTAGTTGAAGATATTGACATAGCTAGGCAGGCAAAAAAAAATGGATATAAAGTTGTATTGGCAAATGCGATTTCCATCGTATCTTGTTCAATGTACACCGGGTTTGATGAAGTATTCAAAGGTTTTTCAAAAAACTTCTTCGCTGGATTTCAGGAAAAAATTATTCCTTTTGTATTGTTTTTAGTACATGTGATCAATGTTTATGTCTTTCCGTTCTTTCTTGCCATTTATAGTATTATATCAAACAATATATTTCTTTTGAGATGGTCAATTGTTTTACTTTCTCTAGGAATGTTCATTCGACTTTTTGCAACACTACAGTTTAGACTACCTTTGTTCCATGTTTTACTTCAACCATTCAGTGCAATGTTAACCATTATTATTGGGATAAATTCTATTGTATGGTCATTACCAGGAAGGAAGAGAATATGGAAAGGTCGGATTTATCAATAATAAAGATGGATAAGATTTCATGCTTGATACATTGATGGACATATTACTGTTTCGATTGCATAAAAAACATAAAGATGGAAAAGCGCCCAGAATTACAACAGGTACAGTTGTTATGGGTGGGCTTATTCGATTGTCAATTTTGATTATTACAATGTGGTGGATTTCAGATGTTTGGGAATTCCATCAATTCTGGCCACTTTTTGCAATCATGGTTGTGATGATTGTATTTTATCCTGCATATAGAGAAATGGCAATATTTTCGCAATCAATTGATACAATTTCAGAAAGTACAATGTGTGGAAGTTGTATGCACTTTGAGTCATCTGCTCAAATATGTTCTCGTTATGATGAACATATAACAGAGGAATACATTCCATGTGAAGGCATGGATTGGGAACCGCATTCATATGAAAGACCATGAAACCAGATATAATTCATGATGACGAGTCAATCGTAATTGTCTCAAAACCTGCAGGTATGTTAACCATTCCGGATCGTTTTGATAAAGATTTCCCAAATGTACGTGCTTTTTTATTAGACACGTATGGCGAGATATTTACTGTACATAGATTGGATAGAGACACTAGTGGAGTTCTGATTTTTGCTAAGAATGCTGATGCACACAAACATTTGAGTTTACAATTTGAACATCAAAGTGTCAGTAAAACATATACAGCAATTGTGAGAGGGATTGTATCAAAGGATTATCAAGAAATAGATATACCGCTTATATCCGATACTAGAAAAAAGGGGTTGATGAGACCCTCGGCAAGAGGGAAGGAATCATTTACTTCAATACAAGTCATGCAAAGATTTAGAATGGCTACATTACTTGAGTGTAAGCCAAAGACTGGCAGATTGCATCAAATCAGAGTTCATCTTTCCGCAATTGGCTATCCTTTGCTTGTAGATCCTGATTATGGAAGTAATTCTGAGTTTAAATTATCCACGATAAAGAAAAAGTACAATGTAGGGAAGGATCAAGAAGAGAGACCTTTGCTTTCTCGAACTCCTCTCCATTCCACATCCATAGAATTTTTGCATCCCTTGAATGATAGAAAAGTGAAATATTCATCTGATTTACCAAAGGACATGGCAGCAACAATAAATGTCTTGTCAAAATATGCACCTTATAAATCCTTTGACTCCCTTAGCTCTTATGATGAATGGTTGTGATTTGCAGAACTTTTTAATTCTTCCATTGTAAAAAGAGAAATCAAGGGAATTCCTGCTTCTTGCAGTGCTTCATTACCACCTTGTTGACGGTTTATCACGCATATGCAACACAAGATATGGGCTCCAGAATCTCGCAAATCATTTGCACTCAAAATCACTTGCCCTCCACTTGTGATGACATCTTCAATGATGACAACCTTTTTCCCTTTGATATCCGCTCCTTCATTTACTTTTCTCGTTCCATAGTCCTTGGCTTTTTTTCTAATGAAAGCGCATGGTAGCCCTGACTTTAAACTTAGCGAAGTGGCAATTGGAATGCCGCCCATTTCAAGTCCTGCTAGAACTTCACAGTCAGAAGGAATGAGTTCTTTCATGAAAGATGTTATACTAGAAAGTATTTCTGGATTTGCTTCAAAAAGATACTTGTCAAAATACTCATTGCTAGTTTTACCGGAACGAAGAAGAAATTCCCCAGTTAAATGTGAAGTTTCATAGATAATCGATGCAAGTTCATTGCGATTCATGATTCTTGTTTCCTTGTTTGAATGTTTAAACTCAATTTAGCCTATTTTTGTAAAGTAAATAATCAAAATACCAATGAATTATTCACTTCCCAATATCTTAAGTTTTTTACGTGTTTTGATAGCCCCAATGGTCTACCAAATGATACGTTCAGAGGATTCATCATATCTGATGTATGCTCTGATCATATTTTCAATTGGAGCAATAACTGACTATCTGGATGGGTGGATTGCAAGACGATGGGGGAATACTTCAAATTTTGGTTCATTCCTTGATCCAATAGCCGATAAGGTTCTTACAAATGCAGCTTTGCTTGGATTAATGGCAATTCACGTCATTGCACCATGGATCATCTTCATCATCATTGGTAGAGATGTTTTTATCACATTGCTAAGAATTTATGCAGATAGGATATCAATGCCAATTGTCACATCCTTTCCTGCAAAAGTAAAGACTGCACTGCAATTGACATGTACCATCATATTATTACTATCTCTGTCTTTTTCAGAGAGCAAAAATTACTTGGTGAATAATTCTTTTCTTATCGATTATACCATGTATGCTATAGTGTTTCTAACTGTATATACATCCATAGAGTATTGCTTTCAGAATAAACTATTACTAAAATCTCTCTTGAAGGAACCAGTAATTCCCGGATTGAAAACAATGATTGCAACTTGTTTTGGGATAGGATACAGTCCTTTTGCACCCGGTACAATAGCATCTGTGATGTCGATTTTAATCACAATTTTGCCAATAACACATCAACAATTGCAAATTTTGACATTACTTACCATTGTGGTATCGATTCCCTCCATAACATATATTGAATCATTGCATGGAAGTGATGCTTCAGTCATTGTCATTGATGAAGTTATTGGAATGTGGATAATTCTATCCGTAGAATTTGTTTCATTTACCCCTGGAATGTTATTACTTTCTCTCTCTCTGTTTAGAATGTTTGATATTTTTAAACCATTTCCCATGAATCTAATCAATAGACAAAAAGGTGCTTTTTGGGTTTTGGCAGACGATATTGTAGCGGCAATAGCAACAATTATCTTTTTATATGGATATGTATTAATTCAAATTGGCTCAAATCTACTATTGATGCGGTAAGTCAAAGAAAAAAATATTCAGTTATTTTGAAAAAGTATTTGGGAAATAGGTAATCTATATGCTAAATTGCATATGTAATTCTTTATCGCTTAATGTGTTTATGGAGTAGTTCAATGAATAAACAAGAACTCATTGCTGCCGTTGCTGAAGATACCGGCATGTCAAAAGTAGCTGCTGAAAGAGCAGTAAACAGTGTTTTCGAAACTATCACTGCACAACTTGGTGTTGGTGACTCTGTTGCTCTTCTCGGTTTTGGTACTTTTGGTGCCAGCCATCGCAAAGCACGCGAAGGTGTTAATCCACGCACAGGTGAATCCCTCAAGATTCCTGCACGCAATGTTCCAAAGTTCTCTCCTGGAAAAGCTCTTAAAGAGATCGTAAATTCTCCAAAAGCTAAAAAAGCAATGAAGAAATAATGATCGCTTGGAACTTACATAAGCCGCTCTCCTTATTGGTTGGCGGCTTTTTTTTATAGTGGAGATATATATGAAATCATTGCTTGACATTTCTTCTTTGTCGAAAAATGAAGTGCTAAATATTTTTGAACAAGCAAATACATATCAGCGAAGTAAAAGAGATACTATCTTAACTGGAAAGAATATACTCATTGCCTTTTTTGAATCTTCAACACGCACGAGAATTTCATTCGAGTTAGCTGTTAGGCGATTGGGCGGAACCTCGATTATTTTCAATGCTCAAGAAAGTAGCATTGCTAAAGGAGAATCCTTTGTAGATACAATTCATACTTTACAGCAGTATGAAGTTCATGGATGGATTATTCGTCATGTGCAAGCTTTGTCTCCACATTTAGTTCAGCAAGAAACAAGATCTTTGATTGTTAATGCGGGAGATGGTTCTCATCAACATCCGACACAAGCATTAATTGATGCATATACGCTTTTCAGAAAATGGGGAAGTCTTGAAGGAAAGAACATTCTTATCGTTGGAGATATACTTCATAGTAGAGTTGCAAGATCCAATATGCAATTATTTACGAAGCTTGGATCCAAGGTTTATGTTACCGGTCCTGGTACTTTACTTTCATCTTCATTGAAACATATTACTGTAGTACCTACAATCCATAATCAACTCGATAATATGGATGCAGTGATTATGTTACGTATGCAGCAAGAGAGAATGAAGAAGGGGCTCATTCCAAGCGAGAGTGAATATGCAAAGTATTTTGGTATGAATGAGAAGCTCTTACAAAAACATAATAATCTTCTTGTTTTACATCCCGGTCCTGCTAATTATGGAATTGAACTTAGCATGGAATGCATGAATTATCCGAATGTGCTAATTCGGGAACAAGTAAAAAATGGACTTTTTATAAGAATGGCTGTATTGAAGGAATGTATGACTTAATCACCAATCATTTTCTGCTAATACAATGATTTTATCTTCTTCAAAAAAGGTGAAATTCTTTGTCTTATCAGGATTGACAATCACACCTTGATCAAGAGCATCCTCATCATATTTTGAAAGCAGTCTGCAACCTATCGCAATTTCATTTCTACGTCTTGCGGCTTCTACTACAGTGAAGAAATTCAGGGGTTTTCTTAATTCAACATAATCGGAAGCGGGCTTTAAATACACTTCTGAACCTTCTGAACGGAAAAGATCTTCAAACACCAAAGCCAAGGCTTTTTCTTCGGATACCTGTGAAAGCATCAAACTGTTTAACTTATCACTAACTACAAAATCATCAGCTCTGGTGACTTTGACAAGTTCTCTGTTACGAACATCGAGCATCTGGGAGACAATTGAAAAAGGATGACCTGTTTTTTCTGCAATATCACGAAGATGTAAAAGAGTGAAAATAGTTCTTGCATCCGATTCTTGAATGTTATTGGTTAATGAATGACTTAATATGATTATGTGATCGTAGGTCTCACAATCCAAGTCATCAAGTACTCTTCGATTACTTGTATCCCCGGATATTTGATGAATGGTAAGATTGTGTAATTCTTTAGATACTTGTCCTATTTCAGACACAATGTTTTCAATATCGCTTACAACGGTGACTATAGAATCTTTCATAACATAATTGTCAAGCTCTGTAATTATTGTGTGAGCTTGCCTATTCCAACCTAATATTAAAGTTCTTTCCGGAATTCTCGTCTTTCCTTCGGATTGTCGTATGCATGTTGCGTCTACATTACTATCAGGGTTATTGACAGGATTAATTTTTGATCCATCTTCTGCAACTACAATGATTTGATCTCCTCTTTCAATGAGTTTATGTGATGGTGGATTGATTTGAATTAATCCATTAGCATATCGCAATCCAATTGGCGTTCCTCGATTATAGGAAAATAGGGCTTTAGAAAATTGTTTTCCAATCAATGATTGTTCTTCCAAAAAATTGATTTTGTTTCTCTTGAAATCAAGAAGTTCATTGAAAACAACAGACAAGCCTGACTGACGACAGGTTTGGGCAATAATCTTCGATAATACATCTTCCATCAAGATGAAAGACACCTCGTTTTTTCCTACAAGGCGAGCGACTTCAATGTTTTTGGGATCTCTAATTTCTGCCACGATATGATAACTTTCAGGTCTGCGTTGAGGATTATTTGTAATTGCAAGTATCATTTTTATCATCAATGAATCCGGATCTTCAATACCTTCCGGAGATAAGATTATGATTGATTTTGCAGTATGGGGATTAATAATTTCAAGATCAGTTAAATCAATTGGATTACCTGTTCTACAAACGACCTTTGTTCCTTTGAAATCGCCAATTTTCATGGTGATTTCATCTTCCATTTCTACTTTGTCTTTTTCTGCTAAAATAGAAATGCAAGAATTCTTCTTTCTTTCATTTGCTGTAACAAGTTCGCTTATGATGTAAAATATTTGTGGAGACCAACCAAGTATAACGGTATGTCCGTGTTCGATTACGAGTGAACGACCTTTTCTTAGATCTTCAAGTTGTTTTGCAATTCCGCTATTAAGTACACCAATAAGGATCGAAATTAACACCATACCACCAAGAGTGGCAATAAGCATGAGTGAAACATAAGAGATATTATTCGTATGAAGTGCGGATATGACTCCACCATCCAATGAATGTAATACAGTGTCCCACATTAATCTCCCAAAATCTGCAAATAACTCATCATTGGTTGCTATACCAATAATCGCACCGATTATAGAAATTACAAGTACAAATACTAATGAAAGAATGAATAAGCCGGCAATAAGAGAGGTAACCCCTTTTGACATGAAACTGTCAAATTTATATTTGAGTACATTTGAAACTTTTCGATAAGGCATGAATAACTCTGTAGATGAATGACATATTCTTCCGAAATTATACAAAAATGGACTACTATAAAAGCGGGTAATGACAAAAAAACCGCCAAATAGGCGGTTTTTATTCATCAGTCTTGAATCTTGGGTCGATATTTTGAGAATGAATGCTCGAGTATCTGTTTTTTTACTGGAGCAGACGCTGGTTCAGTAACTTCGTTCTTATTAGAAATTTTCAACTCAACACTGGAAGAGCGTGATTTTATCTTCATCGGTGCATTTTGCTTATCCACAATCAGACGAGGTACTTTCAAAGGAATATCCTTTGCTGTAGTTTGTGTGGTTATATCTATTTTTGATTGTCTTTGAATTGGTTTTGAATCATTTTGTGAATTCAGATACCAATATGCACCTGCACATACAGAAATAGACAATGCAGAAGATGCTGCTAACGTTAACCAAGACATCCCTGCCTTTTTTGCATAGGCTGCTGTTATCAATCCTGAAGATGCAACCGTACCTGTGGAAGCCAAGCCCGCAACAAAAGCACCGGCAACAGCTGATAAATCATGTTGCATAAGGTGCAATCTCTCCTTGTTTAGACAGGAATTGATAATGCGTTCCGACTCAAGTAGAGATTGAAGTTCGGAATCATGTTCGACAGTTTTCAAAAAATGAGCCGTTTCTTCTGGGGTAAGTTGGCCATTGAGGAATTTGTCGATTGTTTCGTGTGAATTCATATAAAACAGTAATAAGTGGTGGTGATTGTCATTGAAAATCTTTATTGATCATTTTCTTTACTTTTTCTCTTAACTGCGCTCTAGCTCTGGAGGCTCGTGTCCAAATGGCATTGGGGGACATACCCATCATTTCTGCAATTTCATCAAAACGGTATCCACAGAACATATTCAACACAAGCAGTTCTTTGTCTTCAAACTTTAGTGAGTCCAAAGAAGAATTAACTAACTCTTCCATATCTGTGCTTCCCGGCTGAAATTCATGGGGGATGTCAATCTCAGAGATAGCATCAATCGGAATAGTATGTTTTCTCAATTTGATGTGATTTAAACATAAATTCCGCGCGATTGTAAACATGAATCCACCCGGATTAGCAATTTCTGGGTGAGACTGATTTCTGAGTTTTATGATGCGTTCCCATACTTCCTGAGTGATATCCTCAGCAACATGTGTGTTATTCACCAGTTTAGCGCAATAAAGAAAGATCTTCCGATTATATGATCTGAAAAAATACATGGCAGCATTGTCATCGCCATTCAAGAAATTCATGAATGATAATGATTCCTCATTCTTGTTTGAATGGGAAATTTCCAAAGGTGCTATGCTTTGCTTTTGCTCTATATGTCGTTTTTTTATCAACTAAATGCCCTTGGTTCATGAGGTTATGACAATCACTATGTCGGAAACCTTACAAGCTAGATCAATAATTATCAATTTGAGCTCTTTGCAGACTTCCTGAATAGTCAACATACACTGTTTTCCATTCGGTAAATATTTCGAAAGCCGTCCATCCTCCTTCTCTGTGGCCATTGCCTGTTCCTTTGATTCCTCCAAAAGGCATATGTGCCTCAGCACCAATGGTTGGAGCATTGATATATGTGATACCTGCTTCAATATCTCTGATTGCTTTGAATGCCTCATCGACATTTCCGGTAAATAATGAAGAAGAAAGGCCATAATCACAATTATTTGCCAAACCAATTGCATGATCTAAAGAATGTGCTTTTGACACAGCCAATACAGGTCCAAAGATTTCTTCTTTGAAAATGGTCATTTCCGGCGTAACGTCAATAAAGATGGTTGGTTTATAAAAATGACCTTTTGCGCAATCTCCGGCGATTTCAACATCTCCACCAATTACACAAGTGGCTCCTTCTGAACGAGCCACTGACACATAATGCTTGATCTTTTCCAATTGTTTAGCATTGATGACCGGACCCATTTGTGTAGCGGGATGAGCGCCATTTCCAAGCCTTATTTGTGTCGTTTTCGTTATAAGAGCATTGATGAATGAATCATAAATATCTTCATGCAGAATGAGTCTTGAAGTTGCTGTACAGCGCTGCCCGGTTGTTCCAAAAGCACCCCACAATACACCATCCAAAGCCAAATCAAGGTTTGCATCTGCCATAACGATTTGGGCATTCTTGCCTCCCATTTCAAGAGAACATTTCTTATTGAGAGCTCCGCATCTTTCTGCGATTTTTTTTCCTGTAATAGTAGAACCGGTAAAACCTATCAATTTTACAGATGGATGCTCTACAAGCAGAGATCCTGCAATGCCATCTCCATAGATGACATTAAAAACTCCGGGTGGTAAACCTGCTTCTTCGAGGATTTCAGCAAAAATATGAGCAGAATGTGGTGAATCTTCAGAGGGTTTGAAGACGATTGTATTTCCGCATGCGAGAGCAGGTAAAATTTTCCATGAGGGTACTGCAATAGGGAAATTCCAAGCTGTAATTATACCGCAAACACCGATAGGAGTACGAAAGGATAAATTCATTTTATTATCCATTTCACTGGGGGCTGTATATCCAAACAATCTTCTTGTTTCTGTGGCTGCATAGTACGCAGTATCAATAGCCTCTTGAATATCACCCAGAGTTTCAAACAATGGTTTACCCATTTCTCTTGTCATGATTGTAGATAATTCTTCTTTCCTTCTTGTAAAAATATCCCCGGCTTTTCGAAGTATCTCGCCTCTTTTAGGAGCCGGCAATTTGCTCCATGAAGCAAAAGCTTTCGTAGCAGATTCAACGGCTTCATCAACTTGTAGTTGATTGGAAAGAGGGAAACTCCCGATAATATCTTCGGAGTCCGCAGGGTTGATATTCAAAAACGAGTGTGCATGCACGGATGGAGTGAAAACTCCGTTGATGTAATTATGAAATTCTTGCATGTTGATAAAAAAGGTGATTAAAATATTTATGAGCAAAATAATGGAATGACATGAGTAATTCAATTGTGGGAATATTATGGACTTTATGGGGTTTTTTTCGTCTGAATCTTCGTAAATTTGGTCATAAACCTAAACTGTATAACATGAATCCTGACATAGATAAAAAATCACGCATACTCATACCCGGATCCGCAGATGAGTTTTACTATCTCGAAGGTCCGAAATCTCGCTGGAGTGAGTTTGTCTTCACCCTTAAAGTCATGAGAGAGTTCATCTCTGCATTTAGAAGACTACATTTCGTGGGACCATGTATAACTGTTTTTGGATCAGCTCGTTATAAATCTGATCATCCTTATTACAAATTATCGGAAGATTTAGGTAAGGCGTTGACAAATATAGGTTTTGCAGTTATGACGGGCGGCGGTCCTGGTATCATGGAAGGTGCGAATAAGGGGGCTTTCCGCGAGGATGGTATATCTGTTGGCGCTGAAATATTGTTGCCACATGAGCAAAATCCCAATCCATTTCTTCATGCTACTGCCAAATTTCAATATTTTTTCGTTCGAAAGTTTCTACTGTTTAAGTATTCTTATGGTTTTATAGTTCTACCCGGTGGATTTGGTACCATGGATGAATTATTTGAGGCTTTGACTTTGATTCAGACCAAGAAAATTAAGAATTTCCCAATTGTAGTGATGGGAACCAAGTATTATCAACCACTTAGCAGTTTGCTTGAACACATGGCCAAAGAAGAAACAATTGATACTGCAGATTTGGACTTAGTACTTTTTACAGATTCCATTCAAGAAGCGATGAATCACATTCAACATCACTCCATTGAACGATTCAAACTAAAGAAAATAGCAAAGGCATTACCATATTTTGGTGAATCATCTTTTACCACTAACCAATAATTACGTATGTCAAAGTTGTTCGACTCATTAAAACGGTATATCATTGGAGAGCGTAAGACAATTGACGATAGATCAATTTTCCACAAACTGACTCTCATCGCTTTCTTTGCTTGGGTTGGTCTTGGCGCAGATGGTTTGTCCTCATCTTGTTATGGTCCTGAAGAAGCATTCAATGCTTTGGGAAAATATCCCTATCTCTCCATTTTTATTGCATTGGGCACTGCAATAACGATTTTTGTCATTTCTGCAAGTTATTCACAAATCATTGAGTTATTTCCATCGGGTGGTGGAGGTTATCTTGTTGCAAGCAAATTGTTGTCACCAACAGTAGGGATGGTTGCAGGGTCGAGTTTGGTCATCGATTATATCTTGACAATTTCCATTTCAATTGTAAGTGGAATAGATGCACTGTTCAGTTTTTTTTCACAGGACATCCATTATCTGAAAATCCCTCTATCAATGCTTGCTCTGACCATTATGATTATTTTGAATCTGAGGGGAGTCAAAGAATCTGTTTCGGTATTGTTACCGATCTTCATGATTTTTGTTATCACGCATGTAGCTGCAATTATTTACATCATAGGTTCTCATGCATTTGAGTTCCCAAGCGTTGTGAGTACTACTGTTCAACAATGGAATGGAGCAACATCTGAATTGGGGTATATGGGAGCAATCATGCTGATTTTACGTGCATATAGCATGGGTGCAGGCACGTATACAGGGATAGAGGCTGTAAGTAATGCTATGCCAATTTTGCGTGAACCACGAGTAGAGACAGCTAAAACTACAATGAAATACATGGCTTTTTCACTTGCATTTGTAGCCGTTGGTCTTATGCTTTCTTATGCACTAATGCATGTTCAGGACGCTCCCGGAAAAACATTGAATGCCGTATTGTTTGAAAAATTAACAATGGATTGGGGAGCAGGTTTATCTACTTCGATACTGCTCATTGTACTTATAAGTGAAGCGGTATTGTTATTTGTAGCTGCTCAGGCAGGTTTTTTGGGTGGACCACAAATTTTATCCAATATGGCTTTGGATAGATGGTTCCCAACACGATTCGCGATGTTGAGCGACAGATTTGTTTCTCAAAATGGAGTGTTACTTGTTGGTATTGCAGCCGGGATTGTGGTATTGGTTACAGGTGGTTCAGTTCACTTGCTTATCGTTCTTTATTCGATAAATGTGTTTATCACATTTACATTGTCACAATTGGGAATGGTGAAGCATTGGATACAAGTCAGACATGTTTTCCAAAATTGGAAATCGAAGATTTTCATAAATGGACTTGGCCTAGTCATGTCGTCATTCATTCTTGTTGCTGTCGTTATCATAAAGTTTTCAGAGGGTGGTTGGGCAACCATATTATTAACAGGTGGTTTGGTTGCTTTGGTGCTTTCCTTTAGAAGACATTATAATCAAACTTCACAACAGCTAAAAAAACTCGATGAACTCGTAATGACTGCAATTGATGACACTCTTTTACTCCCTGCTGTAGAAGAGAAATATCCGGCATGTGATCCAAAAGCAAAAACTGCAGTATTTCTTGTGTCCGGTTTTTCAGGATTGGGTTTACATACATTGTTTACGGTTATGCGGACATTTGAGGGAACCTTCAAGAACTTTGTATTCGTTCAAGTAGGTGTTTTGGATGCAGGCAACTTCAAAGGTTCAGAGGAAGTTGATAATCTTCAATTGTATATCGATACAGAAGCAAGTAAGTATGTCAATTTCATGAGAAATAATGGATATTTTGCAGAGTCATATACAGAAATTGGTACCGATGTAGTTTCCGTTGTTGCTGATTTGTCAAAACAAATAGTTGAAAGATATCCTCATACAGTTGTATTTGGAGGACAAGTAGTCTTTCCTGAAGAATCAATCTTTTCCAAATGGCTGCATAATTATACAGTATTTGCCGTTCAAAGAAGATTGTATTTGGAAAGCATTCCGGTAGTAATTTTACCAGTTAGAATTTAATGATTGATTCATCGTCTTCATATTGCGGTAATACCATGAAAACCATACGTTACATACTTTGTTTGTTCATTTTGTTTGTAAGCACAAAAATTGTGGTCTTCGGGCAAATAGAACAAATAATTGGCATCACTGATTCAAAATATTCAGTGATGCGCGATCATTTCTACAAACAGAATCCTAAGTATGCAGAGCATATTTATGGATCGAAAGAATCCGAATATCTTCGTATTGAACATACTGATAAAAATCTTACCCACTTCAAAAGGTGGGAGAACTTTTGGGCTAACAGACTCATGCCAGATGGCACATTCCCAAGTAGTGAATTGATCATCAACGCAATCAATCAAAAGCAACAGCAAAGATTAAAACAAAAAAAATATGAACAACTCTTTGCATCTGATCCTCAATGGTCTCTTGTTGGTCCAATACAGACACCAAATGGTGGGGGAAATGGCAGAATAAACTGTATTACCGTTCACCCGAATCTAACGAATCTCATTTGGGTTGGAAGTGCTGCCGGTGGTGCTTGGAAGAGTACAGATTTTGGAGATACTTGGAACACAACCTGTGATGATTTATTCTCCATGGGCGTTTCTGATATTGCAATGCCTTGGGATAATCCAAATATCGTGTATTTGGCAACAGGAGATGATGATGCTGGTTGTACATATTCAACAGGTATTTTGAAATCAACAGATGCTGGTAAAACTTGGAATCCTACAGAATTATCTTTTCAGACTTCATCTAGACAACAGATTTACCGTTTATTAGCACATCCAACTCAAGCTGGTAAACTGTATGCAGCCACAAGTCAGGGTTTGTACATTACTACCAATGCAGGTGTAAAATGGGAAAAGAAAACACCCACATATAATTTTCGCGATCTCGAAATTCGCCCTGGCTCAGATATAATGATAGGATGTGTAGGAAGAGATATTTATAGAAGCACAGATGCGGGTAATACTTGGACAAAATTGACTACCTCCATCCCATCAACAATTGGGAGAATTTCCTTGGCAATAAGTCCGGCAAATCCGGATTATATGTATGCATTATGTTCAGATAATGCAAAACAAAGTGGATTCGGTGGTCTTTATAGATCTGTTGATGGTGGAAAAACATGGGTTTCTAGATCAACGGCACCAAATATATTATCTCATTCAGTGGATGGTTCGGGTACCGGTGGTCAGGGATGGTATGATTTGACTATTGCATGTTCATATAAACAACCAAATCATATTGTTATAGGAGGTGTCAACATATGGCGTTCAACAGATGGTGGAACCTCATGGACCATTAGCGCACATTGGTATGGCGATAGGGGTACTCCTTATGTTCATGCTGATATTCATGACTTGGAATATTTCCCTAATTCTGACAAGATAATTATTGCAGGCTCTGATGGTGGTGTATCTACATCATCTGACAATGGATTAAACTGGACTGACAATAGCAGTGGTTTGGCTATTACACAATACTATCATGTTGGAACAGCACAAAATTTAGCTCCTTCTTATGTTGGAGGGGCTCAGGATAATGGGACAACACGTTTTTCTTCAAATACTTGGACGCAAGTCTTGGGTGGTGATGGAATGAAATGCTTGATCCATCCTTCGAATCCACAAATAGTTTTTGGCGCCATTCAAAATGGATATATAAATAGGTCTATAAATGGGGCAAAGAGTTTCGAAGCAACTTTGAATCCTGATATAACTAAAGAAAATGGAAGATGGGTAACTCCTTATGTATTTGATCCGATGACCCCTTCGGTCATGTATGCAGGTTTTAGAAATATATGGAAGTCAACAAGTACAGGTTCGCCAGGTTCATGGCAAAAAGTATCTGATTTACCTAATACTGCATCAACGATAAAAATTATTTCTGTCTCACCTGCAAATCCAAAGTTGATCATTGCAATGAATGATCAGGTTATTTATGAATCAAAAGATGCAGGTGAAACTTGGTCAGTCAAGACAGTACCGGCACCCTTATCGGCATCATCAATTACATCTTGGGCTTTTAGCCATGATGATGAAACAAAGGCATGGGTTACAATTGGTGATTTTGGTAGTTCTAGAGTTTTTAAAACAACCAATGGTGGTACAAATTGGATTGATATTTCTGATAATCTTCCAAAGATTCCTACCAATGTAGTGATTCATGAAAAGGGATCCCCTGAAAGAATTTATGTTGGTACTGATATTGGTATCTATTATCGAGATTCCACTACAAATTCTTGGATTGATTATAGTGAGGGATTTCCAAATACGATTGTGAGAGATTTACAGATTAATTACCCTGCAAAGTTACTCATAGCCGGTACTTATGGTAGAGGTTTGTGGAAAGGGAATTTGGTAGGTTGTTCCGGCATTAGTGCAACCGCTGTTTCTAATGGATCTTTGACTTTTTGCGAAGGTGATAGTGTTGAGTTGACCATAAAAGAATCGTATGCCGGGTATCGTTGGTCTACCGGTCAAACAACAAAGACAATTTTTGCAAAACAATCGGGAACATATTCAGCTACTGTGACTGATCAGGAAGGATGTACAGGTTTAACAAATTCCATCACAGTCACAGTAAACCCTGCACCTAAAGTCACTATTGTATCTTCAAAAAATACTCTATGTGATGGAGACAGTATCATTCTCGATGCTGGGATTCACTCGACTTATAAATGGTCGACTGGGGACACTACCAGACGCATAACAGTAAAGGATGGTGGTGTATACAAAGTCACAGTTTTTTCAACGAATGGTTGCTCTGCTACAGCATCATCTAGCGATATTAAGAAAAATATAAGTCCAGATAAACCTATTATCACCAGACGAGAAAATACTTTGGAATGCTCTACTATTGGGGATTCATATCAATGGTATGAAAATGGTATTGCAAAATTGAATGCAAAGCAAAGAACATATACACCTGGTGAGACAAGTTATGGAAAGAAGATAACTGTTAAAGTTTCTCTATCAAATAATTGCAGCACATTGTCTGAAGAATTTTTGTATTCGCCCTTATCAGCTGATGAGGATATTGTCAATGGATTTAGAGTCTACCCAAATCCGGCGCAACAATTCTTGTTTTTTGACTTTCCATCGATAAGTCAATCTGCTGAAGTATCAATTATAGATATAAAAGGAGTTGTCATTTATACATCAAAATTAGATTGTCATACCGGATTGATTTCAGATAAAATTCGCATAGGTCATCTACCTACAGGAACATACACTCTTCGCATAGAACAGAGTATGAGAACAATGACAGCAACGTTTGTAAAACAATAAAATCAACATACATGAAGATATTCCTCAGTTTGATTGTTCTTTTTTTCGCAATCCCGTTAATTGCTGAGAAAGATCCCAAGTTTCGTTTTGACGGAAAGGAGTTACCAAATTTCTTTGACATCCAAAAAGCATTCTATAAAGAATATTCAGAAAAAACCGACTTCATGCAATCATCAAAAGATGAATCAAATGAAGAAGGAATGTTCTATCATTTCAAGAGATGGGAATGGTTTTGGAAGCAAAGAGTTTTGCCAGACGGAGAGTTTCCTCAACCAATGATACTTCAAGATATTTATCAAAAAGAACTTCGAAGATCGCAAAAATCAAAAACTGAGCAGGCGCTGTCTTTGAAACCAAATTGGAAAAATCTCGGTCCAACAAATATTCCACTTGGAGGTGGTGCAGGTAGAGTAAATGGCATACATATTCCTGCTGGACAACAGAATATAATTTGGGCAGCAGCAGCAGGAGGTGGTGCTTGGAAATCTACAAATGGTGGTAAAACATGGCAAACCACCACTGATAAATTGGGAACATTGGGAGTAACTGACATTACAACCGATCCCAAGAATCCAAATATTGTTTATCTGGCAACAGGGGATGCTTTTGGTGCTGACACATATTATGGTGCCGCTCCATTTAGTATAGGGTTAATCAAAAGTGTTGATGGTGGATTGACATGGACACAAACCGGACTCAACTATCAACAAAAAGACACAAGAGCATTATCAAGAGTACTTGTTCATCCAACAAATACATCCATCATTCTCGTGGGAGGGAATAATGGAATTCATAGATCCACCGATGGAGGTGTTACTTTTAACACGCGTTTTGTTGGGGATGTCAAAGACATGGAAATGAAACCTGATGATCCATCTGTATATTATGCAACCAGTGGATCGAAGATTTATATTTCTAGAGATGCAGGAGATAAGTGGACTGAGTTAAAATCCAATATTCCAACTACTATTGGAAGAATCGCAATTGCTGTTACCCCTGCTGAACCGGAAGCGATATTTGCAATCACAGCAAAAAGAGGATCTTGGGATTTTGGTGGATTTTATAGGTCTTATGATGGTGGTGAAAATTGGGATATAGGCGCTACTACACCAAATATAATTGGTCGAAATTTACAAGGCACAGACACTGAAAATCAACAAGGATGGTATGATCTTTGTATTGCGGTTTCTCCTGACAATCCAGATCTCATTTTTATAGGTGGAATCAATATTTGGCGCTCAACCAATGGCGGAAGCAATTGGTCCATTAATACCTATTGGGTTCCAAATCAAGGCCGACCATATGTTCATGCTGATGTTCACGATTTGGATTTTATAAATTCCACCACAATAATTACAGGAACTGATGGTGGAGTGTCATTGACTACCAATAGAGGTTTGGCTTGGACAGATTTGAGTGATGGTTTGGAGATCACTCAGTTCTACAGAATGAGCATTTCTCAGCAGAGGCCAGATGTTGTTATTGGTGGTGCTCAAGACAATGGAACAAGTTATCGTTCAGGACCTAATGAATGGAAGCAAGTTTGGGGTGGTGATGGCATGGATAATGCGATTGATCCAGTGAATGACAAGTATATGTTTGTATCATCTCAAAATGGAAATTTTGGTCGTTCTACAAATGGTGGTTCATCCTTTAGTTCAAGTATAAATTCTGCTATTACATCAGAAGAGGGTGAATGGGTTACTCCTATAGAATTTGCTCCAAATGCAAAACCGGGAGCAGCATCTTTAGTTTATGCAGGATATCGAGATGTATGGAAAACAGATTCACTAGGATTTTGGAATAAAACCTCCAATTTTCCAAATAAACAATCACGCATCATGCTGTTGGCGCATGCACCATCCAGGCCCGGAACATTGATTGCATCAAATTTCAATGCCTCATACATCACTTATGATGAAGGTCAAACATGGAGGCAAATTCAATTTCCCAATGGCATAGCTTCCTCCATAATCACTTCATTTGAATTTCACCCTTCAAATGATAGTATATTTTGGATTTCCATTTCAGGATTTGGAAGCAGAAAAGTATTTCAAACAAATAATGCCGGTACAAACTCCACCTGGACAGACCTATCGGGGGGTATGCCACCAATTCCAGTGAATTGTTTACGATATCAACCAAATTCTCCTGATCGCTTATATGCTGGAACTGATTTGGGAGTGTATTATAGAGACAATAGTACAAAAGTATGGATACCCTATAATGAAGGTTTGCCGAATACTGTTATATCTGATATAGAGATTCATAAATCAACCAAGAAATTACGAGTATCATCCTATGGTAGAGGCACCTGGGAAGCTGATATGGTCAATTGTCCTGAATTAACTTGTTCCGTACAGGTCCAAGGTAATCTCACTTTCTGTTCCGGAGATAGCGTTACATTTACAGCTCAGGATGGATTTGCAACGTATATGTGGAGCAATGGAGTAACGACAAAATCAATCACTGTCAAGGATGCTGGTAATTATAGTCTGACCGTGTATGATGCAAATGGTTGTCCATCAGGATTTGGTCCTATCGCAGTCACAGTAAATCAAAGAAGAATTCCAAATATCATATCTAATCGTACCATTTTCACGATTTGTGACAATACTCCTCTGACTTTAGATGCTGGCTCCAATTTTGATAAATATATTTGGTCAACAGGTGATACAACAAGAACCATTACGGTAAATACCCCCGGAATTATAACAGTGGCAACAATCAATAAACTTGGTTGCATCGATTCTGATACCGTTACCATTTTGCAAGGAAGCAATCCAATCAAACCCACAATAACAAAAAGCAATGACACGCTCTTTGCAAGTTCTGCTTATGCTTATCAATGGATGTTGGCTGATAAAGACATACCAAATGCAAAAGGTCGGTTTTATGTTCTACCCAGATTTGCGGATAATAGAAATTATTCTGTGAGGGTATTTTCAGAACAAGGTTGCTCAACAAATTCTGATGCCATGACAATTACATCAATTACCGATTTAGATGGTCAGTATCAATATTCTTTATTTCCAAATCCGGCAAGTCAAAGTGTATATGTCTCAGTCCCCAAAAATTATACTGAAGATATTCTACAATTTTCAATTATTGACGTAAAAGGAAGCAAAGTAAAAAGCGGCATATTACAGCTCAATGGTATCAACAGTTTCGAGATTCAGCTTATGGATATCCCCAAAGGGAGATACTGGGTTCAGATCCTTGTCCAAAAACAGCTACCCGTAACGCTTCCTTTGCTTATACAATAAACTTTCCAATCCAATTCAAGCTCCATAATGAATTCCGTCATTGTGGAGCTTTTTTTATTGAACTTGTAGTGACATTTCTGTAATTTGTAGCCTGAAATACGCATCATTAAGCCATTCCATTTTTAACTATAAATTTATGTCAACTCTGATCGGTAGCCCTCTGTTGCAATCATCGCAAACTGTTGCAAATACAGCTTTTCACCGATCTTTGCTCGATCAACTTGCTTCTCTTTCTTCAACGGTACATATGGGTGGTGGGGAAAAAGCAATTCAAAGGCATAAGTCGAAACAAAAGCTTACCGCTCGCGAGAGAATTCATCTTCTGATAGATCCTAACACTTGTTTTGAAGAGATTGGCACATTTGCCGCTTATGGTATGTATGAAGAGCAAGGTGGTTGTCCATCCGCAGGTGTGATTGCCGGTATCGCAATCGTTCAAGGCAGGGAATGTATGATCGTAGCTAATGATGCTACTGTAAAAGCAGGAGCTTGGTTTCCAATGACCGCCAAAAAGAATATGCGGGCTCAGGAGATTGCGATTGAAAATCATCTTCCCATTATCTATTTGGTGGATAGTGCGGGTGTTTTTTTGCCAATGCAAGATCAAATTTTTCCTGATAAAGAGCATTTTGGTAGGCAGTTTCGAAATAATGCGGTGATGAGTGCATTGGGAATCCCTCAAATCGCTGCGATTATGGGGCCATGTGTGGCAGGAGGAGCTTATCTTCCAATCATGTGTGATGAAGCCATTATTGTAGAAGGATCGGGAAGTTTATTTCTTGCCGGACCGGCATTGGTCGAAGCAGCAATTGGTGAAAAAATTGACATCGAAGCTCTCGGCGGTGCAGCAATG
>Ga0129333_10001452_pt1 | contig 21496 bp, 15 predicted proteins | sample CPB6_08_DNA_FD_94474 | JGI IMG/M metagenome (GOLD analysis project Ga0129333, IMG submission 94474) | Freshwater to marine salinity gradient microbial communities from Chesapeake Bay, USA - CPBay_Sum_0.6_0.8_DNA | ecosystem: Environmental > Aquatic > Marine > Coastal | place: USA: Chesapeake... | reverse complement strand
AGGTGGCGGCTGGGGCTCCGCCGCCCACTCCCGCGTCGGTAGCGGCGCCGCCCATGCGCACGCAGAAAAAGGTACAGGTCGTCCCTCCCGCGCAAGCCCCGCAGGCACGCCCGACAGAGATGCTCCCAGAGTAGTTGTCAACGAGTCTGCCGATCCTACCGACAGTTGCGCGCCCATCATCACGATGCGATGATGGACCACGACTTCGGAGGTTTACGTGGCCGCAACGACCGTACTCATTCAGCCAGACCCGTTCGTAGGAACGGCCAAGAAGGTGCAGAGCTACGTTCCGACTCCGGATCGTTACGGACTCAATTCGGCGGGCAAGCTAGAACTCAATAACTCGGCAACCGGTAACCCAAAAACAATCGAGGCGCTGCGTGCAGTGCCACGACCAATCAACGGCATCACGGTCAAACCCAACACCCCCGCCTACATCCAGGTGGTCACGTCGAACGGTGACATCGTTGACGTCTTTGACGAGATCTCAGTAGCCACTCCGGATGGCGGGATCAAAAAAACGCCCCAGCGCGCGGCTTGGACATCGTGGTTCCTGCAGTCCGTCAGAGAGGACCGGGTAGAGAAGACCCAGCTGGTAGAGACGTTTGGGGACTCCTACATCTACTCGTACGGAGAAAAACCCAGAACCCTGATGTTCCAGGGGCTGCTCCTCAATACGGAGGAGTACAACTGGCGCGCCCAGTTCTGGAAGAATTGGGAACAGAACTTCCGCGCCACGCGCCTGGTTGAGTCGCAGGCCCGGATGTACGTGCGGTTTGACGACATCTTGGTGGAGGGCTACCCCATCAACGCCACGGTTGGGCAATCCTCAGATTCCCCCAACATCATGCCGTTCTCCTTCATGTTCTTTGTGACCAACCAGATTGACTTGAGCGCGCTCAGTAACCCGGAGTCCCCTGCGACCTTTACCTCTACGACAAACATGGCGCTGATTAAGAATGTCCAAGAGGCGCTCGACCTGCGTTCTGAGTTCGACGTCAACCGGCGCAATACAAGCCTGCTCGGGAAGCTTGGTCTAAATGTGCAGGCAACCGACACGGCCTCGTTGGCCAAGAGCGCCCTCGGAGACTTGATCTCAACCACCATTACCGCCGCACGGTACGGCCCCTCCGCCGCCTTGGCCGCCACGCTCGTTAGCGCGAGGGTGGGGGCCACCCGCCTGCTCAGCTACTATGCGCAGGGCAAGCTCCGCCCGACCGGCATGTCCAGTCAGGAGTTCAACGAATGGTTTGGGGGTCTCAGCAATCTGTTGTCAGAGGGCCTCAGGATCGCGCTCGGGCTCACGTCAACTCTCTCCACCACTGCCGCGGAAAAGCTAGCCATCGATCCCCTCGCTGGCTTTAGTCCTCTTAAGTACGCCCTGGACCTACTGGCCGCCGGTACCGTCAGCGAAGTGGCCAACAGGATGTGCGCCCCCGCCGACTTGGGGATCGAGGCAGTAGTCGCTTCCGCGGGAGGTGGGAAACCCAGTACACAGGTCACCTTTGTTAGTTCGAGCGCCCTGAACGCGACGGGGAAGAGCCTGCCGCCGTACAATCCGTCGACGGACAAGTTCGGGTAGTCGACCATATTATCTGGTAATGGAGAGGCATGGAAAAGTTCCACGGAAAATCCTTGGCCGTGCACGTATTTCTGGAAGGACAGGAGATCGACGTCATCTCCGTGTCGGTGCGCGGGGGATTTAACGCGCCTGCCGGGTGCACGATCAACATTCCGTTTGCCTCTACGGCGCTGAGGTTTTTGCCTCGAACATTGGTACACGTGTTCTACGTCGAAAACACCATTGTCCCGACCGCAGGCGGCAAGGCGGGGGTGGAGCAGAGGACGGACGACGTGAAGAACTGGAAACTTCTGTTTGCCGGGGAGGTCCACGCCTTCCAGTACGCGGATGTCGGATCCTCCAAACAGATTGTCCTGTCGTGCCAGGACTTCTCGACCTACTGGTCTCACGTCAAGTTGTACTGGGGCACCAACAATCACTCCGCCTACGGCTACAAGACCGCCATCGCGGCGGGCGCCTCGCAGCTCTACAGCGGCAGTAAGCGCGTCGACGGGACTGATCGGCTCCTCAACCTGCTCAAGGCCAAGCCTGCCAGCATCCCCACATTGGCCGGGATCCTTGGGGGATTGGTCGCGTTGTTGGAGTCCGCCACGGGCGTGTTCCACCCTCTGGCCGCCAAAAGGTTCCGTGGCGTCAACGACTTTATGAGTCAGGCGGAGCTGCGGTTAAAGCTGACCCACATGCTCGGGGCCACCGGGATGGACACCACGTCCGTCAAGTTTATCGATAGCCAGGTGTTCACCCAGTACATCCGCCGTCTGGCAAGATCGATCGGTCATACCGCCTCCTTTATGGACCTGGTGGGACTGTTTCTTAACCGGATCTACTACTCGTGGGCGTCCGTTCCGGCCCCGCCGTACTTTCCGTTCCAAGATAGCGGCTACGCCACCAAGATCGCGGTTGTCCGAAAGGCCACCAGCCCCATCGACCCTAAGTTGAAGGCGGATTACAAAATTCTGGACGACCTACACTTGGCGGTGCAGAAGCGAAGAACCGAAGAACCGAGAAAACGGCGCGACAAGGGCGACATCCAGCCTGACGCTGACGGAACCCGTTGGGTCAGACACGCGGGCGACGAAATTCAGGACGAGCGGGTTCCTGACCTAGAGGGTCATAAGAATTTTGTCGATACCGCAGAACCATTCAAAAACATGGCAGACCGCTGGTCCTCCGGCTCGTTGGCGGCAGACAATGTGCGCAAGCAGATGGAGAAGGCGGGCGGGGGTACGTGGGAGAAATACGTCTCCGCGCTATCGGCCACACAGGAGTTGGTTGCCGCGGCCGCCACACTTGAGAGAAAGATCAACACGCCGTACCCGAACAACCAATCGGATCCGTACCAAGACCACAACGACGGAAACTTGTTGGACTTGGAACTGAACCTGCTGGAAGCCAAACGGAAGCTGCAGAAGTGGCTCAACCGGACGGTCGTGGATTATGTCCCGGCGGAGATCGGCATCGGTGATCGTCTTCACGCGCACCTGTTCTTGCCGGACCTCTACATGGCCCCTCCGCCGGTCTGTAACGTGTTGTTCCCGGACCACTACTCACAGATCCAGTACGGCCGTAACTGGATGAGCGAGATTACCCGGCTACTACTTCACACACGGACTCAATCGGGACAGGACGTCAAGGATCTGTACTTCTCGCCCAACACCGACATCTTGGGCGCCAGCCGCAACAAGAAGGATTTGGAGGAGGCCATCAAGAAGGGTATTTCGTTCCTCCTGCCTCATGAGAAGTACACGGGAGTCCTGGCGACGACAGACGTGGTCAGTGACGTGTCGATCTTCAAGAAGATCCACGAGGAGGTCAAGAAAGACCTCAAGGAGGCCGTCAAGGTAAACCCTGACCCAGCGGTGGTAGAGGACGCCAAGGCGTCGGGCGAGGCGCTCTTCAGTCCCATGGAACATCTCCGCAGGGCTGCCAACTACCTGTTCTTTTCCAAGCGCTTTGAGGGCCGCAGCATCTCGATTACCGCTAGGTTTTCACCCCAGGTTGTCGTTGGGCTTCCCATGCTGGTGTTGACTAAGACCGAAGGCTTGCAGGCGCTGAGAGAGCAGCCCGGGGAACCAGCCGGCGGCACTCACTTCCTCGGGTTGGTGGCCGCGGTCTCCCACGATATTGACGCCCAGGGCTCCGCCTTCACTAAAATTGAACTCACGAAGTGTCGGGACCATCGTGAAGGTCTCGATATCTTTGGTGCCGGATACGACACCATCACTGAGTCCAAAACCGTGACGGTCAAGAAGGCGACCGTAAAGCTGAAACAGAAGGAAACCTACACCAACGCGGCCTTCCCCGTGGAAGGCAAAAACGTAGTGTACGCCAACGACCCGTCGGAATTTTCGGCTAACGTGCTGCCAACAACTAACAAAAATAACCCTTCCTCTCCGGCCCCTCGCAGCTCGGCTCTTAAGGAGCTGACGGTGGAGGAGGCCGCTAAGGAGGCGGGGTTCAAGCCAAAGAAAGGGGCTACCTACAAAGTCGAAGTCGACTTTAATCCCTCTAAAGGGGACCCACAAGGTCCTAACACTTTTAATAATCAGGACTTCAGTATTGGCTTGACCGTCACAGAGACCATCCGAACGCGGCCAGAGACGAAGGTCGCTAACATCCGATACTCGTTCGAAAACACCGCCACTCCGCCGTGGCTTGCGTCGATCTACCTGCCCGTCAATATCGGCAAGATGTATTACCAGCAAATGCTCGGCTGCGGATCCATCTTGGACGAATCTCCGCTTTCTGCTCCCGCCACAGCCTCCGCGCCGGCGGGCGTGCCCGCGTCCGCGGCATCCGAGCCCAACAGCTTCAGCAACGTAGTGTTGCAAGGCACCGACCGCACCCTAAAGGTTCCCAACTTCCTACTGGCCCCTGCCAACACCGTCGAGGCCGCAGCCGACAATCTGGCTGAGACGTGGGAGCGACTTCGCTCACAAAACGTTGACATGTCAGCGTTCGTGGACACGTACACCAACAGAAAGTACGCGTCATTCCGGGATATCATGGGGTACAAGAACGGGTCACTCAGCACACTGAGTGGTTATCAGGACACCTCCACGGCGCCTACAGACGGCCGTCTCGGTTTTCATGAAAACGCCTACGGCAATCTCACGGACCTGAAAGACGTCAATGGGCAGGAGATGAACTATGAGGCGTTGCCGGTGCTGGCCACGCCCGCCAGCGGTGTGGCTCCGGCTCCCGTCAACACCGACGGGACCATCGATGCCGCGGTCGATCCACGAGCTGCCCGCTATGCCGTGATCGGGCGATACATCAGGGAGTTGGGTCGGAGCGCCGGGGTTGCTCGAAAGAACCGGACTGGAGGATAAGCGCATGAACACGACCAAGGATAAGGACAAGGTTCTGCAGGAAGACCAGATGCCCTCAGAGGAGCCGGAGGGCAAGGATGAGCCGCTAGATCTGGAGGGCTACGACACCATGACTCAGACGTTTGGGGCTGGGATGAACCGACGGGTTGTGCTGGTGGGGCGGCCCATCAGTCTGAATCAGCTCGTTGCGATGTCCAAGTAGAACTAGGAATCGAGGCGCATCTGCGACATACTGGTGGCGGTGCGTCTTCTTGGAGGATTCGATGAACGCTTTGGAAAAGTACGCTGCCAAACGGCACCTAACCAACGAGCTGGTGAAGAGCGCGCAGGCAGGCCTGCTGGCACGAGTGGGGGCCGGTATCGGTGAGGCCTTCAACGCCGTCAAGGGTGCTAAGCTACCGGAGATGCTCGGAAAGACGTTCGGTGGCAAAACGCTCGGAGAGGCCAGCGCCACAAGTTGGAAGTACATGAAGAAGAACAAGCTTCCCCTCGGCGCTGCCGTTGGTGGCGGACTTCTTCTCGGGCGCGCCACCAAGCGCGGTTGATATTAGAGACTAATATGGGAGCCCCGCTTGAATCCCGTACTGGACTTTCTCAAGTATGCAGGTACCACCACTGTGCGCGCCCACACCCGCACGGAAGGGTCTACTCGCGTGCCGGTCAAGCAGCATGCTCGGTCCGTAGAGGACGGGGACGTAAAACCGGCTGATGCGCAGGCTGAGTTGGCGCAGAAAAAAGAGCGCGAGATTGAGTTGTGGCGTGCCTGGAAGGCCAGTGGAGAATCTCCCGAGGCGCTGAAGCCGCTGGTCAGAAGTTTTCGCCCGATGATTCATTCGAAGGCTTCTGCGTACAAGGGGAGAGTCCGCATGATCCCGGACTCGACCATTGAGGCGGAGTTCTATCTGCGATTCGTTGACGCCCTGCGTTCATACGATCCCAGCAAGGGGTCACTCGGCACGTATGTGTACCGGTATCTCGACAAGGCCAAGCGGTTCATTGTTGAAAACCAAAACATTGGCCGCATCCCAGAGAACCGGGCCTACAAGATCAAGATCTTTTTGACTGCCCGGGATACTCTCAGCGAAGAGTTGGGACGGCAGCCCACCAACGCCGAATTGGCGAAGAACTTGGGGTGGGACTCGGCGGAGGTCGATCGTATGGAGTCTGAGCTTCGAAACGACCTGGTCTCCCAGGGTTTTGAGGAAGACCCATACGCCTTCACTCCCAGTAAGTCCGAGGAGACGCTCCGCCTGTTCAAGTACGAGCTGTCTGGGGAAGAGCGTGAGGTGTATGAGTACCTGACGGGCTTCGGTAAGCCGCAAATGTTGTCCACGGGTGACATCGCCAAAAAGATGGGGATCCCGGACTACAAGGTGTCGAGAATCAAGCAGGGTATTCAGACCAAACTGAAGAGGTACCTAAATGACTGACGTCCGATTCGATCTAGCGTTGTCGGTGGCCAGCCGCCACCTGTACGGCTCCTACCTCGTCAAGCAGGCGGAGGCTGAGTTGGGGCAGTTCGGCAACACGCCACCGGCACCGGAAGGAGCGGCCAAGGCCTCTGAGCCCATCATGCAGAGGCTCAAGAAGGCGCTGACCAGTCAGCCGGCCAAGATGGTGGGGCTGGGTGTGGGTGGTGCGGCACTGGGCTTTGGTGCCGGGCACCTCATCCGAAAACTCAAGGACAAGGGCACGTCCCCCAAGGCTGGGAAGGAGAAGAAGGCCGCCACAGAAAAGATTCTGGACGACCTGCGCGCCAAGATGGCGGTCAGCCCTCCCAACAAGAAGGAGCCGATGCCGACCAATCCGGGCCCAGCCTACCCGTCGGTAGAGGCGGCCAAGAAATCGAAAGTAGTCATCAACATGCCGATGCTCGGAAAATCCGCATCCGCTGAACCGTTCCGTAGGCTGGCAGACACGTTCAAACCTTACTAGAGGGCGTCGTGAACAAGTCCGATCGCGTGAACAAACTCAATGAACTGGAGGCGGCTCTCAAGAGTTTCGTCGCCCGAGAGCGTGAGCGGCTGGTCTTGGAGAAGGGGTTCTTGGAAGCCGTTCAGGACAAATCGACCAAACGGATTGACGCGACCTTTAAGGCGGCTTCGGAGTACAAGGCCAAGGAAGACGCCAAAGTTCTGGTGGGGCTTAGATGAAGGCTAAGGTTGGCGTCGACAAGACCCTGTTCTTTTTTGACGTCGACGTTGTCGTGAACGTCCCGTCACTCTTGACCGCGCAGGTCAAGAGCGGTGCCACGGTGGTGGCCACGCTGACCTTCTCGGCGATCCCGTCGGTGCCCAATCTCTACCGCTCATCACCCCTCAAACTTCTCAAAGCTGGCCAGTATGAGGTGGTGTTCCTGTACAACGCCATCGCCCGCAGTTCCGACTACATTGAGGCGGACGTCACGCAAGTGACGGACTACCCGCTGGGGCAGCAGGTTCTGCTCAAACTGCCGAGTGCGGGAATCGGCATCCAGGCCACGGTGACGGCCCGGGTGGTGACGTCGGCGGGAGTGGTCGGAAACTCAATCGCCGCCACCTATTCTTCCAGCGTGGCGGCGTACCAAGCGCCCACCACCTTCTCGGCGGCCGGCGACTACTGTGTCGTGTGGTATCAGGCGATCAACAACGTGGCCACGCCCATCAAGGCGGAGACCGTGTATGAGCTGATCCCGACCGGCAGGGAGAAGGTGAACTTCGTCGCTGGTGATGGTGCCAACCCCAACGTCTCCGCACCGTACGTGTCCGCCAAGTTGGTGATCACCGATGAGGCCGGAGTTTGGGTGGCACAGACGGTCACCAACGCCACCAGGATGGCTAGCGTGGAGCTTCCGCCTGGAACCTATCGGGCGACCTTGGTGAAGAGCCCGTTCGTCTACTCGATCAACAACTTCAAGTTTGTTGTGGGGACCTCCCCTCCGGTCGCGCAGCAGACCATCCATCTCAACACCGCCGCCAGATCGATCACCGTGTCTCCGGATGCCCAGCCGGCTGCGACCTGTCAGCTTTACGCGGATCTATACCGTATGACGGGCGTGCCGCTCATCAACGCGGTGATCCGGGTCTCTCTCGTACACCGCCCTCAACTGTTTAGCGGGACATCTGTGTTTGATACGGACCTGACGTTCACCACGGATAGCCAGGGGCATGTCGAGTTCAGTCTCGTGCAGGGAGTTCAGGTTGAGGTGTCGATTGCCCCTCTCTCGATCAGAAGGATCATCACGGTCCCGAGCGGCCAGGCTGCCGCCAATCCCGTGAACCTGCTGACGCTGATGTCCTCGGCTTCGGACCTGTTCGACATTGTGGCTCCGGAGCTCCCGGCGGCTGCCAAGCGCTCTCTGTAGGTGACGGTATGGACAACAAGAACCTGAAACTCCAGTTACTGCGCGACTTCTCCATGCAGAAGCACGCTTGGTACAAGGCCGTTTCCGGAGGTCCAGCTCCAGCACTGAACGAGCCTGCACCATCGGCTTCTGAGGCACCCGAGTCGGCGCCCGCCGTTAAAGCGGGACCGCCGGCCGTCATGATGGGTGAGCAGGCTAAGATCCAGAACGACAAGATCAAGCAGAACTTGGCTGCCAAGACCTCGATCCTCTATACCCCTGACCCGGCCCCTAAGGGTCCGAGCCTCGTGACCGCCAGGGCAAAAAACTTGCGGACTGCCGGTGCCCGAAGGGTGGTGCAGCCCGAGACAAAGGCCGTGCTCGCTAGTGTGAACGCCGCGCGCATTCTCCAGAAGACCGCGCAAGGGAGATTCTGGAACGCCGCGAACACCTGGGCGGAAGACGCCCAGAAGGCGCTCGGGTCTCCCATGCAGACCCTGAGCGAAGGCCTGTACGAAATACCCGGCGTCGGGAGATCCCTGCGCAAGGCCGATGCCTGGATGGGTAGGAACGTTGGTCGAGATCCCGGCACGTTTCTGTCTCAAGAGGTCGTTCAACCTGCCGCTCAGGCTGTCGCAAAGGGATTGACCACCAAGATCCCGGGCGTCAACGCGTCTGTTGCCGAGGGAATGGAGGCGCTGGGGCAGGGTATGATCGGCATGCCCGTCACCACACCGATCGGCGTCGGATTGCGAGCCGGTGGCGCGGAACTTCAGGCGGCCGGTCGGGCTGCGAGGGCTCTTCCCGCCGCGGGCAGGGCGTTGGGCGGAAAAGCCCTGCAACTGGGTGATGAGTTTGCCGCACGGGCCTTGCCAGGCCTGGGGCAAGACCTGGCGTATGCGGGTGCGGGCGGGAGAGCGGCAGGCGCGGCAGAGTCTAGGCTTCCCGCCGCTGTCACGACCTTGGAGTCGCGGGCCGCCGGTAGTGGGCCCTCGATCCGTCCCCCGTACTCAAGTCGTCTTGGTCAGGCTGGCCGCGGGGTGAGCCCTGCGGATCAGGGCAGGATCGTGGAGAACGTGGTAACACCTGCACCCCAGGCTCAGGCGGCGGCACAGGCCGATGCCGGTAGTTGGCTGGGTAGGCTGAGAGACCGTCTGACCGGCGGTCTGAACAGTGCGCGCCAAGCACCTCCGGCAGACGCGACTCCGAAGCCTCCCTCAATTCAGGATCTTCGTAAGACTGTGGCGCGCATGGATGTGTCTGGCCAGGGACCCGGGTCCGCCACCGCCGAAGAAATGCAGCAGATGCTCGATACCATGGGGTACGCCGACATGGGCAGGGCAGAGCGGTTTGGTCGAAGAGTCGCCAGCACGTTCACGCGCCCCCTGAACCAGCGACCATGGCCATTGCCGGGAGAAACGCCACCAAAAGACCTGGGTAGCATTAACAAAGGCTTGGGTCTCGCACAGTCCGCCGGCCAGGGATTCTACAGGACCATTCCGTTTGTCGGGCAGGCCGCCGGTGGCCCCGGTCTATTCAGGACTGGGTTGGGCCCTGGTGGCGTCGGCGGGGGCGACTTTAGTTGGCTGACCGGTTTGGGTCGTGGCGCTATCTGGGGCCCGATCAGCTACCCACTGCTACAGTACCCAGCACGCGGGGCAGCCGATCTTGCTACTGGCAGGTCCACGATATCCGAGGCCGCGCGCACTGCGGTTGGAAATGAAGAGGCAGTTCGCCGTGAGCAGGCTAACAGATCGTTAGAGCAGAAGCTTTTACAGAGGCTCAAGGCGGAGCAAGGGGAGTAGTCGATGGCGCAGGCGTACGTAAATACAAGATCTGCCGCCTACCCCGGAGGCGTCGCCGTCCCGGGCGTCCACGTGTCGCTGCACAGCAACGTCGTGTTGGCGTCCGGCAGCACTGACGCCCAAGGCATGCTATTACTCGGTAATGTTTCTGCTGGCACCTACGAACTTCGAATCACCCCTCCGGCGGGTTCGCTGCCGGTTGCAGGTTCACGGCAATCTATTACTGTGTCGGCCAACGATCCCGCCACGATTGTGTTTGACGTGTTGATCGACCAGTCTGTCGTGACGCCTCCAACCGACTCCCGTCTTTGCCGGTGTTGGGGCGTGTTCAAAGATCCGTCTGGCCGTCCGTATCGAGACGTGACCCTGACGTTCAATGAGCGCGTGGTTCCGCAGTTGCTGCGCGACACCGTAACCGACGTGTCGACGGCCGTACTGCCGAAGTACATTTCGGTCATCACGGATGCTAACGGATACGCCTCGGTGGACCTGATCAGGGACGCGCAGTACAGCGCGATGGTCGGGCCGCTCGCCAACACGGTGATCGACATCATTGTACCGAACCTACCGACGGCCTCACTGCCTGACGTGCTGTTCGTTGTCGTGGATCGGGTTGAGTACAAGCTGAACAACAACACCCTGACGCCGACCAGCGCCCCTGCTCTTGCGGTCCAGAACGGCTCGACCACCACGCTGTCCATGCAGACGGTGTATCGCAGTGGTTACCGCGTTGACGGTTTGAGCCGCGTCTCACTGTTCGTTCAGGATGACGATATTATCAAGGTGTCGTTGACAACGGACGGAAATCTCGCAATACAGGCAATTGCCCCGGGAAGCGCGGTGATCGAGGTCCGTAGAAGTGAGACGCAAGAAAAGACCATCTACCCCGAGCCGAACCCCAAGGGCTCAATCACTGTCACTGTCAGCCCTTGACCTGCTGACGGTCGATCAGGATGAGGGGGAGCACCGGGCGCTACCCTGGTACAACCGCTTGTGGGCTGCCGTTCTTCGGCGCGCAGCCGTAGACTGGGTTCTCTATAATGGCCACACCACCCCCAAGCTATCCAAGCTGGGGCATGACGCGCACTCGTGGATCTTCCTGGAGGAGGACGTGGAGTTGAAGGACTCGTCTTCGTTCGCGTCGGTATGTGCCTCCCTGAACGTGGAGGTAGTGGCGATGCGAGAAAGAATCGCGTCGGTAACCGAAGAAGAGGCCCGTAGATTAAGGGGTCTGGATTTTGACGACGACGACTGTTAGGGGGCGGTATGGCACTCCTGTACAAAGAGAGCGATGTTCTTGAGCGTGTGGCCAAAGCCACACCTCCGCTCGTGGTTATTGATCGACGGTTCGACCTCGCGTTAAGTGAGGCCGACGAACTCACCCTGGGCATTCAGGACGTCGTAAACCGGTGCCTAAACTCGGACGTTGACGGACTCTTTCACCTCATCGGCTTGTTCGCCAGGTCTAACCAGAACCTTGCAAACAAGATCGCCAACACCGTCGCGTCACTGCTGGACTTTTCGGTGGCCGCTTCACAGGAAGCTCCCGTCTCCTCACAGCGCGCTGCAGACGTGGTGGACCTGCTCGACGAACTGCTCGAGGCGGGTGTCGGCCGGCAAGACAAGATACGCGGCCGACTGGCCAGAACGGTCGAGCAGTTTGCCGGCTCCAGCACGACTTCTGCTGGGGCGGTCAGTGTCGGTATGGACCCCGCGTACGCGAGAGAACAGGCGACCCTGCTGGCCGAGTCACTGCTGGATGACGTGCAGGTATTACAGACTAATATCGCCCGCCTGAGCCAAGTGCTCCAGAAGTACGGCAGCCTCAAACTGATCGAGGCTACCAAGAAGAGATTTGCCCTGTACGCCCGCGCCGTCATGGAGACGCATCTAGACAAGTCGGTGTTCGAACAGTCTGGCGCCATCCTGGACTCGATCGTAGTGAACAGCCTGCTGCAGTACTCTTCTCAGCGTCTTGACGTGGAGGCCGCCAAGGCTTCCGGCGGATTTGCCGTATCCGCCCTTAGTTCGGATTCCAGGGTCATCACGCTGCAGCAATTGCCTGCCTCCGGGTTCACCATCAGGGTGGGGGATAGCGTGCTTGCCGCACAGGTGTCGCCACCGGGACCGTACATAAGTGTGGGCCGGGTGTCCTGGGTATCCGGTCTGGCCGTCACGATGCGACAACTCCCCGGCAATCCGATTCCTGCGGGGGCGTTGAACCAGCCGCAGCAGGCCACGCAGTATCAGTTTCGCATCGAATCTGCGGGGCTGACCAGCTACAAGACCTTACTGCCGCAGATTGAAGCTCAGATGGCTGGGATTTCCTCCGCGGTGGGCGATCTCTCCCGTGCCCGCAGGTCGCTGGAGGTCTTCGCGCACTCAGGTGCGGTGTCCCCCAAGACGCTCGCCATCACTTCCACTATAGGTTCTGCCGCCACCAACATTGCGGCACTGTTGGGGCAGTACAGCTTCGGCAAGGTCGACGCTGTGGAGGAGTTGCTACAGCATTTGGAGTCCGAGAGGTTGACTCTCGTGTCGTCCGTTCTGGCCGGATTGGACTTTGGGGTCCTGCTGGCTCTCCCGTCGATTCTGTCCGAGCAGGCTACTGCCACGGTCTTGATGGAAGAGCTGGCGCAGGACGCACTCACGGACGTACAGCCGGAATCCTACGAGTACACAAGCATGCTCAAAGACTACGCCAGGGACGGGGTTTAACGTGACCACAGCCAAGAACAAGGATCGGAGACTCCGTCGAGAGACTGCCGCGCTACTGGATAAAGCGCTTTCATTTATGCGGGTGAGTGCTCGAACCGACTACTTTTCCGGTTACTCTTTGTCAGAGACCATCAAACAGCGTCTCCAGCAGATTGGCACCGAGAAGGCGACGGCAACAGAGTACACGGCGGACGAAAAGACTAAGACGCTTCTGGGTAGGTTGAAGGTGTTTGAGGAGGCCTCCGCGGAGGCCATCAAGATGGCCAAGGAGTTCAAGTAGCATGCAAGACCTGCAGATTCTGTACGTCAGGTCGCGCGTCAGACTGACCGGCGCCGAGAACCTGCCCATGCTCAAGATCTTGGCGCGCACGCCCCGGCGCGTTGAAGAGCTGGCCACCACACAGAGCGTGACGATCGGGGGCACAGCAACCCAGTTCTTCCGCACCCCCGACGGCAGTGTGGTGGCGGTCATCCCTCCCGGCACCTATCTGAACACTACCGCGTTCATGGCGCAGGATACCCCGGGAGTAGCCTTGGACGTCCGTGTGGTTCGCGACGTGGCGGGCGTGTCCGTGGTGGAGACGATCGATGTGCTGGATCTGGCGATTGACGCCAATACCGTCATCTTGACCGGAGAGGACTTCAGCAACGTCGCGGAAATCCGTGTGAACGAAACCAGCGTCCAGTTCATTGTCCTGGATAAGACGAGCCTGATCTGTAAGCTACCAGACAACATCGAAACCATTGAATCCATTTCCGCATTTTCGACCATGCCGCTTTTTGACGGGGCCTCCTCCTTCACCTACATGCTGGGGGCCAGCCCAGCAGGCGTGACGGGGACGCGCAAAATGGTACAGCAGTTCGTGAAGCTGCTCTGGACGACCAGAGGCTCCGATACGTTCAACAGCGCGCTCGGCGGGAATCTGCAGAAGTTCATTGGCTCTCCGACCGACCCCACTGGTACGGACGTGCTGATCCGGCTGATCACCGATATCCAAAAATGCGCCTCCTCGATGACAGCCGCGCAATTGAGCAGTACGCTTCCTCAGGACGAGGTCCTTGCGGCCGCCGAGATCGAGAGCTTCTCGATCAACCCGGACGACCCGACCGTCATAGAGCTGAGCCTTAACCTGAGAACTCTTTCCGGAATAACCGCCGCCTTTTCCATGAAGGTCGGCAGCCTCGAAGCGGCGGCTCAAAGCGCTGTTGAGAACCTCTATGGAGTCGTGTAATGCGTCAAAACCTAGCCCGCTTTATTGTTGAACGCCTACTCGACCTGGATCCCACCCTCCCGGACACCGAGGGCAGTGTGGTGTACACGAAGGTGGTGAACCCTCTTCTAGAGCGGTTGGGTACTGATCCGTTGACAGTAGACATCGAGAACTTCGTGCTCTCACGCCTCCAGGCGGAGTTTCCGAGCATCGACTACGCCTCTCCTGGCTCGGTGCTACGGGACCTCGTGGTCTCCCCGCTGACCTTGCTGTTGGAACCGCTGAAGGCCGAGGTACAGTTCGCCCGTAACCAGAACTCTCTCGCCAACTCCACCGCACTGACGGAAGCGGAGATGGACGCGTTGCTCAGCAACGTGTTTGCCGTGCGCAACACAGGCGCCTACGCACTCGTCACGGTGCGGGTGTTCTTCTCAGCCCCGCGCGCCTTCAGTGTGGATCAATCGGTCGTCTTCGCCACTTCCGACGGGGTGACATTTGTTCCTCAGTTCGTCTCCAACTTTGTGGCCAGCGACTTCCAGCGGTCCGGTAACCTGTACTACGTCGACATCCCGCTGAGGTCCAGCACGCAGACCGACACCGCGAACGTCGCGGCCAACACGATCAAGTTCGTAAACGCTCTGGACGGTGTGGTCCGTCTGACCAACCCAAACGCTAGTAGTGGCGGTGTTACCAAGGAGACCAACGAGGAGTTCCTGTCGCGGGCAGAGCGCAGTCTTTCCGAAAGGTCGCTCAACACCATGCGCGGCATCGAGACCAATATCCGGAACAACTTTTCGGACATTGTGTCGGTCGATGTGGTCGGTTACGGCGATCCGGAAATGCAGCGTGACATTCTGCAGGGCACGGTGGTGGTTCCGCCAGGACCAGGCCCCCTGCTCACCACCACCAATAAGTTCTTGACGCTGCAGCAGCAGAACCTCTCGCTATTCCCGTTCACAAACCAGATCTCCGTCAGGAAGAGCGATGCGGTCACCGCTGCCGCGAAGGTCGGCAACTTCATCCGGGTGTCGGACGGTAACGGATTGTTCACGGACCCGCTGCTGTCACGCCCCAGAAGGATCACTGCAGTCGCGCAGGACCCGGCGGTCGGTGCAGCCGATTACTGGAAGCTGACGTTGTCGGACTTTGAGTTTTGGGCAGAGTCCGCGGTGGTGAGCCCACCGGTAGAGCTCGGCTACAATCCTCGGTCTCGGCAGGGCACGGCGTTTCAGTTGTTTGCGCTGGACGGGAACACCACGTATGTCCGCGGTGCACCTCTTCCGTTTGACGAGTACGTCCCCATCACTCTTCCCGCAGACGTGCCTCCCGCCGCAATCCCGGGTAGGGACTTTCTGTTTCTAGTCTCGCCGCAGGAGAACAACGAGCGGTTCATTCGCTGCCACCCCATCCACTCGAGAGTCACGGGCGGTGTCTCGCTCAGTCGGCTCGACAGCTTCATGACGGCCAAGAACTCGATTCCCTACCAAGGTGAGTCGGCCTTTACCTACAGGCCAGGCCCCGACGTTACGGCCGAGGCCTTCGGAGTCCAGGTACTCGCCTTTGGTGGACCCGCCCTGAGCAAGAACGACCAGACCCGCTATGACGGCAAGACCAAGGAGTCGTGGGGCGCGTACGCAGGCGCGAAATTGGTGAAACCTCAGAACAACCCCGCTGTCACCGACTCTTGCTCTATCGTCCTGGACGCCCAGAACGGCGGGTGGTCGGTCAAAGGCGTGAAGTCTGGCCATCACATCGCGCTGGCGCGTTTCAAGAACCAGGTCGTCAACGTCAACTACAACGGAAGCATCGCATCCGCCGCCACTCAGCTTGAGTGGCACTCATGGGGGCGGGTCGTATCAATTTCGCAGGATGACCAAACCCTGACGGTAGCGGGTATGGATTGGGACCGGGACCAGGGGGCAGAGGCAAACCAAACGGACTATCGCTACTTCTGGGCCGTCTACGTGGGAGAGGTGGAGACGGTGGGTCCTGACGGAAAGACGCAGGTGTCGTTCACCGACCAGGTCCTGGCCCCGTCCTACCGAGTGCCCTCGGTAGCCAACAACGCCGTGCACCACCCCTTTACCGCGCCCTACAAGGACGCCGGGTTCTTTGACGGAGACACCGCCGCTGCCACGGCCCTGCCTTTCTCTAACGGCTATGTGGGGGCGTGGGTTCGTCTGGAGCGGTCGATCTTTGACGTGGACCCCGGTATCGGCGCCGCGCCTGCCCAAAAACTATTGACGGCGTTTGTGACCGATTTGAGTAAGCCGACGGCCACCAATGCGGACCGAAAGTCCGTCAGCCGCGTACGCTACGGCCAGCCCGGCAACTCGACCGCGCCCCTCATCACTAAGGTGGCGTTGCCGTACGTCGAGGGTTCGCAGGCCATGGCAAAGACGGTCTTCTTGACCAACCCGGTCTCACCCCCGCTCGTGGCTCCGGCGCAACCGCCCAGCGCCGCCAATCCCCAGGATATCTCCGGGTTCCTGCTTCCTAAGTCGGTCGGCGCGGGTCAGTACAACAACCAAACTGCTCCGCAGTTCCTCCAGTTCTTTGAGGCAGCCTCGGCCGAGCAACTTGCGCAAGACGTGTCGATCCTGGTGTCTGGAATTCCAGGGTCACTTCCGTTGATCGACTTGTTGCCCGCCCCTGTGACCGTCCAGAACAACCAGGTCCATCTGGGCGGTATGACCGACGTGTACATCAAACCATCGGCGTCATCGTCCGAAACTACGGGCGCGCTCAAACTTGTACCTAGCAGGATCCAGCCCTCCGTTATCGACGCTGCGGCGGATGTGGTGTTCGTGGGTTCCGACGGATCCCTCAACCCCGCAACGCCGGACGTGTTCTTCAGCAACCAGCTTCAAGCTGATCTCGCCACCTACTTGGGACTCGACGCCGTCACCAAGCCGTACGCTGCCGCCAGTGATCTGGTCCTCGAGTTGCTGGACGTCCCGGCGACCCTGAAGCCCAAGGCGGTTCGTCTTCTCCACAACGTAACGGGCGGTGCGCGCATCGACGGCTCGTTCAACCCGCTGCCCAACGTGATCAACGGGGTTAAGTGGCGAGTGGTCCGCTCCACAACGCTGGATCTGGACACGCCGCTCGTCGTGTACCAGGAGGGCTCCGATCTTATCACGATCGCCAACAACGCGGCCGTACAGAGCCCGGGGGGCTTCACCTTCAATGTCGACCCCGCGGCACTGGAACTCTACGTCAGCATTGACGCTGGTCCTGATCGCGGCGAGTACAGAGTGTTGTCGAAGGCGCTCAATGTCCTTCAGATCGACCAGATCGTGAACACGACGGGCGCGGGGCTACCGTACAGGATCTACTCAAAACAACTCAGCGGGGTGCAGCTTCCGTTGATTCGTGTGTCAGAGGTGGCGCTTTCCACCGGAGTGGAGGGTGTGGAGATCCCGTATCGGCATCCCGTGGACATCATCACGTCCACCTTCTCCGGAATCAACGATGACCCTGTGACGAGTTCTACGGGCCTGTTGTTCCTGGACGGGGGGTCTCTGTATCTACGGGATGTTACCGCGGTCCCCAACAAACTCTTCATCGACAACAACATCGGAACTTACGATGTGGTTCGATTGGAGGACTTGGACGAGCCCAACAAGTATTTCTCAGTAATATCTCGAGTCGCGGCCAACCAGGGGAACTTGCTGGCAGGTGACTTGAAGCTAGACCGCACCATCACTTCCATTCCTTCGGGCGCTATCCGTTTCACGGCGGGTCACCCGTCCATCGGAACGGCCAAGTTGGCGTTCTTGTCCAAGACGTTTGTGGAGGTGTCGCCCAGCACCGTGTTTTCGTTTGTTGACGGGACCGGCAAGACTCTTAAGTTTCGGCCGTCCTTTGCAGAGTCGGCCCACATCTTTAGAGCGGACGACGTAGCAACAGACGTGGTCCCGTCGGCAGATCCGCAGCAACTGCAGGATTACCTCGTATCCGCTTCTAGCAATTTCATCGGTCTGGGAATCCAGAAGGATGATGAGGTCAGGGTGCTGACCAAGGTATTGAAGTCGAGCCTGCTCAACGCCGCACAGAACTTGCCGCTGGTCAGTAAGATCTTGGTGCTCGTCGTCGATGACGTTCGCTACTCTGTGATTTTGACCGGCGGCGCCACCACCACCTTGGCGGCTATCGCGAATGACATCCTGGCACAGACGGGCGGCCGTGTGGCCGGTAAGTTTCAGACGGTCGGTAACCAGTTCCGACTTGACCTATTGTCCAGGCGGCGGGTCGCCATCACTGATGAGGGCACGCCAGGTCTCCTTCTGAGCCTTGGTCTGTCGGTCACCAACAACTACTCGGTCGCGCAGGAGCACGCCGTCGTCAAGGTGGACCTCACGGGAGTCCAGGCGAGAATTCAGCTCGACGACGTGTTGACTAACCTGACGGCCACCGACACCGTGTTCGTCGACGTAGTCCGTAATGGCATCCAGCGCATCTACCCGGCCGACATGACCGCGCAGACTAACGGGCTGGTTGCCGGCACCGTCAAGCTGACGTCGTACGATCCCTTCATTGTCGACCAGGCACTACAGGACCAACAGCTGACGGCTGAGGGCTATAAGTCGTTCGGGTACGAGCTGCTTGTAGGGAACAACCAGTACAGCTTCAGCACTGCCGAGCAGGTGGCTCTCCGCGTTACCCCCGTGATGTTGGACGAGGCCGCGACGACCGTGGAGGACGCGATCCCGCTTTCAGGCTCATCCGTCGTCATCAAGTACGATAGAGCCGCGGCCGTGGGGGATATCCAGTCCTACATGCTTCAGCCAGGGGCCCGGGTGATCAACAACAACCCGCTTGTGCGCCACTTCATGCCAGCTTACCCGCTGATGAGTGTGCAGTACCGAGGGCCTGTGACGTCCGAGGAGTTGCGGATCAAGCTGTCGACATTCTTGTCGACTCTCTACCCCAACCGACCCCTCGAAGTGTTCGATTTGGTCAGCGTGTTGGAACGGGCGGGCGCCACGTACGTGGTGTTTCCGCAGCAGGTAGCCTTCTTGACGCACGACGAAGATCGCGTTATCCGCGTCGTCCGATCCCAAGATATCGTCACGCTGGATTCCAAGTACCACATCATGGAGATCCTGGACGGTCTCGTAACCATTACGGCGGTCTAGCATGCCGATCCCGCAGTCATCCTTGTTTCCGGTCTGCGACTGGAATGCCCGCGCCGCCTTCACTAGCGGTGAGCCCAATGACCGTTCGATCGTCGACCCGGTCGACGGCCTCAAGAACTACCTGACCAAGCAGGACCCCGGTTTTCTGGTGGACACCTCTCAGGTGTTTCTTGTCTCCGATGCCTCCAAGGTCGTGGGCGCCAAGACGGTCAAGAATGAGGTTCTGCTGCCCCTGAACGTCGGAGGTTCGTTTACCTTTGAGTTCGACATCGACTTGACTGAGGACCTTCCTAAGCATTTCGGTCTCCCGGACAACCGCCTGTACGTCGGAATCTCAGGGGCGCAGGGACGCGGCATTGGGCTGTTGTTTTCTTATCAGGGTGTCGCGGCTTGTGACGGTCCTGAGGATCTGTACCCAGAAGTCTTGGGCGGGTCGGACAAATACCTGTTCTCACAGACGGGTGACCCGTTCCGGATGCTCACGGTTCGCGTTGTTGTCGACAGTCTGACCGAAACCACCGCCCTCTATCTGGCCCCCACGGCCACCGCGTACGACGCCACTACCGGCGGTTCGCAGTGGGCGGTTCAGCCAGACCTCGTACAGATCTACAGTCTCAGCAATAGGACGATCCTGCAGGAGTTTGTGGGCGTGCGGCTGCACGCCTCTGCGATGAGCCAAGAGAAGCTGGCCTCGCTGTCCCTGTCTGTTACGCAGGGTCAGTCGACCGTATTCGGCATCAGCTCGCTCCGCGTCTCCAACACGGTTCTGGTCCCCACCCCCCGCCCAGTCGCGGTCGTGGTGGCTGCCCCGCAGGTTCAGCTAGGCAGTAACGTCGTGTTCAACGGTGGGGACAGCTTCGACCCCTCAGGTCTCGGGTCACTTAGTTTCGTTTGGGAGATTGAGTCGGCACCGGACGGAAGCGCCGCAGTGCTGACGGGAAACCAGCGGGCCGCGCTGACCATTGGAACGGTGTTTCGGTTGGTACACCGGCGGCCAACGTCTACGGCGAACTCCTACGTGGTGGCCATCACGGCACACACCGACAAGACCAAGCACACCACTGTCGCGTTTTTTGGTAAGACGCTGAGCATTACGTTGGCGGTGATTCCCGGACCCAACGGGCAGCTGACCCCCAACGTCACGGTGTCCACGCTGTTCGATCTATTCAACAATCCGCTGGCCCCCGGCTACGTCAAGTCGGTGTCCGACAAGTTTCTGATTGAGGTCTTGAACCCGGACGCCCTGGTTCCTACCGGGACCTTCAACTTCTCGTCAGGCACCTTGGGGGCCGGATCCACCGATATCAGCCCATCCCTCAACCCGGACGTACCGGGGTTCTATGGTGTGTCCCTGGTCGTCAGCAACGGCGTGCGGCCAAGTCTGAAGGTCGAGACCGCCGTGCTGGTAAGCCTGACGGAACAACTTTTCCGCCACCGACCCAACACCGAATACATCTTTGACCATCTGCCTGACTTCTGGAACTTGGTCCCCGACAAAGAGCAGATCACGACCATCTGGTCGGCCATGTCCCAGGCCATTTCTGCGGATGTGGTCTCGGCGTGGCAGGCGGACCACTACAAGGCCCACAAAGACGTCTCACGGCTGTACCAGCGGCGCTGGCTGCCGTACTCGACCTCCATGGTTCCGGATCAGGCGCCAGAGATCGTCATGACCGACTTTGTCGGCGCGATGAAACCTGGTGCCAGTACGTACCAGACGTTGACGTTGCAGCCCGGGTCTGCAGGCCTGCTGGCCACCAAGAGCGCTAACCTTACGGGACTCAAAACCAAAGTGGCGCCCGCGCAGGTGGGTGGGAAGATCCTGTACCGAAGTAGCCTGGGGCGCCCCAAGGTGGTGACCGTCGCCTCCATCACCAATGTCGCTGGAACGGACGACGAGTGGGACGTGTCGCTGACGTCGACGGCCATGGACCTGTACAAGGTATTAGTCGATAATAACACAGGATTCTTCACCAAGGACGAGTCCAAGAACGTGCAGCCGGTCCCGATGACCACTAAGTGGTTCTCTAACAGGGCCTACAGCTTGAATCAGGTGAACACTGCGTTGGATCGTGTCCGGCTCTTCGAAGTTGACGGCACGGCCACCGACTACTTGATCTCAACGGTCAACCCGCTCAACAACCAAGGACTGCCGTCCACCAACGTGGTCCGCCTGAACACGCCGGCGGAACGGGAGGTAGACGGCCGGCTGTACAGGTGGCAGCACCTTCGCGGGGCCTACGGGCACTACTTTGCCTTCACGCCGTACCTGAAGTTCCCGGCGCCCATCAACCTGACACAGTACGAGCTCGAGTTGGGCGACTACGTCGATTTCACGTTGACGGAGCCGTTGAGCGGAGTGGAGTTTTCAGGGTCCGTCACTGT
>Ga0129333_10001451_pt1 | contig 21503 bp, 21 predicted proteins | sample CPB6_08_DNA_FD_94474 | JGI IMG/M metagenome (GOLD analysis project Ga0129333, IMG submission 94474) | Freshwater to marine salinity gradient microbial communities from Chesapeake Bay, USA - CPBay_Sum_0.6_0.8_DNA | ecosystem: Environmental > Aquatic > Marine > Coastal | place: USA: Chesapeake... | reverse complement strand
TATTGCACATAATATTGCATTTGATATTAATGTTATTAAATCTGAATTATATAGGAGAGATAAGCATTATATTATTGAAGAAATTGAAAAAAAAACATTACTATGTACTATGAAACATTGTAAAGATATTGTTAAAATTATAAACCAATACAATAGATATAAAAATCCATCTTTAAAAGAAATTTATAAATTCGCATTTGATAAAGAATTAAAAAATGCTCATAATTCTAAATATGATGTTATTAATATGCACGCAGTTATAAAAAAAATGTATGACGATAATATTCTAAATTATTCTCTTTAAATCCTATAAATTAATATTAAGATTATCTTTCAATGGTTTTTTTATATTGTTTTCTGTAAATTTGTTTACAGGTTTAGCTATATTATTATCAGCAAACTCATGTATATCATCTAAAATTTTTCCTAATTCTTTTAATAAATTAAGTTCTTCCGAATTACCAGACATTCTATATAGTTAGTATATATAAAATTATTTTTATACTTGATATTTTTGCTTTTCATTGAATTCTTTAATTTCTTTGAGCTCATTTAGTTCTTTTATATTTTTAAAAATTTCATAATCAATAATATCCTTATATTTAGAATTATTTTTATCTTTAATATTAGCTATTTTAGTAATCTTTTCTAATATTTCTTGTTTTTTTATTACTTCTTCACATGTGTCTATGCTATCATTATCATTTTCAGATATATATGATGTTAACGATTTAATATAATTATTATACATAATGTCTTTTATATAAGTGTCAACATATTCGCGATAATATCTTATTTCATTTTTATCAGTAATATATTTTAATAATTCGTTATTTTGTATATCCTCTTCCAATTTGTTAAGAGAACTGCTGAAATCTTTTAAAATTTCTTTTGTTAATGTATTATGTTTTCGACACTGAACTAACTCTTTGTTTCCTTTATTATTTGGCAATGAATATGTTGATAATTGAAATTTAATTACTTCAAATTTTTTTTGATATTGCAATAATAAAGATAACCTACTACTTATAATTTCTAATTTATTTTGGTAATCATTGAATTTTATATATCCGGTTATTATTGTTATTAAAATACCAATAAATATTGATGATATACTAATTACATATGTTAGTGCTTTAATTTTCCTATTTTCCGTATTTTCAATAATAAGTCTTACTGCTTCAATAAATGTTATTATAGATGAAAAAACTAGTATAAAAATAGATGACCACCAATATTTATTATTAATACTATGATATGAACGTCTTGCGATTATAATATTCTTTGTTTGTTCATCAAGACATTTTGCCAATCTATTTTCTAAAATTTTTTTGGATTTTTTTAGAGACTCTAATTCATCTCTTTTAATTACATCAACTTCTTCACGTAATTTTATTAAGGAATCTTCCTCTTTTTTTTTATTAGCAATAATTTCTTGTAGCTTTACCATCGCAGCTTTTACTTTGTCTTCAAGTTCTTTAACACTGTTTATAGTTTGATGGTGTGGCTTTTTTTCTTCTTTATTTTCATTATTATAATCATTATCATCTTCACTCATATATATATCCATAATATCAGAATGAACTTCAATTAATGTATCCATTATATTTAAAATAATATATTAATTATTAACATTATTACAATATACTGTTATTGTAAATATATTTTCACTTTCATTTAAGTTATAATTTATTATAATATTCATATTTTTTTTTTTTAAAAATATTTTTTTAGAAGTTCCATTATTAACGTATTCTTCAATAACAACATCAAGATTATTATTTAGTATTATTATTGATATGGTATCGTATATTCCTTCGAATGCTGCTACTAATGAACGTATCGTTGATGATTCAAAAGATGATATTTTAATTATATCATTGTTTTTATTAGAAATAATGTCATATAATTCATCATACAAAAATTGTAACTTCATATAATTATTTAATTATAAAGTTATTATTATATATTATTTTTTATACATCTTCCAGATAAAAAGTTACATTTTTTTCCTTCCCCACATTGTTTTTTACATGGTTTAAAGTTTGCTGCTGTTATTTTTGGTTTAGATTTTGGAGGATTTACACATCTCCGTGTTGATACTTTGCATATTTTATTTAAAGCAGTACAATCTTGTTTACATGGTCTTTCAGCAAAAACTTCAAGTTTAACTTTTTTGACAATTACAGATTTTTCTTTTTTATGTTTTATGCAGCGTCCTGTTTTAGTATTACATATTTTACCTTCTTTTTCACAATTAACTTTACATTGTTTTTTTATTTTTCTATTAGAACTTCTTGTTTCCGATAATGTTAGTCGTCTTGGCACTTGTGCTATTATAGGTGTTCTTGCTGGGCCTGGTGATAATTTAAACGAAGAACTATTCGTAATATTTAAAAATTTATCATTAGCTATACGTCTTGTTGAAATAGCTTTACGAGCGGCACTAGAAAGGCGTCTTGTTGAACTAGCTTTACGAGCGGCACTAGAAAGACGTCTTGTTGAACTAGCTTTACGAGCGGCACTAGAAAGACGTCTTGTTGAACTAGCTTTACGAGCGGCACTAGAAAGGCGTCTTGTTGAACTAGCCTCTACATTTTTTTTAGATAAACTTTTTTTCATTATTTTATTTAATATTTGTAATCTTTTATCAAGCAAAGGATTTAAACATTCTCGTTTTGCTTTCTTTTTTTCAATATATTTTTTAACATCAATATATATTTCACCATTTTTCCCTTTTTGTTTTATGTATTTTTCACCATCTAATTCATAAATTGTTTTTTCTTTACCACAAACATTTTCCTTTCCAGCTTTTTTATATACATTTGACATTAGTTCTATAATATAAAAAGATTATTTCAAAAATGTTATTATATTATTGAATATTATCATTACTTTTTCTGGTGAATATTCTTTACATACATTATAGTCTATATCATCATTTATTTTAAAATTTGTAATAATATCTTTTAATTCATATATATTATTATACCATATACCTTTATCTTTTAATAACTCAACATGAGCAAGATCACCTGTTTTACAAGCGATAACAGGTTTATTACATATTGAGAATTCTGCGATTGATAATCCAAATGTTTCCCCATCGTTTCTTGCCCAAAGCATTGCATCGCATGTATTTATAAATCTTCTTTTATCATTTAAATCTACAATAACATTTAAATGAATTATATTTGGTAAATCTGGACAGAATTTATGTGTATTAACAAATAAAAAATATATATTATTATTATTTTTAGCAATATCGTAAACTAATCCCATTACACTTCTTATATTGAAAGTGTTGTTACCACCATGTCTTCCAAAAACAATAGCATTTTTTGGAATATTTAATTCTTCACGCATGTCTTCTTTATGCTCTGGCAAACTAACAATATGAGGCAATGTCATTATATTATTTATATCTGCATCGTATCTTTTATTATTTTTAACCCAATCTGATACTGTACAATATACATCTCCATGTGGTTCATTGCAAGTAAAAACACAATGAATAATATTTTTTGCTACTTTACTTAATCTACCATCATTATGACCTGATTTTATTATATAAATTATATCAATCTTATATATTTTCAAATATTCATCAACATCATTGAATTCATTTACTCCAATTATTTTAAATTGTTTGGCAAATTTATTTATGACATTTAAATTATTATTTTTATTATTTATTTCATAAAATATAAATGATTTATTATTTAATATTGTTTGATTATAATATGCATAATCATACATCGCTATTTCAGTTCCCCTTTCCCCCAATTGATTAGACCAAAATGCAATAATTTTCATATTAATATATTTAATATTAAAATGTTTTTTATATAAAAAATTGTTATAATATATATAAAATGCTTAAACGAATTTTATTATTATCCCTTGCTATTTATGCAAATGCCTTTGTACCTTTGAATAATTTAAACCACAATAAAATAATTAGAAATAAACCTGCGCTAACAAAACTAAATGCTAAATTTCAAAATAATATTAGTCGCCGTAATTTTATTGAATTATCTCCATTAGTGTCATACTCTATACTTACTATCATGAGTAATCCTCAAAAAACCGATGCATCAATTGCAAAAAATGTGGTTGTATTTGGTGCTTCTGGATATACTGGTGGTGATACAGTAAGAGCCTTATTGGAAAAAGGTTTTAATGTAGTTGCAGTAACACGACGCAAAGTAAATATTGTTGATAGAGAACACGCAGGCTTCAATACATTAGTTATTGATAATATTAAAGATAAAAATAGGGTTACTTCCATTATTGCAGATGTAATTAAACCAGATACTTTAAAAAATATTATGAAAAATGCTGAATCTGTTATTTATTGTGCTGCATCACGACCAAAAGTAAAACTAACAGGAACGCCGGGAACTAAAAGTTATGATGAAATGAAGAAAAATGAAAAAGATGGCATTGTCACAGAACCAAGTTATGATGTAGAAGATATTGGACTTGTAAACGTAGCTAAGGAAGCAATTAATTGTGGTGTCAAACGTCTTGTCGTAGTATCTTCAATATGTGCGAAATGCCAAAAAGGGAAAGATCAAATAGGCGAAGCTATTGATAGAGGATTTGCTAGTTGTGAAAATTGTTATAAAAAACAAGTTGGCGAAGAACGTATCAAGACATTATATGAAAATACACCTAGTGATATGAGTTATACTATTGTAAGACCGGGAATGTTATCACCGGGGGAACGCAGAGGTGTTAAAGAAGTTGAGTTCAATCAAGGTATTTCTAAAAGTGGTATTATATCTAGAATGGATCTAGCCGATGTACTTGTTGCTGCGGCTGATACAAATAATGGTGCCAGGAAAACTTTTGAAGTTTACTATAAAGATACAGCGCAACCAATTGATATGTATCAATCTCTTAAAACTTGTAAAGAAATGGGTAAAAGTGTTAAAGAGTGTTTTTTTGGGGAAGATTATAAAGATGATAATGAGCCATTGTCTATTGATAAAATGCTTAAAAATCCAGTTAAAGGAGTCATTTTCCCATCTGGAAACGAAGTTAATGGCAATGATTATAAAATGATGTTGAAAAACTTGAAAGTAGATGTCAAAGAAGAATATGATATGAATCAATTACGTTCGTACGATATTATGTAAATATATATAAAACTTATTTATGTTAAATATAAAATGTTGAAGAGTATTTTACTTGGTTTTCTTTTTATTAGTTTTGCTAATAGTTTTAGTTATAATATGCAATTTTTAAATAATAAAATTGTTAAACCTACGGTAAATCTAAAAAGAAGAGATTGTATTAAAGTAATGCCCTTGATTCTAGCTCCATTTTTATCTACTAAACGTGCAAGTGCAGAAGATAAAAGTATAGAAGAACTTAGAGAAGAAGCTAATAGAATTATTGAAATTATTGATTCACAAAAAGAAGCTTTTAATTTGCCAACACTAAAAAAACAAGATGTATTAGTCAATACAAATAGTACTTCTGATAAATCTAAGTTAAATAATTATATAAATAATGAAGCAAATTTAGTTCTAAATAATGTTATGCAATCATTTAAAAATAATAATGCCAGTGTTTCCATTGACAATTTAAAACTACATTGCGCATTATCAAATCCATTAAAGACTCAAAATACTGATAAATTAATTACTATTTTTAATAATAGTAAGTATGCTATTCTCCTTGGAAAGTTTTATAATTATTCATTTATAAATTATGAATATGAATATGATAATGATATTAATACTACTTATTATACAGTTGATGTTAAAGTTGAAGCAGATTATAAAACAATGATTTATAATAGTATTCAATTTGATGACATGTATTATCCTGAAAGTAATCCCAATAATAACAATATGTGTTATGTAATATATAGATGGACATTGAAAAAAGATAATAATGATTATATGATTGATAGTTGTTATTTGATTTCAAAATAATTATAAAAAAAAAATATTTTTAATTTAATTTAGGTTCTATTTTAGGTTCTAGATTTTTTAGAGGAATATTTACTTCATTTCCTTCTTTTTTTGCAAAGTCAGCACCACGTTCATTTTCCAATTGTGTAAATGTAGTTCCTTTGTAACTTCCTAGTTTTAGTGTCGTTTCTATTTCTTCTTTATTTCTTAGATATTTAATTTTTACAAAATCATCTGGTTTAAATTCTTTTAAAATGTTATTGAGATCATTTGGATTATTTACCGGCTTGTCAGCTATTTCAATAATGATATCGCCCACTTGTTCTACACGTTTAGTTGCTTCATTTCTCGTTACACCTCTAATTCCGGCAGCTGCTGCTGGTGAATCGGCTGGAACATCTAATACCAAAATACCTTTATCAATAATTGGAATACCACTTTTCTCTGATTCTACAATACTTGGATTACGTTCCATATAAGAAATACCCATGATAGCACGTTTTACAAATCCGGTTTCAATAATATCTGTAATTGATTTAACAGCTCGTTGAATAGGGATGGCAAAACCGATACCTGCTGATACTCCCATTCCCATTGATGCTGTATTAATCCCAATAATTTCACCATCTGTATTTAGTAGAGGCCCCCCGCTATTTCCTGGATTGATAGCAGCATCAGTTTGAATAATTCCAGTAATTTTTCTACCAGTTGGTGCTGTTATTTCTCTATTTACTCCGGATACAATACCTGTTGTAAGAGTATGATCTTGTCCAAAAGGGTTACCAATCGCAAAAGCAAACTGACCAATAGCAGGTGAAACATCCTTATTATATTTAATTGTTTTAAGTTTGTCACCATAATTTATATCAATTTTAAGAACAGCCAAATCGTTATCTGGGTCTACACCAGTTAATTTTGCTTTATACTCTTTTTTATTATTATTTTTATCTGTGATTGTAACAATTGCACTATCTACTTTATTAATAACATGAAAGTTTGTAACAATATGACCTTTATTATCCCATATAAATCCCGAACCAACTCCTTTGGGCAAGTCATCTTTATCTAAATTATATTTATCTGCCATACTACCATATTCAGTGCTGATATAGCAAATTGATGGTGTAGCTTCTCTAAATAATTTATTTTGTACGTTTTCTAAAACTTTTAGATTATGTTGTGGATACTTTGCACTTTGAACTAAATTAAACATACATAATGATGCTGTCACACCATATAATAGCATATATCTACGTGGTGCTTTTAGTGTTTTATGTATTTTTTCTGTATTCTTATCACTATTATCTATGTCATTAGTCATTTTAAAACATTTTAACTTATTATGTGTACTGATAGCTTTACGATTTTTAATACCATTTAATGCACTTAGATTGTTTGAAGATGTTATAGATTTATAACCATAAACCATATTTGCTAAAAAAAGCATCATATATATTACTCGCGACCTCATTTTAATAATTATATTAAATTATTTTTATATATAAAATATGAATAAATATATGATTGCAGTTAGTTTTCTGGCTTTATGACTGCTATATATTTAGGCAAATATTCCTGCAATATCTGTTTTTATAACTTCTATATTATTTTGCTTGTAAGCCAGAAAAAAATGGCGCATGTATGTTGATATAGTTGTTGTACAAATGGCATTATATTATTCTATATTTTATGCTTATTACAATATGGATTTACAAAAGTTTCGTCGCTAATTTACTGTTTTAGCTGTATCTTTGATATACTTTGCATTTGCTATATTATCCTGGAATCTCAATCCATATATAAATCATACAAATATTAGTTTTTAAAACAGTTACAATAATTCTACATAGCATGGGGACATTTATTACAAATTGCTTTTATTATGTATACTTATATTTAAAAAATTGATATGAATATTTAGTATATTTAAATATTAAAATGCAAAATAATACTTACAATAACTGCTTTAAACTAAGAGAAAATCCAGAGACAGCAAATGCTGGAAAAAAATGGGAAAGCGACGATGATATAACATTAGCAAAATTAGTAGAAACATCTATATCATATTGTGACATAGCTAAACAATTAAAAAGAACAGAAGGTAGTATTAGAGCACGCGTTATTGATAAAATAATTTATCCTCAATATAATGATAATAAAGAATTATTAAATGAATTAGCTGATAGATATAATTTTAATAAGGATTATTTAAAGAAAAAATTTGAAGAAAAACATAATCCAAAAATTAAAAATGGTGTTGAAATTAATAAAAATAATATTGAATTATTAAATAATATACTTGATAAAGCAGTTATTTTAGATAAATTAAATAAACAAGAAATCTTATTAAATGAAATTAATAAAAAATTGGATAAAATTTTGAGTACATAATTCTTAAAAAGAATAAAAAATTATAAAAGTTTATAAAATTATAAAAAAAATAAAGATTATGTACTCAAAATAAAGAATTAGGGGGGTAAAGATTATTTTTTCTTGCTTAGTTTAGCTGGCTTTTTTTGCTTTTTAGCTTTCATTAATTCTTTATAATCCTTTATTGTAATTAGATTACCTTTATGCTTTACATATTCCTTGCGATCTCCTTGTATTTTATATATGCTTCTCATTTCCCCTAGGATTTCTTTTTTGGGTCGTTTTTTGTTAGTACGACCACCCCCCTTTTTATTATTACTTTTTTTTATTTTATTTATAATTTTTTTCATTTCATTAAATTCTTTAATGTCTACAAGTTCTTTAAGTTCTTTCCAACTATCTGAATTATATAAATATTCAGCAAGTTCAACTTTCATCGCATCTTCTTTTAATTTAGCCATAATTTTTTTCATTTCAGAATAATTATCTTTAACAAGGATTGCCCATCTTTTTTCAGAAATTTTCCGTTCAAAATTATTATATAAATAATTAACAAGAACATCTGCATCTATTTTTACATCTTTATTCGCATCTACTTTATTTATAATTTGTTTAATATTTTCAAAGTCTACAAGTTTTTTCCAACTTTTTGAATTATATAAATATTCAACAAGTTTTTTTTTCTCCGCATCTTTCATCGCATCTTCTTTTAATTTAGCCATAATTATTGTCATTACATCATTATAATCTCTAACAAGGATATTCCAAATATATGGTTTAATATCAAATTTTTTAAACTTATTATTTAAATATTTAACAAGTTTTTTTTTCTCCTTATCTTTCTTCTTATTTTCTTCAACTTTCATCTTTTCTACTTCTTTTTTTATGTGAGAAATTTCAGAATTAATTTTTTCATAAATTTTATTATTAATTTTATTATTAATTACTTTTGAGAGTTCTGTGAGTTCTGAGATACTTTCAAGTTTTTTTACGCTAGTATCTATTGGAGTTAATTTTAATTTTAATATTGTTGGGAAATTAATTGTAGTAACAACTTTATTATAATCGTATCCATGTCTATTTTCATTCAAATTTTTTGATTTTTTTCCAAATTTAGCAAAAGTATATATTTTATTATTATTATTAATATCATTAATTATTTCATTTATTTTATAATTTGGATTTATTATTGTAAGAATTTCATTATTATAATCCTGGGAACTAAATTTGTATTTAGAAGGTTCTTCTATTTCATCCATCCATCCATCCATCGAAAATATTTGATCATAATAATTAATATTATATTTATCACTATAAGATTGTAAAACTTCTAATATTTTTTTAGATATAAAAGTATCAATATAATCCCTTTTGTGATTATTATACCAATAATTCCAATAATTAGAAAAAAAATATTTATCATAGAGTAGATATTTGAGTAGATCCTTTATATTATCATTATCAAAATTAATCTCAATCTCAATCTCTTGTTTTTCTAGTAGTTTTTGTTCTACTTGTTGTTTTTTTAGTTTCATTTCTTTTTCTTCTTCTGCTGCTTTTTCTGCTGCTGCTGCTGCTGCTGCTGCTGCTGCTGCTTTTTCTGCTGCTGCTGCTGCTTTTTCTGCTTCTGCTGCTTTTTCTGCTTCTGCTGCTGCTGCTGCTGCTTCTTTTTCTATTATTTCTTGTTGTTTTTCTCTCCATAATAGTGCTTCCCTAAGTTTTTCTTTATTTTTTTCTTGTTCTTTTTTATTACTTTCTAGGTGTTTTTTCATTCTATCACTTTTGATATCACTTTTGATATCACTTTTGTCATTCTTTTGAATTAATTCCATAATTTTTTCCTTCACTTTTCTTAATCTTTCTAATGCTTTTTCAAAAATCGTACCACCACTGCTGCATTTTTGTTGTTTTTTTTTTATAACTTTTTTACTTACATTTTTTTTAATATTACCTTTTTTTGGCATTGTAAGATACTTCTATAATATAATATATATTATATTTAATTTTCATATAGGTTATGGTTTAGCCAAGCTACTCAGAACATAAATGTTATGATTTTTGCAAAAATTGATAACTATACCAAGCTTTCCCGTACAATCACACTTTCAAGTATGACTGAACAGAACAAGTTCAAGCTTTGCATCCTTCCCACCCAGATGGGCAAGACCTTCGTCACCATCAACAAGATCCTAGATGAAATTAAGCATGATCCCAGTGAAGGGCGTAGCGTTCACTTTGTTCTCACCATGAACACTCTTCTCAACAACAAACAGTTTGCGAACAGACTTAGTGATATTAAGGAAGAACATGGTAAAAACACAGTTGCTATTTTTGCTTCTACATATAAGGGAGATTTAACTCACATTGATAGTCTCTGCAAGCTTATCAGTTTTTCCAAGGATCCGGCCAAAATACCCAAAATTGTTGTTGCGTGCAGCAATTACAGGCGTTTTGACGACTGCTTTAAATACATAGAGTTTCTCAACAACAACGAAACCGCTATATCGCGTAGCTTCGTGTATTTTGATGAGCTCCACAAGTACATCAAGTCAAAGAAGGCGAACATCCGTGGAAATATTGAGAAGATGGATGATTACGACATTGTTCATGGTATCATGGCAATGACGGCTACTCCTGACGTTATCTGGGACAAATCCAATGAGGATCCCGATGACTATTGGAAGAAAATCACCATCGTCAACATAGCCGAATACAACGAATGCAACTACTTTGGTTGGGATGACATGGAGTTCAAGCATTGCAAGTTTGTTTTAGATGACGATTCAAACGAGTATGACCTCTACTACAACGAGATATACAACATCAAGTATGCAGAATCAATCATAAAAAATAACCCCGAAATCTTGTCTGACGGTTCTCGTACATTTATCCCCGCTACACGGAAGCGTGTAACACACAACATAATTCGCAATATGGTGATGAAAATCAATCCCCATTGTATTGTCGTGACACTCAACGGGGTTGAGAAAAATATTCGCTACACTGATGAAGAAGGGAAGGTGGTTGTAATTGATTTGATCCTCAAATCAGGAGAACTAGGTGATTTGATCGCCTACCATCTTCGCGAGAACATGGTATTCGGTCGCCCACTGGTAATCACTGGATATCTGTGTGTTGGTATGGGACAAACTCTTGTATCCAAAGAACTTGGCACATTCACAACTGCCATCTTTGGATACAGCAAAATCACCAACGACAATCTCTATCAGCTCTTTGGACGCATCACTGGTCGCGTGAAAGCGTGGGCTCCAGAAACAGTGAAGACCCGAGTATTCTGCTCTAAAATAAACAGCACTATTTGCAGGAAGATGGAGGAGTGTGCTAAAAATATTGTAGCAAAATACAACGGTGTGCGGTTATGCAACGACAAATACCGCGAACCTATAAACGACGAAAAAGATATCATCAAAAACTTTGCGGGAGTGAATATACTAGCTGACTAAAACAGCTGGCTAGCCTATCTAATACCTGATTACAAACAAAGGAGCTGTTGATTTATGTGCGGGTAATATATATTCTATATTTTTATTTATTTCTTCAAATAGCAAAGTACCACGATAATCCTTTACATCACAATCATCCTGTTTTATGTATTCATTTGTTATCTTTTTATATTCTTCTATGAAAGAACATAATTCGGGATTATATAAGTTTAGTGTACTACCATTTTTAAGCTTGTAATTTTTTAGTTTTTTAGCTATATCCAACACAATAGCAAGCCTTTCAGCTTTGTTATTATAATTATTATTTTTTGCCATTATAATTATTAATACAAATTAATTATTTAAATAATTAAATCTTATTTTACTTAATAAATACCCCTTTGGATAATATATATGTACAGGTATATCAAAAAATTGATAGCAGATAAGCTCAAATGATGACACTAAACACATGTCTGCAACCGCCGTTACTTCCGTTACTTCCTTTACTTCCGTTACTCCTACCTGTAATATGGTGGAATGCATGGTTTGTGTATCCGAAGTACCCGAGACGCATATCAAGAATTGTCCTCACTGTGAGTTTGAATGTTGTACTACCTGTATCAAGTATCACATTAACACCTCTCAGAAGACAGAGAAGAACTGTATGAACTGTAAGAAGAAACACCCCAGATCCACCCTGGTTAGTTTCCTTGGCAAATCGTACATTGATAAGCTCTATCGCACGGACATCAAGGAACTCCTCTTCAAGGAAGAGATGCTTCTTGTTCCTCGCTCTCTACCAGAGGTTGAGAAACGCAAAAACATCAGGACTATCCAAGGAACAATTGCCACATTGGAAGAAACATTCAAAAAGGACGTAGAAGAAAACAAGCTAGTTCCTGGAACTATCGAACATTTTGAACAGAAAGGCCTTATGACTGGTCGTGTTACATTCTACAATACTCAAATCGCAGCAATGAGAGGTATGAATCTCCAACAGCGCCATATAAAGCAATACAAGTACCCATGTGAAAACAAGGACTGTAATGGCTTCGTTGACGCAAACTGGATTTGTTCTCTATGTGACATGGAAACATGCAAGCATTGCCATACAATTAAACAAGATGGTCACGTGTGCAAAAAGGAGGACATTGACACAGCTGAGTTGATCAAGAAGGAGAGCAAACCATGCCCCAAGTGCAACATTTCTATTATGAAAGTTAACGGGTGTGATCAGATGTGGTGTGTATCGTGCCATACCACATTTGACTGGAAGACGTTACAGATCAAAACGTCTGGTATCCTTCACAACCCTGAGTATTTCAGGTACATGCGAGAGAATGGCATTGCAATTCCGCGCAATCCCAACGACAATCCTTGCGTTAATGAGTATGAACAGGCTTACATAATTCTCACCGTAATAAACAGCAACTTCATCAAGGAAGAAAAGTTAGAGAAACAGATGAAGAAATGTATTGAGAAGGGTAGAGATACTCTTATCAAAGAGTATGTAACCAACAGCATTCAAACTGGCAACTTGAAACCATCACATAAGCTGAACCAAGAAGCAAATGAATACGTTGATAAGAAGTTGAAAGAAGCAACAGAGTATGAAAAAAAACACACCATACTAAAATCGTTGGATGCCGAATACCTCAAATGTCTATTTCTGTTCTATCGGGATATCAACCATCTTGAATCGGTTGAGATAAGGCAAATGAGGTACAAGATAGATGAAGCAGAAGTATGGAAGGATGAACAACGTGTATATTTTCTTGATAAGATGGTTTCAGAATACAAGTACAAGTATGATTTGTTAAAGCAACACAAGGAGTTGGAATTTCTTGAAGAATCATTTGGATACCATGCTACTATCCTTGAAGCATCCAAGGCGTATTTCATCAGCAAAATCAACGGACTCCAACAAGAGATTGATAGTGCAATCAAAAACAAAAACAAGATAACTATCGATGATTGCAAGCAACTCGCGCGTTTAAGGGAGTTCATCAAGGAAGTATCTGATAACTGCGACAAAATGAAGCGAGTGTATGGATATTCCCGTCGTGATTACATGCCGCGCCTTGTGCACCCTCAGCACCTATTAATTACTAATAACTAGTTAAAAACGCTTTATTTATACTACACTAACATGCAAAATCACATTATATATTTTTTATATTTTAAATAAAAATTGAATATATATCTTTTTATATTAATATATCAAAGAAGATGCAAAAAGTTTGTAAGGAAGGTAAGGAAATCAATACTAAGACTGGTAGATGTATAAATAAATGCAAGGAAAATGAGAAAAGAAATGAATTAACTGGAAAATGTGAAAAAACAGAATGTCCAGAAGGCAAAGTAATAAATCCAATGACTGGTAGATGTATAAATAAAGAAAATCTAAAAAAAAAAGATATAGAACCAAAAAAAGAAATTATAAAAAATCTTAAACTACTTGAAGAATATGAAACACTAAACAAAGAACCTTTTAAAGCACGAGCATATAATAAAGTAATAAATTCAATTGAAATGTCAATGGAAAAATTAGATAGTCTTGATGATTTTGCTAATATTAAAGGAATTGGTGAAAAAATAAAAGAAAAAATAAAAGAATACTTTGAAACAGGTAAAATAAATGCTGTTGAAAGAGCACTATCTGATCCTAAGTTTTCACTAAAACGTAAATTAGCTAACTTATATGGTGTAGGACCAGTGAAAATCAAAGACTTAATGGAAAAGGTAAACTCATTTGAAGAACTCAAAGAAAAGCCAGAACTATTAAATGATAAACAAAAAATAGGTTTAAAATATTATGATGATATGATGCAACGTATTCCAATGTATGAAGGAAAAAAACATTATGATATTATTAACAAGACATTTAATAAGACTTATAAAGATATTGAGTTTGAATTGGTTGGTAGTTACAGACGTCAAAACAGTGATATGGGAGATATAGATGTATTAATAAAAAATAGACCAGACTTAGAACTAAAAAATCTTATTACTGAATTAAAGTCATCCGGATATATTATAGAAACATTAGCAAATGGTAAAAATAAGTTTATGGGATTATGTAAGTTATCCCCTGAATTGCCTGCAAGACGTATTGATATATTAATAGCCGACCCATCATATTATTATTATGCGTTGCTTTACTTTACAGGTTCATATCAATTTAATATTTACATGCGTCGCATTGCACTACAAAAAAATTTATCATTATCTGAGTATGGATTAAAAGATAAAAAGGGGAAAATAATAGATACTACTGATAAGATAAAATCTGAAAAGGATATATTTGACTATTTAGAAATACCATATGTATTACCTGAGAAAAGAGATAAAGTAGAATAATTATTTTATTTTCATAATATATTTATACATTTTAAGTCTTTTAATATATAATAATCTCCTTTTTAAAAAATCCACACTCCATAACTTTTTTTCTTGCTTTTTCATATATAATAAATAAATATATAATATTATATAGAATTATGCTTTTTTATTTTCCATGGATTCATCAAAAAAACAGAGTATATTCAACAAAATTGCACGAAACAGATGATATAGATAAATTGAGAGAATGGGTAATATCTCAAAATCCATCAAATAATAAATCAACACATATATGGTATAATAAATTACCAACTGATATATCTATGTTATTTTTAAAATTGGCTACAAGTGATAAGATTATTAATATGTTTAAAAATAATTTATCAAAAGATTATAATATAGATATATTAAATGATATGAATGAAATTTATGTTACAGCGCCATCATCAACAAAAGATGAGAATACATCAGATACCATTTTTTATACTAAACATATTGATGGTCCATATTATTTATTTCCATTTGCATCTTGTTACAGACTAATCATTGGTTTAGATGATAATAGCAATGTCGTCACTTGTTTTAATATGATACCTGAAAACAAAATTGTTAAGAGAGGCGATGTAGTTGCTTTTGATTTTCATCGCGAATGTCACTATATATATAATCAAAACAACGAAAATAAAGATTTAAGGGTTATTATGAAGGTTCATTATTGTGTTTATCCATATTGGGCTTATTATTTTGGTAAAGTTCTAGGATTACTATCTATATATTATAATAAAGCATTTAGAAATCTATTTTTATTTACTTTGACTACAAATAATTTCTATAAGAAATCGCTAGCTACACTAATGATTATAATAACACAGACTGTACATGATATTGAATATTATATTGGATATAATAATATATCGTATTTATATATTTTATATATTATATCCAATATTACTAATATATATATCTTTTTATTTGGAACAAGTTTTGTACATTATTTTCGCAAAATAGATAGTATTAAAAATGAATGTGATAATCTAATATTAAAACGTGATATTAGATTTTATTATACAGTGTATTCATTGCAACTTTATTATATTTATTATAAAAATATTACTACAAATACATTGATGTTAACACAATTAATGAATTTGTTATTATATGTATTAAAAATAGAATCTCCATGGGATATAATAAAATGTTATGAAATATTTACATTATTAACAATATATGACTTTTGTGTATTTAGTAGCATTAATAACTTGTTTGTTTATTCTCATTTGGTAATGAATTTCTTAGAATATCAAATTTAAAGAATAAAAATGTAAGAAAATATATATAAATTGAATTGTCATATTTTACTTTGTTATTCAAAGTAATCATGGAAGATTTTACACAATATGACATTATCAAAATCATAAAAATTCAGTCAATATGCAGAAAATGGTTAGTATCCAAAAATAATATTTATACATTAGTAAAAAAATTCAAAACATTAAAACAAACGTTTCATGCTGTCATTACAGGATATCATATGATTAATAAAGCGCCTATTAAGGAAAGCGTTTGGGAAGAAATAAATTGTGGTATTGTTAAAAATGTATGTTTAATTACTGATTGTGCAAATGGTAACCATGCATCTGGCAAGGATAATAAATTTGATAACATAAATTATTCAAATAAATCTACAAAAGTAGAAGGAAATAATATTAGCATATCTTCATATCGCTTAACTAGCGTCTGCAATGATGCCAATAAAGGGAATCCAGATGAAATTTTAAAAGAAATAAAAAAAAGAGATAGTTCGTTTGATTATTATTCTATATTAATTAGAAAAGAAAAAGAATTAATTGAGTATATGTGGTATATAATTCCCAAAGATTATTATGTATTTAAAATAGATAGTTTCACACCAAAAATAGGTAAACAAGGTAAGAAAATTAATTTAGTTGTTGGTTGGGAATCAAAATATAGTGATATTACATTTTCAATGTCTTCGCAATTATGGTATAAATTTAATATAAAAGATATAAAAAAATATAAAGTTTGCTCAACAGAGATAGATAATAGCAAATCTAAAATTAATTATTCGCAAATATTCCAATCATTCAGTGATAGCATCTAACCTTTCATTACATATTTTAACATATTCTGCATTTATTTCAAACCCTATAAAATTAATATTTTCCTTTTTAGCTGCTACACATTCACTGCCCGAACCTGCAAATGGTACTACTAATAGTGTATCTTTGCCATTTTTACATGCTTTAATTAATTTTTCACATAATTCTAATGGTTTTTGGGTTGGATGGTCAACTCTTTCTTTTTTTCCAGCTCCACCTGCAAGAGCAGATATTTTAATGACATCTCTTGGAAGAGCACCATTTTCATGGGCATTATATACTGTTTCTTTTTCTCCATTACTAAATCTACCCTTAGTTGCCTTTCTAACTTTGCCAGCAGCATTTTTCAAATATGTGTCTGTATATGGTTCTCTAACATCATCCCGATTAAAATGTGGCTTTTCCTTACAACAACATAATATACTTTCATGTGTTCTTTGCCAATGATTAAGTGATGGAACTACTTTATTAGTATAATGCCATATTATCCATCTTACATTTATATTTATTCTTACTCTTATAAATGCTAATATTTCACTAAAACCGTAAATATACAATGTTCCTTTGGGTTTTAAAATACGAATACATTCGCTTATCCATTCATCACACCATATAAGGTATTTATCAAATTCTTGCTTATCACTATCATTTCCAAAATCTTTACCAATATTATATGGTGGATCACAAATAATAATATCAACACTATCTGATTTTAATTCTTTCATTTGTTTAATACAATCGTCATTAATGATAACTTGTGTCTTTGTATTATTACTTTCCATTATAGTTATGATTAATATATAACTATTAATCAATTTTTAAATAAAAAATGAGTACATAATTTTATTTTTCTAAGGATTTTTCTAAACTTTAAGAAAATCAAGATATTTTATAAATTATGTACTCATTTTTATAGGATATATGGATATTAAATTTAAAAAATATGTATTGAAAAATGACATTAAAGTTATAATAATACCATTAGACACAAAGTTAACTCATATATCTGCGAACTACTTATTGGGATTTAACCATGAAACACCTCAAATAAGTGAATTAACACATTATTATGAACATTTATTAGGTAGATTAACATCTAAAAAATATAAAAGCTCAAAACATGTTAATGATGAAATATTGAAAAGAGGCGGGTATAGTAATGCATATGTAGATGAGTATAATATGTGTGTTTATATTAATGGTTTATATAAAGATTTAGAATTTTATATGGATATATTGTCTAATAGTATTAGAAACTTATATATTGATAAAAAAATAGCAAAAAAAGAAAAGTATGCTGTAGTACAAGAGCTTAATAATAAAACTTCTGATGTAGAATATGAGTTTGATACAAAAATATTTAAATATTTGTATCCTAAATATTTTCACATGCGTGATTACAGAAGTCATATCAAAAAGGTAAAGAAATTTACAATTAAAGATATACATAATTTTATTAAAAATAAAATATGTTCTAAAAATTTATTGATAAGTATTACATGTCCTAAAAATAAGGTTAGAGAAACGCAAGTAAATGTCAAAAAATATTTTGGAAAAATCAAAAGATATAATAAATGTAGTAATATATATCCGATACTTCAATATAATAATGATAAATTTAAAATAATACATGTTGAAAATAAACATAATGATAATGTGATAGTCAGATTATATGTTTGTAAAAAAATAGAATATCTATCAAAGGAAAATTTTATAATTAATTTATTGAATACAATATTATTCAATTTTCATACTGGTATATTTTATAAAATACTTAGAACTAAACTTGGTATCATATATAATATAGGAATGTCATATAATATTGATATAATGAATGGTAAATCATCATATTATTATATTTATACACAATGTGAAGCTAAAAATTACCCCATACTTGTTAATGAAATTATTAAAATATTAAAAAGTTATAAAATAACAAATAAAGATGTTGAAGACGCAAAAAATACCATAAAAGTTAATTTTGAATACAAAAAATTTCATAATTTAACATCTTTCAATGATGATTATAATACTCACCTTATTTTTAATAAAAATTTTTTTACTAATAAAGAATATTATAAACTATTTACAGACATTAAAACAAATGATGTTAAAACATATTTTGAGACATTTAAAAATGATGTATTAAATAAGGGTATTTTATTTTATTATTCAAGCAAAAACTTAAATAATAATGTAGATAAAATTCTTAAAAAAAGTATTATTAAAAATAAATATAAAATGTTATATATATAGAAAAGAAATGAATACAATATATTTTTACATGTATTTGACTGCTGTTTTATTATCAACATTCGCATTTACATTTTTAAGATGTGTATATGGATTAAGTTATTTCGATGAATTCTTCTATCCTAATCCCAATAACAATATTTTTGCAAGTAAAATTTATTTAATATCGCATATAATTATAAATTTTGCATTAGGATATCTTTTTGGTTTTGAAGTATTACTTGGGATGTTAGTTAAGATTTCAATATTTGAAATATACTTATATTTCACAGAATATTGTGATGTGTTCAAAACAGCAAAATTAGCTAACTTAATTATAATTGTTATTATATCATTACTAAGCTATACTGCTGGTTGTCTTACAAAATTGACTTTTGAATAGATTATGCTATATCGTGTTCTATTTTAGCACTGGCATATGCTCTCATTACATTTTCAGAGGTTGCAATAGGAAGGATATAATCTTTGGCACCGTAAAACTCTGGTCCTTTCCTAGCCTCTCTATTAATAAGTGTTCTTAGAGCATTGATATCATGTAATTTATAATAAACATGTGATACCACATCATTTTTGTCTATTAATTGTAAAAATACAGAAGATACAATTTTATTGATACCATCGGGCATATAGAAACTGTTAGGATAGTAAAACTCAGTATTTATAACACCTGAACCAGTTATATCTTCCCTATTGGGTGTATTTTCAAATGCTATTTCATTATTGGGAAATGGTAGTCCAGAACCAGAATAATTAGACATTCTATCAATAGGATTTGGTGCCATAATTACTATATTTTTATATTGTCCAGGATTCTTAACATTTCCAGTTAGTTTTATTTTGGAATAATCATTAAAAAATGTTACCTTTAAATTTATATGTTGATCATTGAAAATCATTATTATATCTCTATAATTTATATATAGAATTATTTATGATTTAATAAAAAAATTAGAGATGTACTCTGGTGCTTGTTCCTAAACCATACTTGTTAACTTCGATCTTTTCACAGCTTGTAGGAGTACATTTAACTACATATCTTTCCGGATACATAGTACCTGGGTCATCAAATGGTCTATTGCAAGGAGCGCAAGGAGCAAGGCGGTCTAAAACTGTTAATCTATTGCGTTCCATTAATTTTTCTGCATTTTCTTGTAAAAATACTCTGCTTTCATAGCTACTTTTAATCATGTTATTATTTGATAAATCAGTCATTAATTCATAATTTACCATGCATCTTGGACGGTAATCTGTAAATGATCTTCCATCAGACATTTTTATTGGACAGTGAGGTTTTGGTTCTGTTGTAGAATGAAAACTCATTATTATAATTATCTATTGAAATACAATATTTTTTATTTTTGTTTTTTACTATTATCAATAATACGAGCTATTAATGTTGATTTTGTTCCTTCTGTACTTATTGAATTATTTTTACATTCTTCGCGTAACTTTTCCATATTCATAGATTTTAATTTTTTACTAAGTGTTTTATCGTCTTCATTATTAAAAGTTATTTCCGAAGTTGTCGACGCATTATCATTAGTATCAGCAAATTCTATTGTAGCTTCATCAATATTTCCTAATGTATCTGTTATATCTTCAATATGTGATACAAGTTCTTGTTCATCTGTGATATAATTTTCTTTTTGTTCTTCTTCAACATTTTTTTCAATTAAATTTACAGAGCCCTTGCTATTATTTGTATCATTGACATTTACAATTGTTATATCAATATCATCCATAATGTATTCACCCTTATCAATGTCAGTTGGAATATTGCATAAGATATCATCAATATTATAATAAGCTGCTTTTTTTATATTATTATTAAAAACATCTTTCATTATAGCATCCGATTTTTCTAGATTTTTAGATAATTTTTCTGTTCTATCCTCTTTTTTCATAATATTAACACGTTTTTCAAGTAAAAAGTAATTACCTTCTAATATAGTTATTTTTCTCCATAAAAACATTATTAAAAACACAAGTAAAGCAATAACAAAAATGCTGATATAAGTTTGATTAAATAAGAAACTATACATTAT
>Ga0129333_10001450_pt1 | contig 21504 bp, 37 predicted proteins | sample CPB6_08_DNA_FD_94474 | JGI IMG/M metagenome (GOLD analysis project Ga0129333, IMG submission 94474) | Freshwater to marine salinity gradient microbial communities from Chesapeake Bay, USA - CPBay_Sum_0.6_0.8_DNA | ecosystem: Environmental > Aquatic > Marine > Coastal | place: USA: Chesapeake... | reverse complement strand
CTTCTTGAATCAAACCGAACGGAGAACGCTTGGGAATCATAGAAACTTATTCGCGTTTAGCCTTTGAGAGGCTAGATTCAAATCGCTCACATTCTTAATGGGAAAAAATCTATCTTCCCTATTCACCGCGACGAACATCGTGTCATACGCCTCAGTTATCTCTTGAAGCAAACGTTCATGTTGAATAACAAGTCTTCCATTTATGTTTTTTTGAACTCTATTCCAAGAGTTACCCAATGGTTCAATATTTAAATTAGCATTAAAAATGATAGAATTAGTGTTCAACCACTCAAACTCATCTGAGTTATAAACTCCTCTCATACGATATGTTTCTACGATTTGCGTTTGGCCCCTATCAGTACAAACTAAACCGCCAGAATCACCTGGTTCTCTGCGCACAACTTCACAGGTAACGTTAGACTGAGATAGCGTATGCCAACCTACCAAAACTGGATCTAATCCTGCTAGCACGTTGTCTACATTAACCACCGAAACGAATTCGCCGCCAGCGTCCCTAAACTCGTGAAGAATTTTGCTTTTCGTCAGCGCAGGAAAAAGATCTCCATGGCCGCAAGGATATAGGTCAGGCTTTCCATCGACAAATACGACATCATTATTAGGATGAAGTCTATAAGACTCAAATTGCTCGATGTATTTAATACGCGCATGGTCGATTCCTATCTGAGAATTTACGTGATCAACTAATTGCTGCTTCATCGAAGGACTAACGACAATCCAAATGGGTCCATTACCGATAGCTTGAAATAACTTTATCGTCAGCAACGAAAGCCCGATATCAGGCAATCGCAACAACGCTTTGGGTTCTCCAATTCGAGTACCTGCGCCGCCTGCCATAATACAATACGCTACCGAGCCAGATGCTAATTTACTGTTCCCCATCTCCAAACAAGCTTCAACGTCGCAACCGGTACGAACATAATTTTGCGGAGGAGGGCAAGGACTATCGACACCTTGATCTTGTGGATTCAAGATCAAATCTAGAAGTGTGGATTCGGACAGCCCACCCGAGCGATTGACCAATTCCCTAATCTCGGCGGGAATCATTGCAATGGTTTCGCGATAGTGCTTTACTAAGGCTTCTACTGACTTCATCTAGTTTATTGTATAAACGAAAGAAGAGAATTACAAATAACCTAGTTTTTTGAAGATCTTAGAATAATATTCTCCAAAAAATCCCGCAGTCAATGTATCGATCGAGCACCATCCCGTGAGTCCTTCTTCGGAGCTTTTGAGCTTGCCTTCGATGTCGGATGCTACGAACAATGAAACTTCTTTTCCCATGAAGACGCCGGAGTCAACCAACCTTAGGTTGTCGGCGATCAATCCAGTTTCTTCCCACAGTTCGCGGGTGGCGGCTACTTCTGGCGTTTCGCCCGGGTCGATACGGCCACCTGGAAAACCAACTTTAAAACTGTCGTCGTGATCCGAGACGCATAAAAACTTGCCATCTTTTTTACGACGAACTAAAATCCGAACTGTTCTCATGACGTCAGAAACGTCGGATTCTTCGTCTGTCAAAACATTGGTTCGCGACGATACAACAAATCGACCTGCTCTAATATTACCAGGCGCATCATAGCGCCTGGAAGCTGCCATTGAATAATCTCCAATGACTTCTGCTAAGTCATTTCTTTTGACAAAAAAGCGAGCCATTTTATTGTTTTGGTTGTTCTTTTTTCTTTTGTAGGTATTTTACATTACCGGGTGCCATGGTCGAACGACCAAATTTTTCATCAATTTTTCTTTTGACAACAATCAAAGCTTTTTTGACGTTAGCGTCTTTCTTTAATAGTCCCGAATACTCTTCTAAAGCGAATTCATAGATCGCCTTTTTTTCGGCAGAAGACAATTCGTTTTCGGCGAATTCTTCAAATTCTTCAATCCAACCTGTTACAACTTTTGTTAAAGCAGAAGAAGATGTTTCTCCTTCTTTCTTCGCAAACTTCTCAACTTCTGCAGAGACTTCTGATGGTAAAGCGTTGATTAGTTTGTCTCCCAACCAATCATTTATTTTTTTTCCGACATCATCGAGTTGGTCATCTAAAAAGTCCGAAAACCATTTTTCAGGACCTCCGCTTATTCCCAACACCTTTCCTACTTTTTTAATAGTATCACCGACGCCAATTTCGGTCACTAAAGATTCTTTAATGTATCTACGTAAAAGACGATGCTCGTTATCGGCCATAATGTGTAAATATAGGTTAAAATCGATAGTTCAACCCCACAAGGTGTCAAAAGCCCCTACAAACTTCAACCACGATTCTTCTTTCGTGATCGACTTGAATCCATAAGATTCGAACAGATCCTTCACTTCCTGCCAGTTCTTTTCTGGATTAGATGACGTCATCTCCATCGCTTCTTCGTCGGACCACTTCCTAAAAGAAATCAAATCGTAATTGCGCTGGAATTGCTGCGCGTTCGACTCGTTCGAGAGAAAAGCGGCCAATCGATCCGGATCGCTAGCGATTTCAGAGGCTAACTTATCACCGACGCCAGGAATACCTGGAACGTTGTCAGATCCATCACCTCGTAGCGACTTCCATGTTACGTAATCGTAATCACTGGGCGCTGTCAGAAATTCTTTTTTAATTGGGTTCCAGACTTTTACGTGAGAATATTCTTGAATTAATTGGGTGAAATCAGAGTCGTTTGACGCGATCGTCCAAGGAATCGCTGTTGAACTATATCGAATCAGGTTGTAGATTGTATCGTCGCACTCCGAAGTCGCGTGGCGAACAACCGAAACGGGGAACCGAGTCGACAACAACTCTACGATCTGTTCTTTTTGTCGAAAGAACTTTTGCAGTTCGGCGTACTTCGGATCCGACTCTTCTACCTTGCGAGTCGCCTTGTATTCTGGTAGGAGTTCGTAGCGTTGGACAGGTCGACCTTCGAGGACGACATATACTCGATTCGGCTTGAATTCATCGACGATAGCCTTGAACTGCCTGAAGAAGTTGAAGACCACCGGTGCCGGACCCATCTGGAATCCGCTGCGAGCTCGGTGGCACTGGTTCATAAAGTCGACGCAGAGAATGGACATACTTTTATATTACCATTCTCTGCGTCCTATTTGCACACGGCTTATTCTTTAATTTTCAACAACAAACTGTTTCAAGAATTAATCGCGTAACGACGTATGGATCAACATTGGCACAAGGACGGCGATCTTCAAGATAACCGTGACCTGTCTGCGAAACGTGCAAAGGAATTCTAATAGAAGCGCCCCTGTCGGATACGCCATACCTGAATTCTTTATACGAGCATGTTTCGTGGTGACCCGTCAATCGTGACTCGATTCCGTGTCCATAGTTTTCAACATGGTATTCATGGCGTTCCTGTAGTCTTCTACACGCCTCGAAAATACTTTCAATGCCATTTGCATTTCTCATCGACTCGGTCGAAAAATTAGTGTGAGCTCCGGCGCCATTCAATTCGACTACTGGCTTAGGATCTAATTTCACGGTAATGCCGTGTTTCTCGCCGAGACGGTAAAGAATCCACCTCGATAAAATCAGGCTGTCAGAAATCTCGAGTGGCTCGCATGGACCCACCTGAAACTCCCATTGTCCAGGCATCACCTCGGAGTTAATACCACAAATTGGAAGGTCGGCAGCAACGCATGCCGCTAGATGCTCTTCTACGAGGTCGCGACCGAATACTTCGTCAGAACCTACGCCGCAATAAAATGGTCCCTGCTGCGGTGGGTATCCACCCGTTGGCCAGCCAAACGGGCGGCCGTCCTTGAACATTGTGTATTCTTGCTCGATACCGAACAGTGGCCTCTGCGACTCGACCTGCGATGCGACATTGCGCAATTGTGCTCGAGTATTAGTCTCATGTGGAGTACCGTCCGAATTAAGCACTTCGCACAGGACGAGATAACACTTAGCGTTTGTAATGTTTCTGGTCGGATCTAAAATAGACTTTACAGGTCGAAGCACGCAATCTGACTTATCGCCAGGTGCTTGACTCGTAGATGATCCATCAAACGTCCAGTCGGGAAAAGAACCATCCCAACTTTCTGCAGACAGAACCTTCGTTTTACTTCTTAGCTTGTGAGTTGGTTTCGTACCGTCTTGCCAAATATATTCAGCGACTATCTTCATAACGTCATTTATATAGTCGCAGAATTGAGTTGTATAAACTAATTGGTGCGCGCGTATTTTTTGATTGCGCCCTTGGTCACGCGTTCGGCAGGCGGCACAAAATCCATTTCAAGTAAATCAAAGAAATCTTGTTCTTCGGGAACCCACAGCTGTTCGCCCGTCGGCATCGTCGGCATACAATCTGTCATACGTCCACCACCAGACATCTTTTTCCATCGACCAAAGACGCCAGGCACGAAGCCATGAAACGCGTTTCCGTCGGGAGAAGCACCACTGCCGGTACGCATCATAAAGAGACCGCCCCAATTCTCGGGCGTAGCTAAAAAGACGTCGAGGTTCATACCCTCGGCAAGCCTGACGCGGAGGTACTTGGCCTCGATCTTTGGAGTCCAAGGTACGACTCCTGGAACTCCCGGTTTGATATGCTGGCCTACCTCCGCGAGAAGGTCGATCAACTTTGTTCTGTCGCCTGGAATACCGCAAATCTCAATATCGCCGACGACTTCTTTTTGACGACGAATAGATCCTGCTACTTCGACCCTGTCCATCGACGAAAGGACATGATTTCGAACCTTATTCGCGATCGATTCAGCTTCGCTGAGGACAATCTTGCCAATACCCATAATCTTATCCTAACATCTTTGACCGATACTTTGCATGTACTTTGCATGCATCAAATCAATGGCAACCACGGAGCCTTGACGAAGTCGTTTCGATGCATCCACAGTCCCATCTTCGTAAAAACGTACATGTATTCGTAGGCGCCTTCGATGGAATACATGTCGTCGTATTCTGCGATCGACAACGGCTCGCCACGGTCGCGATGATAGGCTGTAGTCCATCCATTAGAATAAGCGCTGTCATCATTAAAATCGTGCTTTTCTCCGATCGAAGGACCCAAAGAAGACAACGAGCCTAGAGCAATTAGCTCCTTAACTTTCTCTAGGTCAGTGTAGTGTTCTTTAAGAACAGCACCGACGCCATCAAGATAACCGTCGAAGTGGCAATAAACTCCAAGAACCCTACCAGAATCAGTCTCGTAACCGATAAAAGAGTGAGTGCTCATGTCAATTTCCTCGTCAGGCAGTCCTAAAAATCATCAGCGATCGTGAATTATTATTGTCAGAAGAGACGACCTTGATGATATAGTTGTACTTTTCCCTGATAACGCCCCTACGAAGTCTACGCCGAACATACTCGTACCGATATGTACCCGTGTCCGGCAAAGACCCATACATTTCTACGAAGTTATCTGGCAACCTCATAACGCGAGGCTTTTTGCCTGTACGGATACCTCGCAAACCTTCCCATCCAATCGCAGTATAAATCTTTTCACCCATGAGCTGTTCAGCTTCTCTTGCCTTGCGCTCTGCGACTTCGGCAGCCGACTTCACGCTTAGAGTGATCGTGCTTGGAATCGCGCTCTCGAGCATCTCAATCACCATCGTCAATGTTTTAATGAAGTTTTCGCGAGGCGAAAGATTTTCGAGAGTGACTTCTCCCGAACCATACGTCAAAGTTACCTTGCGCTTGTATTGACGATTAATACCGCCTTCATGGTCATAGTCGTCTCCGGCCCTGTAGTATACGTTGATCGCGCAGCTACAATTATCCGAACTGTAGGTCGACTTACTTGGATCGAGACAAAACTCGTAGCGTAGATCGGTCATCGAATCATTGATTTCTCTTGGCATATAGCGCCGATCATAATCGCGCATATATTTCATGATGCCGTGCGAAGTGATGATCGACTTGGCGGTTTCTAAAGCCTGAGTCAAAGCTGTTCGATCCATAATCTTATACTATCATTTATCGAGAAGATTTTGCACGGCACGAATCAATGTCGATTAACAACCATAATAATCCTTGGCGAACCCTCGATGGTAGCCAATCCTTCGACCAAGTGCGCCGGCCTCTTGCTCCAGTGAGGCCAATTTACGCCGCGGCGGCGCGTAATGGTTACTGGCGTATCTTCTAAAAAAGAAGATGAAGCAACATTGGAATAAAGGATCGACTCACCTGCAGAGTCGAGAAAACGCCCTACTTTGGCATCAGCTGCTTGCTCGGCAGCAAGTTCTTCGCTAGACTTGACGTAGTAGAACTTGCTGTTCTTCGGACAAACGATGGTCTCGAACTTAGACATAGATCAATCTCGTGTCAGATAGATAATGACGACGTAGGCGATAGAGAAAAACAAGGCGAAAGACGAAAGACTCCACGGGGCGAAACCAAAAGAACACGCGAAAGCCCAGGCCGACCCGCCGAACGTAAACGCGAGGAGGGGTCCAATGACCGTGAATCGCATTAACTGTGGAAAAATCAAAGCCATTGCGATGAAACCAACGACAAACAAAAGTGGCATTCCAGACTTTCCTTTCAAAACTTGTCTGCAGAAATCCAAGCGATCTCGCCCTTGGAGTTCTTCACCCCTGCCCGGGCCGACCACTTGCCATAATATTTGGAACAACCAACCCAGAAGATCTGACCGGTGAAGCCATCGACGGTCACGGTCGTACCCTTCGCAGGAATCCGGGCCAATAGCTTTTCAGCTTCTACCTTCATCACGGCGTCCTTAGCAACCTTCTTGGCGTGGCGAGCATCACGCTTGGCCTTCTCGGCCGCCGCGGCTGCCTGACGAGTCTCCTGCTCGATGCGCAGTTCTTCAGCTCGCTTCGCGACGAGCGCCTTGTGGTACGCATCCCAAGCGATGAGATTGGCCCACATGAGAGGCTCGCCGAACATCCCGTGCGAGCCATCCAACTTGACAGCCAGACGGTACCCGTTACGATCGACGAACATGTTGGTACAGTCCACCCAGGCGAACTGCTCGTGGAACTCGAGGTCCCGGGGCACGTGCCAGGAGCAGGGGGTTGAATAGGTCATGGGTCGACCATGGCGCGCCTCGGGAGGAACACCATGGGTACCGAGCCACACCAGGGCGTAGGTGGCCGTGACCGACCGCATGTCCGTGTAGTCGAAGGTGTCCGAGAAGTTGCGGGTCTCGACCGCCGTCTCGATCCGGATGACGCGATCCACAAAGAGCGTCTCGACAACAGACGAAGGCTCGTATTGACCTGGTGTGTAGTTCGTCTTGGTGATCGGCATATAAATAGTATAACCTAATCGCCACGAACTTTGCATCGGCCGTAAAAAAATGTCGCTAATGAAAAGAGCTTTCATTAGCGACGACGGTGGCTAAAAATATGTCCATGGACAAAATTTTAGCCAATATGCACTATTTTTCTTGTTTTTCTGTTAGTCTTGCCAAGTCTTCTGGAGATACGGGCGGCGGCGCATCGCGGAGGGCTTGTTCGACTCCACCCAGCTGTTCTACCAAAAAATCTAAGTGGTCCTTTACATAAGGGATCCACGACCATTCGTGACTCACATGAATATCTGCTAAATTAGATTGAGACAACTCCGCCAATTTATTTCTAGCTTCTTTCAAGACGGTCCGAGTCTTAAGAAACGCCTCGCTATGTTTTGTCGAATCCATACAGAATTGTTTCCTTTAAGTTTCTAAGTTCAACCAGTTTTCAAATTTGCAATAGTGCCGTCGGGTAGCGTTACTTTAATTTGTTCTTGCGGCAAAGTCATAATATCCGGTTCGTCTTGGTGTGCTGTCTTGGCACCATTTTCATACCATTCACTTGCACGAGAAACTGCAGAATCAACTAGTTTTTCTATTTGAGCCGTCGCCCGCGAAGTTAAAACGTACTTAGCTTCATCTGCAGATTCGAATATTTCTCCATCGACTTGATTCAAAAGTATCGTCGTTGAAGCATCTGATCCACCTTGTAAGACATAGTTAACCTCTTCGCCGTGCATCGTTCTCTTAACAATTTCCTCGACGATCATCATTGGAAAAACTTGCATCTTTTTATTCAAGACGACAAAAAGAACTTGTCCGACTCTATACGCCATATCAATCTTCCTCTGTGACTACCTGTTCTTCGTCTTCTGGTAAGAAGCCGCCCTCTAATTTCTTACCTTGCGATTGCAAGTCTTGATTCACTTGAAAAACGCCCATTGGAGGTGGCGAAATAGGAGCCACAATATAATCAGGAGCTTCTGCATCAAGCGGTAACTTTGCTTGCTTACACAAATTACTGACTTTGTCCCACAACATCGACTCAATAAGCGATCGATCTTCGGTAGAAGCCAAAGATTGAGACAATGTCTGCGCCCCATCGGGTGGCAACAAAACGCTCATGAGGTCTCGAAGGTGAAGCAATTCAAACTTAGTAAGACTCAACTCGAAAGTTGAATGCTTCTTTACTTCGGGTTCGCGGGGAGCTTCCTTCTTCTTTGTAACTTTCTTTGTAGTTGTTTTTTTCATAATTTCACTCTGGTAGAGCGGTTGCTTCTGTCAGCGCTTCAATAAACAAATCGTAGGTATCCTTGTGAGCTACACTTTGTTGAATCTTAAGCACCTTTAGGGCTGCTTGAAGAGTTTTCATGTCTAACTTATCGGTATACTCTTCGATGACTTCCTTGCGGTCGCCCTTAAGGAGTTCGATCTCGTTGTCGATCGCTTCGATCTTTGTAATAAATTCCTTAACAAGATTGCGCAGCGCGCCGACCTCATCGGGCTGAAGCGTTGCGATGTTGTAGTTTTTTGGAGCACGTTTTGACATGCCAGATATGCTACAACATTTTTTGCTTATTGTTTAGAAGAAGATAATTCTAGTTGTTTTTTTACTTGCTCTATCTTGTTGACATCGCCGCTGTTTAGCGCTTCGATTACTGAATTATAGTCTCTTACAAAAGGATGATCATCGCCAAAAGCTTGTTGAACAGGTTGGACGTATTTTTTCAATGCGCCAACTGCTGCTTTTTGAGACGTGTTTTTCGCTGCCTCTAAAAACTTCTTTTCGGCTTCTTCGGTCGACATCTTTTGTTCTGGATCAACTTCCTTCATATCGGGAACTTTTACAGGCTCACCAATAATTTTGCCGAGTTCTTCGAGCGTCTTCGCTTCGTAGATATCGAGAACCAACTCGACTCTTTCGCTAAGAGTTTTTAGATACAATTCGCGGGCGAAACGCGAGGATTCTTTCATCGCGGGTGAACGATCGAGGATCACGTCGATAAATTTCTTGCTTTTTATCTTGCTTGCTAAAGAACCATTCTCTTCTTTTTCGGCTTCAGTTAGTATCGAATTATATGCTCTTACGTAAGAATCGAACATATCGCTTGGCCCGCGGCGACCACCACCACCCAATAGTTCATCAGAGTATCCTCCAGTGGCGACACTTAATATGCCTTTTGCTACATCGGGAGCAGCGCTGGCGAACTTACCTGTCAAGGCAGCACCAGGAAATGCGAAGAAAGCCAATAATTTCGCATCCGAGCCGCCGAGCGCTTTTTCAGTAGAGTCGTAATAGCTTTGATATTCGCTTCTAATCTTTGCCAAATCGCTTTTTTCTTTAGCAAATATTTCGTCGTAAGAATCTGACAAAAAAGGAACCAGGGACGTCATTAAACTTTCGAAGGCAACGTTTAAAACAGTTAAACCACTGCGTATAACTTCTTTTGTTTTCCCGGCAATGGTACCGACCACATCGACAAATGGCTGTATAAACGTTTGATAAAGTTCACCTGGGCTGCCATACGACATTCCCATCCCGAATGCTCCGCCCGTTCCCATGTCATAACCCATATCGCCCATACCGTCATATTCGACGAGGCTTCGTTTTGATGAACGTCTCAACACTTGTGAAACGTATTCGCGGAGAAGTTTATCGGATTGCGTGCGTCGAGAAATAGTCATGGTTGTTCTAAATATAACTTTATGCCCGTTAATTTTTGCCAATGTTCAAAAACCGTTTTTTCGAAATCATTAAAATTCATTTTCTTGGTGGCGTTATCGCGGGTCGAAAATAGCTTTCTATGACTTGGTGGTAGCGATTTTAATAGCTCTTTTTTTAAAATTTTCCAGTCGTTAATGTCTGGCGCATACGAATGAACAAAATTAATTGTTTCTTCTATTTTAGGATCCATGAAATTTGAATACATATATACAGTAATTTTATGTCTAGTATAAGAATTGGATTAGTTCCCATGGCTGCGAAGCCATACCACGCTGGACACGACGGCCTCGTTAGAATCGCTGCCGATGAAAATGATTCAGTCATGCTTTTCGTGTCCACAACGGATAGAGCTCGACCAGGCGAATTGCGAGTCAGCGGTGATACGATGCAAATAATTTGGTGGGAATACATCGAACCCACGCTTCCGTCGAATGTAACACCAGATTATGGTGGAATTCCGGTTTCAAAACTATATGCAACGCTTGAAAAAGCAGAGGCAGCAGGTTCAACCGACACTTACGTCATCTATTCTGACGAAGAAGACATCCTAAAATACACTGACGAAGCATTGAAAAAAGTAGCTCCTAACTTATTCGAAAATGGACAAATCGAAAGAAGGGGTATAAGCAGATCCGAAACCGTTCAAGTTAGCGGAACTGAAATGCGCGAATACATCGAAGAAGACGACATGATAGGATTCATCACGCTCTTACCGCCAGCCATACAAAAGCATGGCAAAGAAATTTTTGAACTTCTGCAAGACGACGTAGTCGGCGAATCGTTACTGCGCAGTTTTGTCAAAACGCTATTGGAGCATCTTGCATGAAGGACGTAGAAGTCTTGAAACAGTTTGCACAAGACTTCCTAGATGCTCTCGCAAAATTTTTTTTGGCCTTGGCACTAATCTGCGGTTGGTTGACTAATTTCACCCTAAAAGGCTATTGATTATACTTAACGCCAGCCCAGCTTTATTGTTAAGGCATGGCTCACCTAGATAAACCAGCACCGCGCAAGCTATTTCTTGCGCAACAAGTCGATCAAGACTCTATGAACGCGCTTTCGAAGTCGATCATCGATATTCGAGAGCATGACGAATATCTCAAGGGACTATATCAACTTCACGGTCTCAACTACGAACCGAAGCCCATCGTAATTCATGTCGATTCTTACGGTGGCGCAGTGTATCAATGTTTCGGTCTACTGTCGATTATGAAGAGTAAGGGTACACCAGTCAATACCACTGTGACTGGTTGCGCGATGTCTTGCGGTTTTCTAATTGCAATCAACGGCGCTTATCGTACGATTCACAAGCACGGTACTATGATGTACCATCAAGTTAGCACTGGGGCTCACGGTAAAGTCGCAGACATTAAGGAAGACTTGATCGAAGCGATGCGACTTCAGAAAACGATCGAAGACATGACGCTTGAAAATACCAAGATTACAAAGAAGAAACTCGAAAAAGTTTATAAGAAGAAGCAAGACTGGTTCCTTAACGCAGAAAAGTCTTTGAAGTGGGGTTGCGTGGACGAAATCGTTTGATTATGAATTCCTTTTTTGTTTTAGCACAGTTGCTTCTTCATTCACACGCGCTGTGTGAAGAACCTTGTCAATATGTCGATGAGTCTTTTCAGGAATGGAGATTTATTGACAAGAAGTATTGGGCTGCAACCAATGATCCAGGAGTGTCGCCAAAAGGTTCTCCAAATTGTCCTGGCGGCGACATGATCGAGATCGTTGGAAAAATGAAAATTAGCTCTTCTCAAGATCTTGAGCAACTACAAAAATCAACTTGTACGAAGTGGCTAGAAACGAAGCATCCTGAAAGATGCGCATCTTTTGACAAACAAAAATGGGAAAAGATGCGATTAGAGCTTCCTGAAAAGGACATGCGCTTTTGCATCGATCCTTACGAATGGCCGAATAGAGATGGCGCTGCGCCCTGGGTCATGGTTACATGGAATGAATCCCAAAAGCTATGCGAATCGCGCGGTAAGCGTCTATGTACCGAAGACGAATGGACATTCGCATGCGAAGGTGAAGAAGCTCTACCTTTTCCAAATGGCTATGTTAGAGATACTGAAAAATGTAACATCGACAAATCTTGGCATTCGTATAACTCTACCGCTATGTTTCCAAGAGGAACTTATAAAAGTGGTAATGAATTAAACCGACTGTGGCAGGGTTATCTTTCGGGATCAAGAACCGAATGTGCCAGTCCTTTCGGGGTTCACGACATGACAGGTAACATCGAAGAGTGGACGAGCGCATCGAGAAGAAGCAAATACTCTTCAGTTCTAAAAGGTGGTTATTGGGCCGGCTCGAAGGATCAATGTAGGTCCTCTATTCGTTCACACGGTGAATGGCATTCGTTTTATCAACAAGGGTTTAGATGTTGTAGCGACCCGAAACCTGTGCGATGATTAAGTGTCAAATCGGCAATATTGTAACAATCAGTAATGCTAATTTTCCAATTGTGCTCAGGAAAGGACCTGGGTATTCTCACAACTACGTTTGTACGATGAGCGCAAAAGAATTTGGAATCGTACTAGGTGGAGATATAGGTCATGGCATGATCATATGGGTGCAACTTTTAATTTCAGGAAGCGGAAAAAAAGGATGGATACCCGAAACTGCTTTAGCAGTTATAGATTGATTATAAAGAATATTTTTTAACAAATTGGGCTTTAAGTGCAAGTCTAATTTTCCCCGCACCTGCATTGCCATAAGTAGATAAGCCCGCTTTTTCAAAAGATGCAGGACTTAAAACGGGAGCACCTCGCGAGGCCAATTTTAAAGGATCTTGCATGCCTGGAACGATAAAGGGATAAATTGTATCACCATCGACGAGAATAAAGTAATTGTCACCACCGATTGCGAAATGTTCCTTCATTAAATTGAACGCTGCTATTTTGACTGCTTCATCGCTACTAATTCCACCTTTTACGGGAATTGTACCACTTGATGCCCATGGCCTCGGAGAAGAAGTAGTTATTAGTTTTGTTCCTACCTTTTCAACAGTCATGTAAGCTTTTACGCCTGATTTTGACTGTCTAAATATTACAAGCGAATTGTCTTTAGCTCTTTGCGCGTCGCCAGGTACTGCCTTAAATTGCAAAGCCCCGCCGACGTCTCCAATAAGTTTATGTGAATATCCGCCAAAGTCAGGATTATTCAAATTTATCTGAAGATCTTTTGGAATAGGTCGAGTTTGGCCGGCTGAGCCCCCTACGATAGTCAAAAATTGACTAACGATAGACTCACCTACATCTTTAGGGTCTTCAACAACAGCGTTATTTGCTTCTGCAAGTGCTACACAAATTTCATCAAATATAGTTTCACCTGATAAAGAAATTGTATTATCGAATAAAGCTGTCAAACCGCCACCTCCCACGATGGATTTTGATTCAATAGCACCTACAACTTTGTCTTTTAAAAGAATTGTAACGTCAGCAGATTGCTGACCTTTTTTGTTAGAAATAAATTCATATTTAGGAAAATTTTTCTTTAACTTACTAACAATAACATGTTGCGCTACAATTCCACCTCGATCGACTTCAGACAGCATCATCGACACATACTCTCTTAAAAGATTGCTCATAACTTTGTCCCTTTGCGCCCGTACTTAAATAACCCTAAAATTTGATTCGCTGCGGCGAACGATCCTGTAAATTTATACGCGTTGCCCTTATAAATAAATACGACACCTTCAACTGGCGACGTAATATTTTCTAGCGACTTCAATTTTTGCATCTGGGCGTTAAGAATTCCCATAGCGTTCTCGTCGCCCGAAGACTCTATCGCAGAAATTGCTTTAGAAACCTCAGCGCGCAATCTAACGATCTCTTCTTCAGTATCGTCGATGAGCGTAGACTGCAGTCCCTTTAATAACTCAACAGCAAAATCATTGATTGCTAATTCTATAGGTTTGATGTAGCTCTTCATCCGCACAGGACAACTTTTAACAAAATCGCTTATCAAACCATGATCGGATTTATCAACCTTTTTTTTAATGTCAATTAGTGTAGGAGAACCGACCTCTCCCATACAACGCTGCACGACCATTTGAGCTATTTCAGGTGACAGTCCTAAAGCTTCCACGTCGAAGCGAGTCTTTACTTCTATATAATCGCGCATCGTGGCGGATCCGTCTAAACCCGTCTCGTTTAGCTCATTGAAAATCTTTGAGATCGTAGAGTCAACAATCGTATCATCTGACAACTTTTTCATGCGAGCTAACGCGGGGCCTTGAATTTTCCATCCACGCTCGGCGACGGCAGCTTGCATTCTTTCAACGTTGCTGGTCAAAATATCGACGCCGCCTGCATCGTCCTCTGTCATTTCTACGTTGCCATTCTTCACCTTAAAGACTGGCCACCCATGAAACACGACGTTGTTAGAATCGTAATTAATGACGTTGGGATTTTTGGTATAAATGACCTCTACTGAATACCAACGATTCGCTGCAGGGCCAAATACTTTCGTTTTAGTCTTATCGCCTAAAGTCCTTAACGCGCCATTAAGAACCCTGAAGGCAGAATTAAAAGCATCAGTTAGGTTACCGCGACCAGCGAACTTACTAGCCAGCGATTCGGCGTCCATGCCACCTCGTGAGATGTCGCTACCAGATCTAGCGACCTTTAAAATGTCATTGGACACATCCCAAGAAAAAACGAGGTTAAGACCGTCTAGTTTTTCAGAGGCTTTTTCTAGTTTACCTTCTGCTGCGGAAGACAATATGCTCGCGATCTCGTCGAAAGTCAAATCGCGATTATCATACAAATGTTGCAAGTGACCAACGGCACCTCCCATTTCAACCCTCTTCTTTTTCGTTTAAAGATTGATTGGTTCGCCTGGCCGACTTTAATTCATTTTTTAAGTGAGCTAGTATCGTTTGATAATGCGAACGCTTAGCCGAACCCTTAGGATGCTTGTTTCGCCAATATTCAGCATCAGTGCAGCGCTTTTCTAAATCAGCAATATGATCGTCAGAACCCCACGGCACGCGGCGATCCCCGGTTATATCAGCTTCGCGGATACGACCTTCTTCAAGGACGATTAGTTTAATAAGTTCTCTAAGCACCGGCGTATACATCGTCCATTTTCTCCGCTTTGTCAATTGCGTTTTTAAACGCTCCCCATATGTACATTCTAATGTGTTCATCGTCGACCAAAGACAGATTAGATAATTGAAAGTGTTTTTGAACAATTTCTAAAAATTGTGGTGTAACGTCGACCTCTAACGTTCCACCTCTCGGTAGTGCGATATTTTTCTTGATCATACTATTGTCTCACTTCTTCTTGGGCGTAATTGGCACGGGACCAGAAGCATCTTCTGCCGAAGGCTTCTTGTTCTTGTCGATATCTGGCGCTTTAATGACGTTTGGTTTAATTGAGACCTTTTGGGGTCCAGACGTCTTTTTCATTTCAATATCGACTGGTTTATCTCCAGGTTCGACTGCCTGTGTTGCCGAAACTTCGCCTGTTACGATTTGTGAAATTCCCTTGAGGAAGGCTAATAAGGCAACTTGTTCAGCTTCTTCTAAGCCATCGAAATATTTTGCCAAAGCAGCCTTAACGTCTTCATCGTTGAAAGACTTGCCAGAACGAATCGAGTTTAATTTTTCAATTACGTCTTCTACTGTAATATCGCCCTTCTTCAGCTTTTCGACCTCTTCGCCCGAAGCTTGGGTTTCTTCTGACTTCTCGCCAGAAACTGCATCTTGTTTTTCTTTTTCCTGAAGAGCTCGCTTTTGTAACGTTGCCTTGAGACTTTCTTCAATTACATTAGCGATGTATGAGTCGATTGTTTTTCTTTTCATGGCTTATCTCGTCTATTAATTATGGATGATCCTTGAATAGGTCAACGGCAAGTACGCAGGCTCGATTTTGATAATCCATTTCTATGATCTTTAAGCAATTTACATTGAATGGTCCAGGTACTTCTATTACTTCCTCGCCATGAATCAAGTAAATTGACTTAATTCTTTTTTTAGATCTGATAACTTCGCCAATAAAAGTAAAGCAATTTTGCGTCAAAACTTTTACGTCTAACTTTGGATTATCACCGAATTCAATACCCAACATGTTACCCGTCAACATCGATCCGTCTTCGAATGTTAACGAAGCTACAATAAAGATATTTTCTAGTTCATTAGTTTGCGTTTCTTCGTTCGAAAAAGCATCTTGCAAAGATTCGCTTATCAATTCTTTGGGTTCGACGTTTAACGGATTATAGCTCATTTTCTACTGCAGCATTATATACGATATCCTTAAAAAGAACATCGGCATATTGCGCATACTCTTTGTCGAGTTCAGTAACTTGATCGATGTCTTTTGTGTAAACATCGAGAGTAACCTTGTACTCTTCTACCGTTAATTTGGCGTTATGACCTACTTTTTTCTCGTAGTCAAAAAGACCCTCTACGAAAGCATTTCTTAGTTCATTCGAAATAAATTTATAAGCTTTGTGAAGTCTCTTGGGAGAGTCTACTGTTTCCCAACGATCGACTGGAATTATTGCTGCGCCCGATGCGAGTGGCGCAATTGGTAGCTTGCCAAAAGACATCGGTCTTCTTGCTTTGTCGATAAAAGATTCATGAAGTCTTTTTAAGTGAGTCATTTTTATATACGCTCAGACCAAAATTAGTCCACCTACTACAGCAGCCTCATTAAAACTGGATCCGTGAGTATAGATTTTTTTATTGCGATCTATGACGCAGGATCCACCTTTATATTTCATGTCTCTCTCTTCACCGACCCTGTTGGAAACGATAACATTAGCGCCTGTTTCTTCTGCTAGTTCAACCCAGCTATTGTCAGGATACCCATAATCAGCGCCCCAATTTGTGAGCAATGCTATCGTGTCTACCGAGCCTTTCTTATAAAATCTTTGTTCAGGCTTATAGAACTTATACGATTCTCTATAATTGTTCATTACGTCTCGACAAACAAGCGCTCCCAGACGACCAGCTGGCGTTACGACAACAGGCGCTAAGGTTTCGGCAGATTCCGCCCACATAGCGTCGGAGCCCCAATGATTGTGCTTTTGTGAATTACCGACCAAGCCTAATGGCCCCACTATCGCAGCCGAGTTATATAGCTTGCCTTCGCGGAGCTCGACATAACCGAACACAACGTGACAATTAAACTTCTTTGCGAGAGGAATAAAAGCCTCGGTTTGATAACCATCACGCTCCTGACAAACGGAAGCAGCTTCTTGTTTTGAATGTAACACGTATCCGCTCAAGCACAATTCAGGTAGAACTACGACTTTTGCACCTTTCGCTGCAGCTTCAAAAACGAGTTGTTTTGCCGTCGCGAGGTTGTGATGAACATCCAACAGCTTGGGTTCAAATTGAACAGCTGCAACGATACAACTCGATTGACTCATATCAAAGTCCTCTTTCGCGTAGTTTCTTGTTCAAATAAACTCTGAATGTTTCAAGATCCTTAATCAACTCTGGATGTTGACGCATTAGCTCTGCATCTTGAGGGGTGATTAGTGGATCTAGTGTCTTAGAACCCGACTTGTACGGTGTCGATAGTTCGTCGATATACTCTTTCATTATCTCGAGTGAAGCAATTGCCACCGCGTCGTAATCGTCGAATCTTCTCTTTAGCTTTTCCAAAACGCGGTTGATAAACTGCAAAACGCCATTTGGATTTTTGAATCCAAATTCTTTGGCAAGCTGAAGTAACTTATCGCCCTCTTGCATCTTATTTCGACGCATGCGGCCTGCTTCAGGTTGAGTTAAATCAGGCACTGTGAAGTCCGAATCCTTCATTTTTTTGAAAGTGCTTTTTAGCGACTTTCCAGCGGGAGACTGAGGACCAACTTCGATTCCACGGGCAGACGGATCAAGCTTTTGAACGCCAGCGCCGGGAGCAAGCTTAGGAGCAGGTCCGGAACCCTTCCAAACCATTTCACCAGTAGCAGGATCCTTTGCGTAATATTCCTTAATAGAACGTGGCAATTCAATTTCTGCCAATAAAGCGCGAATAGCCATGCGTATAGATTCTTCAATCTTTTTGTTGCTCTTGTCCATTTGGTCTTTTCCTTTATCTTCTTCTTGCGACTGTAACGCGCCCTTTAACGAATCATACAAGTCTGGTACTTTGTCGTCTGACAAATCGTCGATCATTGCTGTCACAGCAACTTGCAACTCTTGCTTTGTATTTGGCTTGTAGTCAGGATTCGATGGATCTGTTAAAATGGCCGATGGATCCACGACTGGATTTACTTTTACCAATTGTGGCCCTAATGACTTGTCCTCGAGAAGGACTTTTACCAACGAACGCAATTCGGATTCATTCATAAATTTTTTGTTATTTAACAAGCTCATCTTTACTCCAAAATTTAGCGTCCGCTCAATCAAGCAAGTTCAAACTTTCCTAAGTTTGTTCTGATCGCTTGAATGCTTTTAGACATGACAGATCCTCGCTTTTCCTAAATATAACGAAACTAGAATTATTTCGTGACTTGTGTAACAGCAAAAACCGTCAACAACGTAAAAGCCGCGCCGCCAAGGGCGCCTAATCCTGCCCAGATATAGGGGTTAGGTTGAGAATCCTTAATATTCTTCAATTCCGTTTTATACGCGTCGGTTTCTCTTTTTGAAGCGTCTAAATTTGCCTGAAGCTCTTTTTTGTCGGCTACGCAACCAGCGTTAGCGTCGCTGAGTCTCTTATCGCCAGCTGCTCGCTCTTCGCTCACTGATCGCATAACCTCAATATGAAGTCTCTCTTCAAAAGACTCGAATTCGACGATTACATTAGCGACGGCAACTGGTGACAATAACACACCTGTAAATGGCGCTCGCTGACCTAGTTTCATCGGAGAGAGCGCCGCACCGGGGTCTTTTTCGCCAGGTTGTAACTTCATCGGCGGCAATATCCTCATATTCTTCGTAGTCTCGTCAGGTTCTGGCGAAGGAATATTTTGCGCAAGTGCTAGATTTGATAGAGTTGTAACAAGAATTAATGTCGAAATAATTTTTTGAATATTCATGATCAATCCTGCGGCATGATAATTTTAAATCCCGTCACTTCAGCCAACCTTTGAGCCAACTTATCAGGTTGATTACCATACTTTTTAACGATGTCCTCGACTTCTTTTCGCTTCTTTTCATCGAGTTCTTTTTTTGCAGTCTCGTATTCCTTCTCGATAATCGCCATTCTCTCTTGATATTTTCTTTCATTCTCTTCGTATTTTTTTCGTTCTTCTTCTCTAGCTTTCTTAATTTCGTCGAGTTCTTTCTGGTGAGAGTCTTGCAATTTCTGCACGATGTTTTCATAGTGATCAACTTTCTTTCTAAAGAAGGCTAGCCCAAAGACGACTCCAACACCAGCGACAAGATAGCCCCACGAGTTCTTAAAAAAATTTTTAATTTTGTCTAGCATAAAACTTAATTAGGTTTTGAAGGTTTTTCTTTGGTCTTCAGGAGATCGATGTCGAGAGAGTCCTTGGGCTTAGCGCGCTGCAACTCTACTAGTTTCAATATCAACTGTTCATGCTCATTTAGTCGATTATTCAAGACTAAAATTGCTTCCGCAACTTTTTTAGACTCAAGGGCAAGTATCGTCATACTATCCACTAATTTTCTGAAATGTGGCGACGACGCTATTGACTTTTCGATAAAGCCCTCCATCATCGACTTAAATGCGCTTTTCTCGCTCATCAATCTTCCGATTCGTTAATCATATTATACAACGTATCTGTATCCACTTCGTTAAAGACTTCTCTTTTCTTTTTCTTGCGCTTTTTCTCGCCACTCAAAACCGACTTCATTTTTTTGTTTAAAATCGATTCAACTATCGAACGAGCTTTTGGAACGTCAGTTACCACTAAAATGGCAAACTCGTCGAAAAGCTCTTGCATCGAAATGTTGTACTTAAAAAGCTTTGCCCTTAGGGCAAGATGCACGTCTTTGTCTAATTTAAAATGAATACTTTTTTTGTCTACGAATGTGTCAAATCTCATCAAGCACCTGGCGAAACGCCGGCACGATCAGCGGCTGGAGCTTGAAATTCCTCGTCTTCGACTTCAGATTTTGATTTTCCAAGTTCCATACCATAAACATCTAACAAGTTATCTTTAAAAGCTTCTGCAACCGCTGGTTCGTAACCCTTTACAAGGAAATTAACTGCTCGTCGAAGAATTGTATTACGCACTTCCAACAATGCATCATAATTGTCGACAAGACGCATTACGCTATCCAAGAAATTTTCTACGTCGATGTCTTCTGCTTTTAACTTTTCAGGCTCTGCGTCTTTCTTCTCGTCTTCTTCTGCCTCTGACAGAAAACGTCGAACCATCATTTTAAAGTCTTTACCTTCCATTTTGGAAACTCTAGACTCAGATTCATAATCAGACAAATATCTGTCGATTTGGCTATCTAAAGAATCTTCGCCGTCTTCTTGTTTGTCTTGCGCACCTGCTTCGGCAAGACTTCTTTTCACTTCTTCAGCAATTAATTTACGAAGTTGGTTTAACTTTAAAGAAGCCATCACTTCACCACCTGCGCGATGCCTTCGGCCTTCTTCACGCGGTCTTCAATAACGTTCCAGTTAAATTCACGCATTTGCGAAATGAGGTAAGACTTCTTGTCGGTCAAATAATCGCGATAATAAGCATGCTCCCACATATCGACAACAATGATGGGGAAAAGACCAACGGGCACATTTCCGCTGTGCTCATCGATCATAACGTTAACGTACTTTCTAAGGAACATGTGATAACCGCAGACTGCCCAACCAGCGCGCGAAGCCAATGCGCAGGCCATGAAATCACGCTGCCAATCTTCAAATGTGCCGAAGTCTCGCTCCAACCTCATGTACGACATTGAATCCATTACAATTTCGCTGTGAGGATCAAAGCAATTAGCAAAGTAGAGCTCGTGTAACCAAAGCGCGTTTAGATTCCAGGTCTCGTCGAGCTTTAAATTTCTAAACTGGGAATGTCGGGCATTAGCATCAGAACGCTCTGCAGTATCTAGTTCTGCAGAAACCTTATTAAAGGTTTCGACATAGCCCTTATAAAGCTCTTCGTGTGCTGTTTTCGTTTTTTGAGAAACTAGTTCAGAAACCTGCTTGAATGGCTTAGGCTCATGAACAAAAGCCTCGTCTAGCTTTGGAAGCTTGGAGGTAACCGTCGTATCTACGGCTCGTTTAACAAAGCCCTTCAACATTTTGTCTAGTTCGTTCTTGTCAATCAAGCTCATATTCGTCCTCCAACTGGTCCTTATCTAGTAAAAATTCTTCGCCCTCAGGAGTCTTAAGTACGATATCACGAGGGCCAACTGAAACGACAGTATACAACAACTGGCTCTTTTTGTGTCGAACCTTTAGATCTTGAGAAATGACTTCTTTGTCTTCGCCATCTACCTTAGCCTTAAAGGTCAAATCGACTTCTTCTGTTAGGGCGGCAACTTTTGCTTGCCACTCCTCACGCATGACCCGTATAATGTCTTCTTCAGTTAAATTTTTCATAAAGTCTTATTGTTAATTATAGCATCACTAAGATTAAAAACCTTAATTCCAACAGAAGTTAAAATTTCCAG
>Ga0129333_10001449_pt1 | contig 21515 bp, 15 predicted proteins | sample CPB6_08_DNA_FD_94474 | JGI IMG/M metagenome (GOLD analysis project Ga0129333, IMG submission 94474) | Freshwater to marine salinity gradient microbial communities from Chesapeake Bay, USA - CPBay_Sum_0.6_0.8_DNA | ecosystem: Environmental > Aquatic > Marine > Coastal | place: USA: Chesapeake... | reverse complement strand
TAAAGCGGTTTTAAGAGGATTGACCCCAGCGAAATGTTTTTACGGATAGTCCGGCCAAATCCATTACGCGATCAGTAACTGTAGCGGCCACCTCTTGCAGGGTAGACGGCCGGCTGTAAAAAGAGGGCGTTGCTGGACAAATGATACCTCCGGCCAACGTGATGGTTTCCATATTGCGGATATGGATAAGGTTATAAGGGGTCTCTCTGACCACACAAATGAGTTTTCTTCTCTCTTTCAAGACTACATCAGCGGCTCTTGTAATAAGATCATTTGATACCCCCGTGGCGATCCTTCCGAGAGTGCCCATGGAGCAGGGAACAACGATCATGGTGTCGTATTGACCCGAGCCCGAGGCAAAGGGCGCCGAGAAATCGGTGGTTTCGTATCGAAGTACATCAAATTCTTTCCATCCGTCAGTATTTAGTTCGGTATTCCAAACTTCCTTGGCATTTGTGGTCATAACAAGCGCCAATTGCTCCCACTGAGAACGGGCAAGCATCAGTTTTTCCAATAAACTTTTCGCGTAGATCGAGCCGCTAGCTCCCGTAACACAAACCAGAATCCTTCTCATTCTTCAATAACTAAAAAAAAGGCAATTAGTTCAGGTGTCGCAAGACTAAGAAAAAATATTAGTAGTTTACTCTTATTTTTTAAAAATTAGTAAACCAATAACAAAAAAGCTCCCATAAATAATCGAGATTAGTCTCGAATTTTCATAGGATAAGGTTTAATGGTTAATGGTCTATGATTAGGGCCCCCCGATTTTTATCGGGGGTTCTTTTTTTAACGAAGCGTATTTTCATTACCTAATTCTTTCAGTATCCAGTTGGTTTTCTTACTCCACAGATGAAATGTAGTATTGTCAGCCATACCGCTGATACCATGGTTTTTATTTGGATAATAGGCACTTTCAAAGTCAACATTATTTTTAACGAGTGCCGTGATCATTTGCGTGGCATTCTGGAAATGCACATTATCGTCGGCTGTTCCGTGTATGATCAAATATTTCCCTTTGATCTTGTCGGTATGATTGATGGGTGAGTTGTCGTCGTATCCGGCAGGATTTTCTTTTGGAGTGCGCATGTATCGCTCGGTATAGATATTGTCATAAAAACGCCAGCTGGTTACTGGCGCTACGGCCACGGCAGCACTGAAAACAGTAGCTCCTTTAGTGATCGCCAAGGAGCTCATGAAACCTCCATAACTCCATCCCCAATGTCCGATCTTGGCATTGTCTACCCAAGGAAGTTTTCCCAGCTCGGTAGCGGCATCGATCTGATCTTCTATCTCGAATTTTCCCAATTGTAAGTAGGTTTTCTTTTTGAACTCTTCTCCACGATAGCCTGTTCCGGTATTGTCTACGCTGACTACAATAAAACCTTTCTGTGCCAGTAGTTGATGCCAGGTGCTCACCGCTCCAAAACGATTGGCCACTTGCTGCGAGCCAGGTCCACCATAATTACAGAACAGAACCGGATATTTTTTTCCCGGGTCAAAACCGGAAGGTTTTAGCATCCAACCGTTAAGCGTATCACCCTTTGTGTTGGGGATGCGGATAAATGCAGCCTCACCAAATCCGTACTCACGCATTGTTGCTTTCAATTTGGGTGATTCACCAAAGCGTTTTTCTTGGGTCGCGCTGATGCCTTTTTTCTTATCGGTTACTATTCGATATAAACTTACAGTCTGTGGCGTGTTGATGTTGGAGTAGTAAAGAATAAATTGACTGAAATCCGCATTGAAGCTAGCCCGGTTCCACCCCTCTCCTTGAGTAAGCGCATAGGTTTTTTCACCGTTGAAATCCGTTACGAACAGATTACGATCCATCGGGCGGGGCCAGGCCAGGGTATAAAAAATTCGTTTATTAACTTCATCTACCGCATTTACCTCTGTCACCTCTGCATTGCCTTTTGTCAGCTGTTTTTTTACAGTGCCATCCAGACTGTATAGATAAAGATGACGGAATCCGTTCATTTCGCTTGTAAAAAGGTATTGTTTTCCGTCTTTCAAGAACCACCAGTCATCATTTATCTCTACATAATACTTGTTCTTTTCTGCATAGAGTAACTTACTGTTGCCAGTCGAAGCATCGGTGAGGAGCAGTTTTAATTCATTTTGATGTCTGTTCATCCAGTACACCACCAGCTGAGTGTCATCAGTTGTCCATTTGATGCGGGGTATATAGATATCTCCTGTTTCGTATTGCGCCTTGGCCTTGCTGTTCTTATTGACGTCGTAAATGAAGATATCGACCACTGAGTTGTCGTCTCCGGCTTTGGGATATTTATAGCGATAATCGCTGTTATGCGCATTATCGTAAAGGGTCATATTGAATTCCTTGACCGCCGTTTCATCGAAACGGTAATAGGCAATGTAATTTCCGTTGGGACTCCATTCATAGGCACGGCTGAATTCAAATTCTTCTTCGTAGACCCAGTCGCAGTTGCCGTTAATAACGTAATTCCATTTCCCGTCGGTAGTGACCGCTTTATCGGTAGCCGTGGGAATATGGTAAAGCATCAGGTTATTGCTTTGAACATATGAAATGTACTGCCCGTCGGGCGAGAATTGTGGATGCAACGATTTGTTGGCTCCTCCGATAGCTACCATTGATGAGTCAGCACTGTTATACAGATAAAGCAGCGATTTAGACGATCTTCTGTAGATGGGCTCAGTCTTGATCTTGATAAGTTGCAGCTTAGGATTCGTTTCGCAAGTGATGATCTCGTCTGGACGACCGATTTTTTTTCCTTGCGCATCCGTAAAGCGATCCCAATTAACAGAAGGGGCAACTGATTTTTCATCACCGAAAGAGGCCGCGACGGGATCGGTCCGAAACGTACCCTTCTTATAAATGTCTTCGAGCGTGATAGACTTGGTCTGGCTCCAGCAAAGGGCTGGCATCCATAAAAAGAGCAGGAGCAGTCGCATAGTATTTATTTTTTTTCTGCCATATCGGGGATGGCCTCTACCTTGTACCCTCCGGCATCGAGTTTGATCTTTGTCTCGGTGAATGCTTCGAGTGTCAGGCGTATATCTTCGTCGGTATGTACGGCCGAAGGTATCAGACGATAAATGATATGTCCTTTCGGAATAACAGGATAGACTACGATCGAGGCGAAGATTCCGTAGTTCTCACGCAAATCCATGACCATGGCTGTGGCTTCTTCGACACCACCCTTCATATATACAGGCGTAACCACAGAATCGGTCTTGCCTATGTCGAAGCCCCGGTCTTTAAGACCTTGTTGTAGTTTGCGCGCATTACTCCAAAGTTTCTCTTTGAGTTCGGGGTGGTTGCGCAAGAGTTCCAGCCGCTTGAGGTTCCCCAAGACTAGCGGCATCGGAAGACTTTTAGCAAAGATCTGTGATCGGATATTGTATCGGATATAGTCCACAATGGGTTTGTCACCAGCCACAAAGGCGCCAATACTGGCCATGGATTTGGCGAAAGTAGAGAAGTAAATATCGATCTTGTCCTGCACACCTTGTTCCTCTCCGGCACCGGCGCCCGTTTTACCTAGGGTGCCGAATCCATGCGCATCATCTACCAATAATCTGAATTGATAACGAGACTTAAGGGCAGCGATTTCTTTTAGCCTTCCCTGATCACCGGCCATTCCGAACACTCCTTCGGTGATAACCAGGATGCCACCGGTCTTTTGCTTTTCGATCAGGGCTGTAGCACGCTGTAATTGTTTTTCACAATCATCCACATCGTTATGCTTGAACACATATCGATGACCGGGATGCAAGCGAAGTCCGTCGATGATACAAGCATGACTTTCTGCATCATACACGATCACATCGTGACGTCCGCAGAGTACGTCGATCACACTGACCATACCCTGGTATCAGCAACTGAGCAGAATGGCATCTTCCTTTTGTTCAAAGGAGGCCAACTCGGCTTCGAGTTGTTCGTGATAATTGCTGTTACCGCTCATCATACGCGCTCCCATGGGGTAGGCCAGTCCGTATTGTGCGGCCGCATCGGCATCTGCTTTACGTACTTCGGGATGATTTGCAAGGCCCAGGTAGTTGTTCAAACTCCATACGATCATATCCTTGCCACGAAATTTCATGCGACTGCTGATCTCACCTTCTAGCTTAGGAAAGGCAAAATAACCATGGGCTCTTTCGCGGTGCTGTCCAAGCGGTCCGGCGTTCTTCAGTAGTCTTTCAAAAAGGTCGGCCATACAAAGCGGTTTAACAGGGTTTAATAAGCCGCAAAATTAAGGATTTTTAACGGCACCCCTTTTGGCGTATCGGTCCCCGGGGTTCATCAGAAACCTTTCTTTTCCAGGGGTGGCGCAGGGGCATTTTTTACAAATTTTTCGAGCCATTCAAATTGCTCGGCCAGTACATGCAACAGATTTTCTTTGCCAGTATACCCATGCGATTCGTAGGGTAGACTCACAAAGCGAGCTGTACCACCGTGACCTTTGATGGCGTTGAACATACGTTCGCTCTGGATCGGGAAAGTGCCCGTATTGTTGTCCATTTCTCCGTGAATAAGCAGGATAGGTGTTTTAATCTGGTTGGCATAACTGAAAGGGCTCATCTTGTTGTAGAGATCAGGGGCCTCCCAATAGGTTCGGTCCTCATTTTGAAATCCGAAGGGGGTGAGTGTTCGATTATAGGCACCGCTGCGCGCAATACCGGCTTTGAATAATTTGGTATGAGCCAGCAGATTGGCCGTCATAAAGGCCCCGTAACTATGTCCTCCTACGGCCACACGGGCAGGATCGCCCACTCCCATTGAATCGAGTGCATGAATGGCGGCTTCGGCATTCAGGGTCAGTTGCTCAATGAAGTTATCATTTGGTTTGCCGTCTGATGAGGAAGCGACAATCGGCATTTCGGCATTGTTAAGCACAGCGTATCCTTGTGTTACGTAAAATACGGGCGAGCCACCCCCGAGGTAGGTAAAACGATGTTCGCTGCCTCTGATCTGTGCGGCATCGGCTGCCGAGTTGTATTCGGCCGGATAGGCCCAGAGCAAGGCAGGAAGTTTTCCGTCTCGTTTTGGATTGTATCCCTTGGGCAAATACAACTCTCCGGTAAGCGTAATGCCATCGGCTCTTTTATACGTTATTTTTTGTTTTTGAACACCCTCCATAGCCGGGTAGGGATTGCTGAACTGCGTCAGGGCTACCGCCCGCTCCGGATCGGAGAGTTGGGTTCGATAGTAGTTGGGAACTTCTTTCTCACTCTCTCGCTGTGTGACCACGATCCCTTTTTCGGCATCGAGCACTTTTGTGATGGTTTCGAAACGGCCCTCTTTACAGCGCCAAAGGGTATCTGCTTTTTTGGTGTGTACATCGTAAGAGATCAAAAAAGGGAGATCCCCTTTGGGAGAGCTGCCTGTGTTATTTAACATCAACACTTTATTTCCCTGATCGATCGTCCATACTACTTGTTTGCCAAAAGCATTTTGACGAGTTAGCGGTGTGCCGGGATTGGCGTAGGCATTAGTCGTGTTTCGTGTTATCAATCGCTCGAGGTCTTCTGTTATTGGGTTATAGCGATCCAATGCCGTTAGCTGTTTGGAACGTAGTCCTTCGGTAACTAAGGCGAGCCCCTCGTGCCCCCAAATAGTGTTGCTGTATCGCATTTTGGTAGCAAAGAGTTTTTTCTTCGAAGCGGTGAAGGGAGCACTCAGTGCATAAACAGCATCACGGTAGGGTACGTCATTTTTTAGCAGCCCTCCGTCGAGCGGTTCACACCAGGTAATGGTGGCGGGCTCATCGTCGCGCCAGTCGAAGCTGCGTGGCACATTCTGGACATTATCGTTACCTGAGGGAGCCGTTTCTGCAGAGGGGAGTACGGCCAGCTCTTTCAACATATTGCCCTTGACGTCGGTGATCAGCACACGAGAGGCAAAACCACTTACTGGTACAGTATAAGAGAATGGAGGCTCGATGATCTCTTGCAAAAAATATTTTTTATCGGGTGATAATACTAACCGTTGATAGAGGGCCGGTTTGCCTAATTTGGTCTCGGCTCCCCCTGTATTACTTACCAGTTGTGTAAGAGCAAAAAAAGAAAACAGGGCTTCATCATGTGGCGATTTAATCAGGTCTTGAAAGGTAGGACGTGGACTGGCCTTACCATAATTTTCTTGCACCGAGGGGCCCATAGGAATTTCGGGTTTGGAAGGCATCTTCGAAATAGGTTGCGTGCAGGTAAAGTAGAGTAGTGTATTGTCATCTTTCCATTGGTAGCGGTTCAATACAGCATTGATAGGAGACGTATTGATGCGAATCGCTTTTTGCTGGCTGACATTGATCACATAGAGATCTATTCGGTCTTGTCCCATCTGGAGCAATGCGATTTTTCGTTGATCGGGGCTCCAGCTGATGGCGGTGGCCTTCAGGGGAGCAGGTAGCCCACTGATGGGATATGTTTTTTGGGTGACAGCGTTGCGCAAGGTAAGGGTATGGACCAACGATTGTCTGCTTGGTCCGGCATTGCGGGGATTAATGCGCAGTCCTGCGATTTTGAGTTCCGGAGCGGCCAGATCCTCCATCTCGGCGTAACTATTGCTCTCACTCAGCAGCATCCACTCTCCTTTATTGTCGATGCTGACGCTGGCAGGCCGTTTGGCCAGCAGCATATCGGCTACCTCCTTGGGCGGGAGCTTGTAGCCCGCCGGCTGTTGCGCATTGAGGGTACCATGCGTGATAAACAACAATAGCAGCAATGTTAAATAGCGAACTCTCTTTTGCATGATTCAATAATTTTGGAACCAGAAAGATAAGGCAAAAGAAGCCCAGCCTGAATCGGATGTAAAAACAGTCTGCTGATTCTTAATGAAATTTCGATATTTGCCGGGTCTTATTATATATATTTAGCTATGAATATAAAATTGTGTGGTATCACCACCTTTAAACAGTTGCAGCAGCTCGATGGTCTCGAGATCGACATGGCTGGTTTGGTCTTTTTGCCCGATTCTCCCTGGTATGCCGGTAACTCTTTATCCGGAGACGAGATCAGAAAAGCAGATTTCGATATCAGAAAAGTGGGCATTCTTCGTAATCCTTCGTTAAGCGAAGCCCTGGATCTGATTGACGAGTATAAATTAGATGCCGTTCAGTTGGTCGGTGAAGAAAGTGTATCGCTGTGTGAAGATCTGAGTACCCAGGCAGAGGTTATCAAATCTTTTTATGTGGATGATAAAGTTTCTTCATTAGATGAACTGGTTGCTCCTTATGATGCCGTTTGTGACTACTACCTTTTTAGTGGTCCGACAGCGGGCGGGTCGGTTTATGGAGGCCCTTTTTCGATCTCCGTATTGCAAAAGGCTCGTATCGAAAAACCTTTTTTTATTTCGGGCGGCATCGATTCTTCAAAAGCATCACTGGTCAGGGGGATCAGTCATCCTGACTTTTTTGGGGTTGACCTGACTACCGATTTTGAGCTGTCTCCTGGCGAAAAAGACTTCAAATCGTTGCTACAGTTCAGACAACAGCTTCGTTGATTACTTATCTTTGAAGAAATTACAAATAAAACCAGCCTCATGATAACACGCATTGTTATGATCGTCTGTTGCTCGTTGATGAGCTCTCTGCTCGTAATGGGCCAAACCAGAGATTCTTTTACGTTAACGGGGCAAGTAGAGGGTTTTGCCGATGGAAGTGAAGTGAAACTGATCCGTAGCGGTGAGAATACTCCTTTTTCAACAGGCCGCATAACTAATAATCAGTTTGTGCTAAGTGGAAAACTAGCGGAACCTTCGTTGGTTTTTTTATTGCTGGGCGATCAGTCGCAGCCTGCCGAGTTATTCATGGAAAATGCCGATATGATCTTACGAGGCCGTAAAGGTGAGCCTGGCGCCATGCAATTAGAGGGCAGTGCGGCACATCTTGTTTTCAAGCAGTTTGTGGCAGGCTTTCTTCCCTATGTGCAATTACGCAATCAGCAGGCAACGGCCTTGAATTCTCCTGTTTCTGAAAAGCAACGCGACAGTTTGATGATGGCTTATACCACTACTAATACAGCGATGCAGCAGTTTATCAGCCAGTTGGTCGCTCAGCAGCCTGCTTCTCCTGTTACAGCCTTTGTACTGGCTGCTACCTATGGTTTCTTTAATGATATGGCCTGGCTCGAAAGAAATGTTTCTATGCTGAAGGCCCCTGCTCTTGAAAGTGCATCCGGAAAGCAGCTCGATGCCATGATACAGGACGGAAAGATCGGTGCAGTGGGGTCGAAGGCGATGGATTTCACACAAGCCGATACCAGCGGTAAGATGGTTTCTTTATCTTCTTTCAGGGGAAAATATGTGTTGGTAGATTTTTGGGCCAGCTGGTGTGGTCCCTGCCGACAAGAGAACCCCAACGTGGTGAGTAATTTTCAAAAGTTCAAGAGTAAGAATTTTACGGTTTTGGGTGTATCGCTTGATCGCGAAGACCAACGTAACAAATGGATAGAGGCCATAAAGAAAGACAAGCTGACGTGGACCCATGTGAGCGATCTTAAATTCTGGAATAACGAAGCCGCTCGTCTGTATAAGGTCAATGGGATCCCCTATAATTTTCTGGTCGACCCCAGTGGTACTATCATTGCCAAAAATCTGCGGGGCCCTGATCTGGAGGCCAAATTATGCGAGGTCCTGGGTTGTAAATAGGACTTAGAGCAGTTTATTTTCCGATTTTCAATCGAATACTTAGCCCATGGGTGGACGCTGTTTCGCTATAGCCTGGAGCAATGCGAAGGCTGAGGTCATTGCCTACATCGAATGTTTTCAGATGAGCATCTACTGTGGCATCCACTACATTCAAACCCCATAGTACCAAGAAGAACAGCACGGAATAATCGATATCTCTTCTGAATTGATTCCGATAATACTTGAGGCTCTCTTCCGGCAAGGGTTGTAGATTAGGTTTGATCTGATTGAACAGTGCGGAATCCGTGCGGTTTACTCGCATATTATATTTTACTCTGTATGCGAAACGGGTGTCTTGGTAATTGTTCAGATTATAAAAAAAGATTGCCCCCGAACTGCCCAGTGCCCCATATATAATGGGCACCTTCCATATCTTTTTATTATAGACCTGTCCCCATCCGGGTAAAAGAGCCGATCGAAGAGCTGCTTTTTTGGGAGGATGGGCAGCTGTGGCCGCGTCATATCGGTTTACTGGTGCCTGTGCCGTATCTTGTCCGTGCAATGGCACGGAGATCAGTAAAAGAAAACTGCCGTAGCAAGAAAGTAAGAACAATTTCATTAATCGAGCGGGGCATTCAGTTGCCGAAGTATTTTATTGAACTCTTCGGAAGAATAGTATTCAATTATCAATTGTCCCTGTCCATCCCGATTCTGTTTGATGCGTACACGGGTGCTGAAATGGGAAGCTAGTTTGTCTTCGATCCGTTTCAGGGGCGAAGCGGTTGCATTTTTTTTTGCTTTGCCAGCGGCGGGTTCTTGTTTTTTGAGTTGCTGTATGAGCAATTCAGTTTGTCTGACTGACAACTCTTTTTTCTTGATCTCGCTGAAGGCATAGAGTTGTACATCTATCAATTCGATCGCCAGCAATGCACGGGCATGCCCCATACTGAGGGTGCCCTTTCGAACGGCCAGCTGAATATCGGGCGGCAGTTTAAGAAGGCGAATGATATTAGCCACCGTACTGCGGTCTTTACCCATTCGTTCAGCAACTTGCTCTTGGGTATAGTGCAGCTCATCCATCATTCTTTTATAGCTGAGTGCTACTTCTACTGCATTGAGATCTTCTCTTTGTAAATTTTCCAATAGGGCCAGCTCTAGCAGCTGCTGGTCATTGGCTTGTCGCTGGTAAGCAGGTATATCGGTAAGACCAGCCAGTTTAGCGGCGCGCCAACGCCGTTCGCCCGAGATCAGCCGATATTTTCCGGTGGGGAGTTTGGATACCGTGATCGGTTGTATAATATCATGTTGACGGATAGAATCGGCCAGTTCTTTCAGTGCTGTTTCATCGAAGTCACGTCGGGGTTGCTTAGGATTAGGTTCTATATCCGCCACAGCGATCCTGGTGCTGGTGGTTGCTGATTCTACCACCGAAGGTTTTAGTTGACCGGCGGAGGTCTTCATATTTGTATCGATACCTTGAAGCAGTGAGCGAATCCCTTTGCCCAACTGTTCTTTATGTTGCTTGGGGTTGCTCATAGGTTAAAGCTCTAGGATCTTCTCTTCGTTTTTAATTCGGGTCAGGTTATTTTTCTGTAAGATCTCCTTGGCAAGATTTAGATAGTTCATAGCGCCCTTGCTGTTGGCATCGTAGAGAATAACCGGCTTGCCGGTGCTGGGGGTTTCCGCCAACCGGGCATTGCGGTGGATAATGGTTGTAAATACCATATCCTCGAAATGTCTTCTGACTTCGCTGACCACTTGGTTGCACAAACGAAGCCTTCCATCATACATCGTCATCAAAATGCCTTCGATAGCCAATTCGGTATTGAGCCGGCTTTGTACAATTTTAATGGTATTGAGCAATTTGCCCAAGCCCTCGAGGGCAAAAAATTCTGCTTGCACAGGAATAACGACCGAATCGGCAGCGGTCAGGGCATTAACCGTGATGAGTCCGAGAGAGGGTGAGCAATCGATCACAATAAAGTCGTATTCATCCCGAATCGATTCCACCAGGTTCTTAAGCACTGTTTCCCTATTCGGGTAATTGATCATTTCCAGCTCGGCACCGACCAGGTCGATATGAGAGGGGATCAACTCAAGGTTGGGGATCTCTGTTTTCAGCACCACATCTTTGGCCTTGGCCTGATTGACCATACAGTCGTAAAGACTCTGGGTAATGTTTTGAAGATCGAATCCTACACCTGTTGTGCTGTTGGCTTGCGGATCGGCATCCACAAGTAGTGTTTTGTATTCGAGTACGGCAAAACTAGCCGCAAGATTGATGGCTGTGGTGGTTTTTCCGACTCCTCCTTTTTGGTTGGCTACCCCAATGATTCTTCCCATAGTTGACTGAACTTCCCTTCGGTTGTAAATGTTATTGGTAAAGATGCCTGATTAGCGTAAAATCACAAAATTAAGTTTTGCCCATTAAATTTGCCCCCTGATGCGTAGCGGCCCCTTTTGGTGGATCTTCCTCGGGTTTCTTCTCCTGCTTGACCTTTATGTTTTTCAGGTGGTTCGACATTTGAGTAGCGGTGCCAGCCCCAAAGCTCGGATGGTCTTGCACGGGTCGTATTGGTTTATTTCAGCTTGCTCCCTTTTGCTACTGCTTCTTTTGCCTTTTTTGTTTTCAAAGAATACGGGTCAATTTACTCGCTCTGTACTTTTTGCGCTGATCGCGGGCCTGATACTGGCGAAACTGCTGGCCGCTTTTTTCTTTTTGACAGACGATATCAGAAGGGGTATTCAATGGGGCGCTTCTCGGCTTTTTTCCTCACCCTCCTCGGTGGGCAAAGAAGGCGAGGCCATCTCTCGCTCCGCTTTTTTAAGTTGGGCGGGCATGCTTGCTGGTTCGAGTTTATTTGGAGTGCTTACCTATGGTATGGGTAACAGATATCTCTACCAGGTAAAGAAAATCCGACTTCGTTTCGATAATTTACCCGCTGCCTTCAATGGATTACGCGTTGTTCACCTATCCGATATTCACTCAGGCAGTTTAACTGATCACGCTGCGGTGGAGCGTGGCATAAAAAAAATACTGGCACTGAAACCCGATCTCATTTTGTTTACAGGGGATCTGGTAAATAATGTGGCAACCGAAATGCTTCCTCTTACCGATCTGTTCAGCAGACTCAAAGCTCCTCTTGGCGTATTTTCTATACTGGGTAATCATGATTATGCTGATTATGTGAGCTGGGATAGCAACCTTGATAAAAAAGCTAATTTGGAGTCGCTAAAAAAAATTCAGGCGCAAATGGGCTGGCGGCTCTTACTGAACGAGCAGGTACTAGTAGAGAAAGAGGGTCAGCAAATACTCTTGCTGGGCGTAGAAAATTGGAGTACCAAGCTTCGTTTTCCAAAATATGGAGATCTGGCCAAAGCATACGGAGAGGGCTCCTCTGCGCCCTTTAAGATATTAATGAGTCATGACCCCTCTCATTGGAAGGCAGAGGTGTGTGAGCAATATAAAGACATCGATCTGACCTTATCGGGACATACACACGGTATGCAATTTGGAGTTGAGTTGCCAGGGGTGCGCTGGAGTCCTGTACAATATTTTTACGAGGAGTGGGCGGGACTCTACGAGCAGGGGCGGCAGAAATTATATGTGAATACAGGGTTTGGGTTTATCGGTTACCCAGGAAGAGTAGGTATGCTGCCTGAGATTACGCTGATAGAATTATTTTCAAAAGATTAACAGGTAGTGGATAATAATTGTATCCCCTCAGCAGTTTTGTCTGAGTATATTTGAGGGCACGTCTAAAACACCCTATATGCAATCTAAATTTTTTGCACTACTAGCTGCTGTTTTGTTTTCATTTGTCGCATCGTCCCAATTTCATTTGGGCATAAAAGCCGGAACGAACGTTACTAAGGTGGATGGCAAATCTTTTCGGGATGAGTTTTCTTATGGATATCATCTGGGTGCTTTTGCCGAGATCAAGCTGTCCAAGCAATTGACTTTGCAGCCTGAGGTGAATATCAATCAGTACAGAACAGCGCTCGATTCCAGCTACAATAATTTACTGAATAATGCTTTTCGGGGGCTTACTTCTGTAAAGATGGAGTATTTGTCCATTCCAATTTTGGTCAATTACAAACTCGGAGGTGGATTTATTTCTTTACAAGCCGGTCCTCAGTTTGGAATACTCTTTGACAGAACAAATTCCTTCGGGCAAAATGCACAAAATGCCTTTAAGCAGGGCGATTTTTCGATGCTGGGAGGGGTACAAATCAAGGCAGGCATTTTCAGGATCAACGGGCGCTATTTTATCGGTCTTAACAATATAAATGATCTGACCAACGACTCTCGCTGGAAAAATCAGGGTTTTCAGCTCTCTATTGGCATGACTTTGCTTTAGATCAACCCAATTTGTCAGGTGCCCTCCCCGGGGCATGATTCTTGGCCATTTAATATTCTCGCATTCTGTCATTGGTTTTGCCCTACTCAGGGTAAGGTTGTGACAGAATGTCTAAATTTCCGCTATTATGAGAGTTGATAACATGCTACTGCGTTCAGAAGAAGAGATGGATTTTTTGCCCATTATCCCTCTCAATGAAGGCGGCCAAGAGGATGGTCAAGAATTAGTGGTACCTGAGTCTATTGCCTTGCTGCCGCTACGCAATACGGTTCTCTTTCCGGGTGTGGTTATTCCCATCACCGTGGGTCGCGACAAGAGTATTCGGGCGGTAATGGATGCCTATAAAGCTGATAAGCTGATCGGTGTGGTAGCGCAAAAGGATAGCGGAGTAGAGGATCCGGGTGTAGCCGATCTGGAGCGAATCGGAACCATTGCCCGCATCGTGAAATTGATCAAGATGCCAGATGGTGGCACCACGATCATCATTCAGGGTAAGATTCGCTTCAGTATCGAATCGATCGTAGCTGAGGATCCTTATTTCAAGGCGGCCATCAAGGCCCTGCCAGACGAAACGGCTCCGCAGGACGAAGATTTTAATGCCTATATCGCCAGTATCAAAGAATTAGCTGCACAAATTATTCAGCTCTCTCCTAATATTCCAACAGAGGCCGGTATTATTCTGCGCAATATCGAGAATCCTTCTTTTTTAGTACACTTTGTATCGAGCAATCTTAATACCGACATCAGAGAGAAACAACGACTACTCGAGACCGATCCGTTGCGTCAGCGAGCCGACCTGCTGATGCAGTTATTACAAAAAGAGCTGCAGTTCGCAGAACTGCGCAATAAAGTCACCACCAAGACCCGCACCGAACTCGACAAACAGCAGCGTGAATATTTTTTGCAACAACAACTCAAGAGCATCAAAGAAGAGCTGGGGGGCGATACCAATGCCCAGGAGATAAAGGAGATGCAAAAAAAAGCAGAAGAAAAAAATTGGCCTGCGGCAGCTAAAGAAGCATTCAAGAAGGGCATTGAGAAATTAGAGCGGATGCATCCCAGCACCCCCGATTATTCGGTCGTGTACAATCATTTGGATCTGATGCTCGACCTTCCCTGGGGTAGTTGTACGCAAGATCATTACGATCTCAGAAAAGCACGCGTTACTCTCGATAAGGATCATTACGGCATGCGTAAGATCAAAGAGCGCATCTTGGAACACCTGGCTGTTTTAAAGCTAAAAGGGGATATGAAAAGTCCCATTCTTTGCTTTGCCGGTCCTCCCGGTATCGGAAAGACCTCGCTGGGAAAAAGTATTGCCAACGCCTTAGGGCGAAAGTATGTCCGACTCAGTTTGGGTGGGTTACATGATGAAAGCGAGATCAGGGGGCATCGCAAAACCTATATAGGAGCTATGCCGGGTCGTATTTTACAATCGCTGCGTAAAGTACAGGCTTCTAATCCGGTTATGATACTTGATGAGATCGACAAGGTAGGAAGTGATTTCAGAGGCGATCCTTCTTCAGCGTTGCTAGAGGTGTTGGATCCGGAGCAGAATCATTCGTTTTACGATAATTATCTCGAGCTGGAATACGATCTCAGCAAGGTGCTCTTTATTGCTACGGCTAATAATATACAAAATGTTCAGCCCGCCCTTCGTGATCGTCTAGAGATCATCGATCTGAACGGGTATGCCGTTGAAGAAAAAATAGAGATCGCCAAACGGCACTTGATTCCTCGTCAGAAAGAATTACATGGGTTAAAAAACAGCTCGCTTCGTATCAGCGATAAGTTGATCGAGAAAATTATTCAGGATTACACCCGTGAGAGTGGAGTAAGGGAGCTCGATCGTCAACTGGCTGCTGTTATGCGCTATGAAGCCAAGGAATTGGTGATGAAAGAAAAGATCAGGCCTACCGTGGGACCGGCCCTGCTTGAAAAGATGCTGGGCAAACCCCGATACAGTAACGATCTCTACAAGACTGTTCAGCAGCCAGGTGTTGCTGTTGGACTGGCATGGACCTATGTCGGGGGCGATATTTTATTTATTGAAGCTACCGTCAGTGATGGAAAAGGAGTATTGACCCTTACCGGTAACTTAGGCAATGTGATGAAAGAAAGTGCTACCACGGCACTCACGTATTTACAGAGTCATGCCAAAAAGTACAAGATCGATCCCACTCGTTTTGAAAAAACGAATATCCATGTGCACGTACCTGAGGGGGCTGTTCCCAAGGATGGTCCCAGTGCAGGCATAACCATGATGACAGCCATGGCCTCGGCCTTAACAGCTAAACGGGTGAAGCCCTATTTGGCTATGACCGGAGAGATCACGTTACGCGGACAAGTTTTACCGGTAGGGGGTATCAAAGAAAAAGTACTGGCCGCCAAACGTGCCGGCTTAAAAGAGATCGTGCTTTGTGCGCAAAACGAGAAGGATGTGGAAGAGATCGAGCCCCTGTTCATAAAAGGCTTGAAGTTTCACTATGTAAAGAATATGTCGCAGGTCTTAGAGATCGCCTTGATCTGATGCTGGTTTTTGGGCCCGCAAAAGATAGTTCGGTGAGCCGGCTGCCAATGGGTGCAGATTGCTACCCAAGTAAATCTTTATAAACGTTCATGACGTTCGCAGCTGTTTTTTCGTTGGTGAATTGCTGTGCATATTGCCAGCCCAATTTTATCTGCTGTGCTGCTTTGTCGGTATCCGTGGCAACGCTGTACATGGCTGCAGCTATTTCATCGGCACTATCGGGGTTTACATAGTAAGCAGCCGGTCCGCCCGCTTCAGGGAGGCAAGAGCGGTTGGATGTAATAACCGGGACCTTGCTGCAAAGGCCTTCCAGTACCGGAATACCGAATCCCTCAAAATAAGAAGGATATAGCAAAGCGGTAGATAGTTGATAGATAGTCGGAAAGTCATGCGCCCGCATAAAATCAGGATCACGTGCTGCTAGCGGATCATCCGATAAAAAGAAAATCTGTTGGGTTAGCCCCTTGCGTTCGATATAGTCTTTCACTTTCCTTTTATAGCCTCCTCCGTTTCCGATCACCACCAGCGGTATATCTAGTTTACCGGTGAGCAAGCTTAGGGCTTTGCAAACCTGTAGTAAGTTTTTTCGCTCAATGATCGATCCTACCGACAAGAAAAACTGATCGGGCAGCTTGTATTTTTTTCGGATGCGCTCCTTTTCGCTTTCGCTGACAACTTGATAAAACCGGGGATCACAACTTTGGTAACAAACCCGGATCTTCTTTTCCTCTATTTTGTAAAATTGAATGATGTCGGCCTTGGTCTGTTCACTGATGGCAATGATGCGGTCTGCCTTTTTGCAGGCATAGTTGAATTTTTGGTGATAGATCTTTCGATCGATCAGCCCATATTGTGCAGGGTAGCGTTCGGGAATCAGGTCGTGCATCGTTACTACCGTGGCGATTCCTGTTCTGTCGATACCGAAGGGTAGTTCATGACTAAGACCGTGATAAAGGTCGATCTTGTTTTTGGCAAGCCATTGTTTGCACCAGTGACTGCGCCAGACACTACTTAAAAAAGTATGTAGCCACTGCGAGGGAAGTACTTCGTGGAGTGAGGGCCCTTCGATTGAAAATTGATTAGACGGTTTTGGATTCAATAGCCAGTATTCGTGCTCCGGATAGTACCGAGATAATGATCCAATGATCGTGCGACTGTAGTGTCCCAGACCGGTGCCATTGTGAAAAGCGCGTTTGGCATCGAAGGCAATTTGCATGCCTCAAAGATAAGTGACTGATGCTGCCTTTGATACGGGTGGTAACGGAAGTTGTTGTATACTTACTTGCTTTTTCAGTAGCTGATCGGACATCTCAGGCGGCGATCGCCCTGCTGAAATAATCTTTTACCAATATGGATCGTCTGACTAAAGAAGGCGTCATTCTCGGCAGGATTACCGCGGGGAAAATCAGTTTGATAGGGCGCAAGGCCTCCCAGATCATATTTGCCTTGATAGTAAAGACGTTTCGCTCGTGTCGCATCGGCAGGCGATAGATAAATATCGAAGGTGGCCGGATCTACATAAAAAGAAGCACTTACATTATCGACCTGATCTGTGAATAGCTTTCGGAACAATATTTCTACCCCGATATAGAGCGAGGAATTGATATAGTATTTTATGCCCAGTCCTGAATTGATATTGAATTGAGTAAGCTGGTAGGGTTTGCTTTGTGGATACTCGGCAAATCCTTGTCCCTCTAGTCGTAAAGGTTGTAATGCCACCCAGTTTCCATCCACATCTTGTGCTTTTGGGTTAAAGTGAAAAAGGCCAGCTCCGAACAGTCCATACGGATGAATCTGATTAAGGATCGATCCCTCTCTGGCAGGAATCAGTTGTAAAGGATATAGTGCCAGGGCCAGGTAATATTCTTGTGTGCTCGATCGAAAGTGAAGATTTCGGTTGTAACGAAAAATATCGTTCGTAGATACCGTGGGAGAGTGCAGATCGTTACCTGAGACTGTTCCGAATTGTACGCCGGCTCGGATGCTGAACCAATCAAGTGGGTGTGTGTTCAAATACAGCCCCACACTGGGTCGGGTTTCCTGCAGGTCGACATCTTTTAAAAATGCGGAGCCCGCTCCTATGCTTCCTCCGAGGTCTCCTAAGAAAAATTGCGGACCAATACTTGTTCCGATCTCCGTTTTTTTCAACCAATTATTCTTTGGTTGAGACCAGCTATGCATCGGAAGTAAAGCGACCGATGTAAGTATCAGGCCTTTTAACAAATGATTTAGAAATCTTGTAGACACACTCAAGGCAGGGATTTCCAATAGAACGTGCGTCCCCTAAAAAAATTGCACAGCGTTGTGCGGTCAGTAGTAATAACCAAAAATGATGTTCATCTCATCTTGACTCGTAAGTCCAAAAGATACTGGTTGGGAGCTGTTATTAAAATAGGTTACCTCAGAAGTTAATCCCTCTCCTGGTTGTAGTACGATCGGTGTGGCGAATGAAAGCACCAGCGGATGTTCCCAGCTGGTGTTCGTGTAGACTACTTCTCCATGACGGGGGCCGCCAAAAATCTTAATCACAAAGCGCTCACCAAATTTGTGAAAATGAGAAGTGAGCATGACCACGCGGGTGGTTGCGCTGAAAGTGAAATTTTTGGTAAATGTTCTTCTTGTATTGGCGGGAATAGAAATATCGAAATTATTCAAATCAAGTGTTTTGGCTTCGAACTGGACAGCTCCCCGGGGCACCGTGTAAAAGTTGATATAGTTTTGTCCCGTCAGGGTAAAATTGGTTCGATTAAAATAATGTGCATTCAGATCGATCGGAGTAGCCGGGGCCATTTTTATCGCTACTCCTGTAGGCAGGGTAATGTCGGTGTTCACATCGGTGCCGCCACCCATAAAAACATGATTTTGCATTTCAAGCAGGGTCGCAGAATTCAATACTCCCGTAGCAGGATCACGCAGGTCGCGTAGTACGTTGATGGCAGGCAACAGTGTGGTATTTCTGAAACCGTAGACTACAAAGTGGTGACTATTGTTACCGCCGCGCATTTGTAATCGGTTCACATATACTGTGTCGGAATTGGGGCTGTTTTTTCGAATAAATACTTCGCGTTCAAAATTCTTGGGTATGTCAAAGGGGCTGATCGTCATTTGAAAACCTGTTCCGGCAGCGGGTGGATTTAGGGGTTGCACTTCGGCCTGACAAGGGATATTATCTTCTAGGAGGGCATCGTCTACAGCTGAGCTGGTCTTACTTGCGCCTTTTTCGATCCATTGCTTTATAAATTCTACCTGTCCTTTGCTAAGTACCTGTCCTCCTAGTGGCATAGGAGCACCAATATTGGTGAGCGTGGGATGATGTCCGCTCTCGCAGGTGATTTTATGAAATAAAAAACTGAGATCGGAAGCGCCGGGATTTACCAGTTTTAGGCCAAGTAAAGAGGCGGACGCATTTTGTGGAGTTTGGTTCACCAGCTCATCCCAAGCCTGCCCCTCGGTAAGGATCAGCTTATGTTGGTTATAGGTTGCATCGGCGGTACTGGCATGACAGCCAGCAACTGCGCAAGTAGGGGTAAAGATCTTTTCTTGTATCAATTCCAAGTCGGGCCGCCCTTCTGTTTTTTTTGTACAGCCAGAAAAACTGATTCCCAAGAAGCCACAGATGGCCATAAAAAAAACTGATCTACTGAACTTCATATAATAAAGTTAGTAAATCAGTTTAGTAAAGAATGCAGTATGCTTATTGCAGTCGGTCGAATTCTTTTTTGATTTGGGCAAACTCTTGTTCCAGAACCGCGATGGCTCCCGTCTTGGAGGGTGAAAAAGGCTCCAAGGCTGTGCAAAGGGATATATAAACATCCGAAAGTCTGCGTCGATACTTGAATTCGTCGAAAAAGACAGTTTTTCGGTTGGTCTCGATGATCTCTTTACGAAGACTGTCCAATTGTTGGTACAAGTTATCCTGCGCGGCTGTACGTGATTCGATCTTCTTTAAGTTCGTCATTCGTTTATTGAGCGAGTCTACCAGGTAGTAGAGGTCTTCTTGCACTTTGAAAAGGCGCATAGTCTGCGAGTAGAGCAGGTCGAGTTTTGCTTTTGTAAATCCTTTGGCAGCATTTTCCAGTAACTGAAAAGGTTGTTCAACCTTTTTATCGCCGACACTGATCACGGCTTTATAATTGCCAAGGGGTGCGCGGGGACCCAACACGGATGCGAACAGCACAGTTGAGCCGGCTGTGAAACCGCCTGTAGCGACCTTGCAGGGATTTTGATCGAGTGTCCAGTATACTTTATTGAGTCCTTTGTTCGTACTGCCGTTCAGGTCTTTGATCTTGTTGCCTTTGCTATCGTAAATGATAATTTTTACTGCTTGCGAAGACCGCTCTTTAAGATAGTACTCAAATGTTGGCAAATTAGCCTTACTACCGGTGGTCCATCCCTCCAGGTTGCCATAGCCTGATGGTGTTTGCGGCGCGACATCGTAAACAAAAGGTTTTACGGGGTAAAAGATCACCTCTTTGGAAAGATCCGATTTAGCCAGGGCTCGCAGAGAGGAGAGATTATCCAGCACATAAATACCACGTCCGTGTGTAGCGATAGCCAGATCACCGGTGGTTGAGATTTTCAGGTCTCGCACTAGCGCATACCAGGGGAGGTTTTGATATTTGCTTCGCATCCAGGTGGCACCACCATTGAGCGAAATAAAAAGTCCCATTTCGGTTCCCAAAAAGAGCAAGTCGGCATTTTGCGGATCTTGACGCACAACATGTGCAAACCCAGTCCACTCCGAAGACCGTAAACGCTTCCAAGATTTACCGGCATCGTTGGTAACAACCAGGTAAGGCTGATGATCACCGTACATGTGGTTTTCGAGCGTTACAAATACCTGGTTGGCATTAATGGCAGAAACTTCTATGCAAGAGATCCAGGCGCCCTTGGGAACACCCGTTTCCCAAATGCGACTTGAAAGATTAATCCAATTTTTGCCACCGTTGTTGGTGTATTGCAGATTGCCATCATCTGTTCCCACCCAGATAATATCTTCATTGCGCGGATCTTGCATCACTGTAAAAATGGTACAGTGATTTTCGGCACTAGTGTTATCGCCGGTGACTCCGCCACTTTTTTCCGTTTTTTGTTTCGATTTGTCGTTGGTGGTCAAATCAGGAGAGATTTTTACCCAATTGGTCCCCTCATCTGTCGATTTATACAAGAACTGATTGGCTGTATACAGATTATAGCCACCCGCTCTCTTGGTACTCATTGCCGTAACAATGGGAGTGTTCCAGTTCCAACGATGCAGTTCCTCACCGGGATTACGCTGTGGTTTTATGCCATAGGAGAGGCCTGTTTTAAGGTTGATGCGATTGATCTCTCCTCCTTGTGATTCAGCATAAACGGTTGTTGAGTTGATAGGGGAGGGTTGTACCCAAAAGCCATCTCCCCCATTTAAAAATTGCCAATCGGTACTGCTTACTCCTCCGGGTGAAGAGCTGGGTGCCATCCAGGAACCATTGTCTTGCAATCCACCATATACATTGAAGGGTTTGTCGTTGCTCACACTGACATGATAGAACTGGCCCACCGGAAGGTTATTCAAAAAAGACCAGGAGAGCCCTTTGTTGTTGCTGACATAAACGCCACCGTCGGTACCCAGGTAAAGTGTGTTAGTATTTTCGGGATTGATCCAAAGAGCATGATGGTCGGCATGGGGTACCACGTCAGAGAATAATTGTCCTGACCAGGAATAGCCTCCATCGGTGGAGTATTGAAAGTCAAAGGCGGGGCGATACACCCGCTTAGGATCTTTTGGATCGAATTCGAGAGTACTGAAATAAAAAGGACGTGCGGTGATGTTGTCGGTAGAGGCCAGTTTTTTCCAGCTGAGTCCTTCATCTTGCGAAATATATAATCCCGGTACCGCCGCCTCTACAATAGCTAATACCTCTTGTGGTTTAGAGGGATTGATGCTGATCACAATTCTACCCATTTCACCATCGGGCAGACCCGCTGTTATTTTGGACCATGTCTTGCCGCCGTCGGTCGAGCGAAACATACCGCT
>Ga0129333_10001448_pt1 | contig 21515 bp, 26 predicted proteins | sample CPB6_08_DNA_FD_94474 | JGI IMG/M metagenome (GOLD analysis project Ga0129333, IMG submission 94474) | Freshwater to marine salinity gradient microbial communities from Chesapeake Bay, USA - CPBay_Sum_0.6_0.8_DNA | ecosystem: Environmental > Aquatic > Marine > Coastal | place: USA: Chesapeake... | reverse complement strand
GTTCATGTTGTTGGACCTGGCATTCAGCAGTGATGAGGCGCGCACTTTGAATCGCCGCATTTTTGAGACCATGTATCACGCTGCACTGACCGCGTCATGCGATCTGGCGGAGCAGCACGGCGCTTATAGCACGTTTGCTGGTTCGCCTGCATCACAGGGCATATTACAATATGACATGTGGGGGGTTGAGCCAGAGCCAGATCGGTATGATTGGGCTTCTCTAAAAACGCGCATTATGATGCACGGATTACGAAATTCCCTTCTTTTGGCGCCGATGCCAACAGCCAGCACGTCACAGATTCTAGGCAACACGGAGTGTTTTGAACCGATTTCTAGCAATATTTACACGAGGCGCACTATGGCAGGTGAGTTCATTCTTGTGAATCGGCACCTGATCGCGGATTTACAAGCGGCTGGATTGTGGAACGAGAGTATTAAAAACAACATTGTGGCAAACAAGGGGAGCGTGCAGCACATTGGTGGCCTGAGCGAGCATTTAAAGCACAAATACTGCACGGTGTGGGAGATTCCGATGAAGCACGTGATTGACATGGCGGCGGACCGCGGCGCATTCATTTGCCAGAGCCAGAGCATGAACCTGTGGATGGAGGACCCGAATTATGCGGCTCTGACATCCATGCACTTTTATGCATGGACCAAGGGATTGAAGACGGGAATTTATTACTTGAGGCGCAAGGCGCGCCATCAGCCGCAACAGTTCACGATTGAACCCGAAGCCAAAAAAGAAACAGAAGAAGAAGGGTGTGAGATGTGCTCTGCTTAATCAATGGCGTTTGAATTTTCTAGACTTGGATTTGGATTTGGATTTGGACTTGCGACGAGTTCCACCCTTTTTATTCTGTTTTAATTTTTTCATTGTAAGTTCTCTCATACTTTGCATGAGAAGTTTTTCTCGTGCATCCAAGGATACAGGGCGCAAAGTTGACAAACCCTGTAGACGTGCTTTGAGCATATCATTTGGCGAATTAGTTGTTTCTGATGATTTTTTCACCAAGTTATCTCTCCAAACTGAAAGAGTGTCAGGTTGGTCCACCCAGACAAGTTTAGGAGCAGATCTATGTGCATTGGCTTGACGAAAACAAGCGGGACATATGCCTTTGCTGCTAAATCCTAAAGTAGATTCTCTCCAACCAACTGCTCCTTCTGGTTTTGGAGCACCGCATGTTTCACATGTGACGGATGGACGTGGTGTTGGTAAAACTGGTTTTGGTGCAAGGTCCGGAAACATAGTGAATAATTTTAGTCTTGCTGCCGCTGCCTCTGCTGCTGCTTTTTGTTGTTCTTTTTTTGCTGCTTCTTCTGCTGCTTTTGCTGCTGCTTTTGCTGCTGCTTTTGCTGCTTCTTTTCGTTTTTTTTTAGAAAAGGAGTTTATAGTTTCAGTTATTTCAAAGTCAAAACCAATCGGAACTGCCGATGCTGCATCTGGGTCCGGTTCAATATCAAAATCATAGTCCGAATCATGGTCCGAATAATTACTCGTGACATGGTCCCTCGTGACAACGCGTTTGCCTTTTTTCTTGCTCATGGTAGGTTATATATTGAGATAATATAATTTTTTGAATTTGTTATAAAACATAAACGTTTTGATTCGCATTTGTGTTTTCATTACTACTTGATGTTGGAGACATCGCAGAAACAAATATGTCATTGATGCCATCGAATCCGGTTTTGAACGTGGTGCCAATTACATCAATCCCGGTTGGTATTATGTTTGCAATTGTGGAAACAATTGGTATGTTGTCAATGGTAGACCACACTTCTGAAAAGAATGAAGTAGAACCGGTGGGCTGGCTTGATGCGGTTGATGCTGTTGAAAGCGGTTCAATCGTCTTGTCAACATACTGGTTGCGTTGTTGTTCCCATGAGGCCGCATCCACATTCAGATTCTTTGAAAGATTCATTGTGTGTTCAAGTCGAGAGATAATGTCCATTAAATTATTTGTTATATGAGTCCCTTCAAGTGTTTCATATACCATTAATTCTGTTCGTGTAAAATCTGGCAACTTGTCCATGTAATATTTGTTTACCTCTCGATTGTTCCTAATGTAAAGCGTGCATAACTCATCACACACAATGAAGTTGAGAATGAACACGCCTTTTTGGTGTGAGTGTTTTCTGACAATGAACGGCAGGTCGTGCAACAAAGCTTTGACCATGGTCCGGTTTATGTTTTCATGGTACCATGCTGCAATTTCTGTCGTGGCTGGATCCAGTAAACTTTCAATGGTTCTTTTCATGATGACACTGAACCCGCCAAAAAATTCAATCCATTCTTGGAATTCAAACGCGGTTATGTATTTGTCATCATCTCGGTTTATCACTTTTTTCACTAGTTCAAGCTCGTGAGAGAGCAAACTCGTGTTGATGCGAAGCGCACTGAAAAACAAATTTTCATTCACGTAAGTGTTTTCACTGCCGAAATTTTTCTCCCAGAACAGCAGGCCATCTGGATCGGTTATGACATTTGCAACATCCATTCTGCTGGATTGCAACATGTCATTTTTGATTGTAAGGACAAATTTCAACTTTTTTATTGCATCCGCAATCTCGGATGAAATTTTCTTCATTTTTCTAACATAAATCAATTTCATTATCACGTTTTTCTCTCCAATGCCGTCAACAATGTTCTTGAATTTGGAAAGTCGTTTATGAATGTCCAACAAATAATTGTCAATGACTGCATTGTTTTGCATGCGACGACATGAGCGAATGTTGTCCTGGAGGGTGAATAACAACGCCATTTCATTGAGTGTTCTTTGACTTATGCTTTGAATGCGTCTATATTGTTCAGCAGTTTCATAAATGACTTTAAGTATCTCCAAACTAGCAACTAATGCTTTACCAGGATCCATGTGTCATGCTTAAATGAAATACACTTATTATATTTTTCATCATATTTTAATATATATATAGTGTTGCAATGTTAATTAAAAAAATTGAAAACCGAAAATGCGAATGTTTTTTGAAACATCACGTGAAATATGAAAAAGACCAATGAACTTATAATACGTAAAATATTGAATGATATTATAATTTCAATAAGCAAAACTGCAATGCAAACAACGACGGTGCCCGTGCCCGTGCCATCCAATGTGCAAACGAAAGACTGGAGAAAAGACCAACCATGGTACAAAGGGGGCAAATCAAATGAGTGTGAGTTGCTGCAACGCAGTCAAATTGAACAGATGACCGGCAAGTGTTGTCCAAAAACAACCATACGCATAAACAAACGGACATCTCAAATGCAGGAGCTTTCCAATCCACTAACACGATCGGATGGGTTTGACTGGACAGAAGACTTTGACGGAAAGCAAGAACTGGTTGGCAAAGATGGTTTAATGCATGAGCTGTTTTATAATTTCAAAATGGTGTGTGATGCAGGTGGTGCACAAACTAGGACGCTGAGAGAAGTGCACTCTTTCGTTGAAGCCCAAATGCAAGTGTTGCTTCTTGGAAACCATCCAAATGCACATTTCATCAACATTTTGGATGGAGACCAGAGCTATGCAAGAAAAGAACAGTTCAATCATTTGGTTGGATTACCCGAATATTCAAATATTAGAGAAAAAATATTTGTTGATGACATGTGTACATTCAAGGCTTGGTTTCAGGCCCGATTTTGAATGGGAATTGGGTTAGGAAGTAGTCATCAAGTGTTGAACGATACGATATGCCAATTCAAATGGAATGCATTTACGTGCGTATTCTTTGGATTCTCGATATTGAGGCAGAAACAAACTCCATGTTTCTTGTCTTTTTTTTTCTATCAATGCATTGAAACGGTTGCATATGGATTGTTGCTGTGATGCATTTAAAGTTGCACCTTGTATGCAGAGAGTTGCATAAGAACGGCTGCAGTCTTTGGCTGGATACACGTATCCGGGTTTGTATGCAAGACAAATTCGGCCATTTTCAGTACCGCTGTCCAATGCACACAGTGTCATTTCGGTCAACTGATCGCCTTCATTTAAAGTGTGTCCTTCCACGTGGCGAAACACTTTCACGGCTGGATTGAACGGCAAAGCATACACATCACCTCCAATTATCCAGTCGTTTTCTGCGCTCATGTGAAATGTTTTGCGTTCACCAGATGGCATCGACACCCATTCCACGCTTTGTTCGGTTAGTTGAATGGGTGAGCGTTCAAATGAAAATGCAACCACTGTGGTGTTGGTGTCTTCAAACACGGTTTCTTCGAAGTATTTCACTTGAAGCAATCGATAATTCGACAAGAATTGACTTCTGCAACGGACATCAATGTCGCGAGGCGACAAGAAGAACCCGGCTGGAATGATGAAAATCCCGGCAGCGCATCCTGCAACAGATTGGATGAAACACTTGTAAAGGTCATTGGTGTCGTATTTGTCGAACACGGTTTTGTCTTGGCATTTGTTTCGGGCCAAGTATGGCGGATTTGTGATGACGAATGCATTGCTGTAATCCGGTGGGTCTAGGAGGGTGTCTCGTTTCATAATGTCTTCTCGTTTGGGGTCAATGTCGTATGCTTCGACTGGGAGAGCAGTGGCGGCACGTGTCAGCCAGTTTAACAAGTCGCCGGTTCCTGCAAATGGTTCGATGATGCGTTCAGAAGATTGCAGTGGTAATGGGAGTCCATTTAAAATGTAGTCGCAACGGGTTGTGTAAAATTGGCCTGCCAGTTGTTTTTTGCTGATGCCTGGCATAATTTTGGTTCTGTGAATTGTTATTTGTGATGTTTATATTGTTCAATTTTTATTTCAATGTCAATAAAATAAGAATTAACTCGGATGTGATTCGAACCAACGATTGCAAAAATCAAAATCATCGTACCCCGAGTGGTCCATTATGTATTTAGCCGCTTCATCTATTAACTCTGGATGTTTTGTCTGCATGAATCTTTCATATTTTCTCTTGATTTTTTCCAGATTCTGTAAATGGAGAACAACGTCGTCATCAATCATCTCATGATTCTCATCTGAATCATCCAAGTTGTCCAAATAGTCTCTTGCATTTAAGAGACCATTCACATCTTGGTCAAATGAACGTGGAACTTCTATGTTTTTGGTTCCAATGAAATCAAGTAGCAATTCATAAAACTCATTTTCATCTCTTAATTCGTAATATGCGCTCCATAAATTGCACACTCTTTTTTCGTGAGATAATATGATTTTGTTGGCATCTCTCAAAATGTTCATGCATGTAATGTAATCCTGCTCTTTCAAATGTTCTTTGACATCATCAATTACATTTAACACGAGTCCTAGTTCAATGCGCATTGTGTAATAATACTATAAAATGAATAACCTTTTATATCAGCATAAAACAAAAATAATATAAATATATCAGGTTTGATTATGTATCACATATGTATTATATAATCATTATATTGTCATATGAGTGAACCATTAAATGAATTATTGAATGAACCATTGTTATATACACATGGGATGGATGAATCATTGCCACCAATGCGACCGAACAGACGACTGCCTCCTGAGTATTTGATGCCAGTGCCGTTTTGCGAATTCATATGGGACCAATTGACATGGGCAATTTGTAATTGTGGAATTTGTTTATGCTGCATTATTTAGCATCGGCATCATCGTTGTTGTTGTTGTTATTGGGTTTGGGTGGGGACGGCATTTCATTCATGTCGCCGAATTCACCGAGTTCATCGCGCTCGCACTCAATGGTGCAATGATTGCGAAACAGCGCGCGGAATTCACGACTGGTCCGGCACAAATCTTGCTTGTGCACCAACATGTGGTAGCATCGAAGTGTGACGATTGTGTCGATTTTTGAGTTGTGTGCATTTTTTGGGATGCGTTGGAACAGGTGTTCGTGCAGTTCCAGGAGCTTGGGCCATTTATAACCTTTTCCAGCGAATGCCGGAGATGATGATGGCAGTTTGCATAAATCGGTGCTGTTTAACATGGTGCAGAATGGGGAAGGAAAGAAGAAGGACATTTGATTGCGCCGGGCTTCCATTTGCAGCATGTTGGTGTCAAACCCAAGATTGTGTGCAACGCACTTGCTGCATTGCATGAGAGCAGACTTGAAATCAAAGAGCGCGATTCGAATGTCGGTTCCTCGTTGGATCGACATTTCACGCGTGATGCCGTGAATGGCCACACTTTCATCCGGAATTGGAATGTGTGTTCCCAAACTGATGATGACGTCCTTTAAATCCTGTATTTTATCAGTATCCGTGTCATACACTAAATAGCTGAGTTGAATGATGTACGGCCATTGCGCGGGGTCCATGCACTGGCGGTTCTTGGGGGGGAGTCCAGTGGTTTCAGTGTCAAATACCATAATCTTCATTTTCGTGATTCTTTGTTATTGCCAATTGTGTGTCTTCATCATTTTAATTGGAATTGTTCAAATCAATTTTTACAACATTGATTTGAAATTGGTTTAGCAATACTTTTTTTATAGTTGTAATACATAAACCACAACAATGTTGAACAAATATTTGGTTGAGTTTTTCGGAACTCTGTTTTTCATCTATATCATTTTAGCAACCGGGAATGCCATCGCAATTGGTGCAGCATTGGCTGTAGCCATCATGGTCGGGGGTCCCATTTCCGGAGGCATGTTTAACCCAGCGGTGTCTATTGCAATGGTTGCAGCGGGCAAGCTGTCATCCAGTGATTTGGTGCCTTACATTTTGGCTCAAGTTGCTGGTGGGTTGGTTGCCTTGGAGTTATTTAAGCGCATCAAATTGTAAACTTTCAACTGCATGTGTGTGTATTTTATTATATTTGTATAAAAATATAAGAAATAAAAATGCCCAAGACGAAGAGACACAAGTTGCGTAGAAAAGTGGGTGGTGGTGAACTACCCGCGCAACTAGCCGCGCAACCACCGATGCAACCAATAACACCTGGAACGGCACCTGGAACGGCACCCGGAACAGCACCTGGAACGGCACCCGGAACAGCACCTGGAACAGAACCAGCAGTACCCGCGCAACCACCAGCGGAAACGCCTTCAAGTTTTCTGCCGCCGCCTCCTCCTCTTCCTCCTCCTGCTGCTCCTCCCAAAGTTGTTCCACCTCCAGTTCCAGAACCACCTCCAGCGCCTTCTTTTTTTGCAAATATGTTCAAAAAGAAACCAGCTGAACAACAACAACCACAACAAACGGAACAACAACCGGAACAAAATAAAGGATTTTTTTCAAGAATTTCAGATTTATTTTCCGATGATTACAAATGGTTTGGTGGTAGAAAAACCAAACGACGTGTTAAAAAACACAAGAAGTCTAAAAAGTCTAAAAGTTCCAAGAAACACTGAATTCAAAGTGTGCATTACTTGCGCACTCTTTTTATGAGTGCATATAACAGCACAAGACACAAGAATCCAATGGTGGTGTAGTACATGCTGGACAGGGTTCCCGATGGGATGCCTCCAAGTTGCTTGGTGCAGTTCTTGTTTTTGCGACGACGTTGCGTGAACGCCTCTCGTTCGCTTGCTCCAGTGATCGGGTTGGTGTTATTGGGAAACCATGCAGCAGGCATATTTTTGATGTCAGCGGTTGCAACATAGTTGGTGGCTGAAGACACGTTGTTATTTGCATCAATGGTTTCCAGCGTTATGCTTTGACAATCGGGGGTGGAACCCAGTTGAAACGCTTGAAACAACGAAAACGGATTTATTGCGGCCGCACTTGACATGGTTCCTGGAATCAAACCCTCAAATTCAGTGAACTGGACACCTCCTAGACCAGATGAAATAAAAGGGATGTTGCCATCTGGCACGTTGTTGATATACACGTATCGATCGACAACGTTTCCATTGGTGGAATCATTGCTCACAACTTTGCACTTTGCTCCCGTCTTAAGAAAAAATTTATTTCCAAGGGGTTTTCCAGTTGCGGATGCGTCTCCGCTGCCAGACACAAGCAGTTCAACATATGCAATCAATGCGCTAATGTCTCCTGCCAGTGTGTCCAATCCTCCGCTGCTGGACACCCCCAGTTCTCCAGGAGTTCTGATTTGTTTGAAATACTGATAGTCGGGCCCGAGCAGTTCTTGTTCCACATTGTCTAAATCTCCTAGTACTTCCTGGAATAAATTAGACATGACGTTTAAATATTATATGACTATTGTATATGATATATGATATATTATATTACATATACATTAAAAAATGAGCTCAACCTATGAAAAATGCATTAGTTTATACCCACAAGTGCTGTTCTTTATTTTATTAATATTATGTTATGTGTACAATATTTCTTATGCTTATGCACTCATTGGATATATTGGCAATTCGGTTGTTAATGGCGCATTGAAACAAGTGTTTCGTTCTCTCATTGGACAAGCCGGGGATAGACCAGTCCCTCATGCAGCTGTTGGCGCATTCGACGATTTTATTATTTCAATTTGGCCGCAGCATGCCCAAAATCGTGCATATGGATTTCCATCAGGTCATGCACAATCCATTGGATATTTTACAGCATTTTTACACCAGTTTTTTTGGAAAAAGTGGCATCCTCTCGCAATCGTTTCACACATATTAATTGCATCATATTTGCTGGACACGCGCATTTCTTACAAGCGTCATACATTCATTCAAGTGTTATTCGGGTTTTTGTTTGGAATTGCAGTGTTCCGCATGTTTCATTGGTATTGGACATCTTAAGTTTAAGACATGTCCACGCTGGGAATGGATGTTTTGGAAGGATCGTCCGTATTGACATTGGCATGTGTCAAGTTGTTGGTTTGATTCGGCACATCGTTCATGATTTTCATTAGCATTTGAGAATTAGCATTGATGCGATTTTTTTGGTCATCTGCTGAGTCTTTCAGTTTGTCATATGTGGTTTGGAGTGTAGCAGCTTGGGACTGAATTTGAACCACATCAGGGTCTAATGCAGAATTGGTTGAAGGTGTTGTGGTCATGCCTTCTAAAAATGAGAAAGTTGAACCGTATTTGATTCTTCGATAAAGAGCAACGAGAGAAAATGCTAGAATAATACACAGGATGCCAATGATAATATTGTAAATTGTTGTCTCTGAAAGCTCATCGGGGAGAAAGAAGAAGAGGGAATGCAGTGAGAATGACTTCATGGATGACAATATAATATTAGCATATTATTTTGTAATTATTGAAACGTGTTTTTTAAAATGCATGTGTGCATGCATAATGACATGAGGTGGCATTGTATCATTGGTTTTTCTTCATGTTTGCGATTTTTGCATTTGATTCGTTTTGAGACTGCACCACTTTTTGAATCATGTCCACATTGTTTTTGATGCCGGTTTCATTTTGAGCCATAAGTGTATTTAGTTGAGTTGCTGTGGTCATTAGAGACGCAATTTGCGTTTTTAAAAGTGCAATTTGTGCAGTGTTTTCATCAATTTGAGCTTGTCTGGATTGCTCCGATGTTTCCGATGTTTCAGATGGGTCAAGACCTTCGATGACATTGGATTTAGAATAAAATAAGGCATGTAGCAATAGCCACGAAAAAAATAGTATGAGAATGCTGCACAGAATCATGTTCAATCAAACTGCAATAAATAATATCTTCAACTTAATATATATTGAATATTATTTATTTGTTCTAGTTCATCATTTCAAAAAGAATATTATGACATCAACTGTGTATGCAACAATATCGGATGGCGTTGGCTGGCGACACTCAAACAGTCTCATTACAACCAAACAAGTGCATTATCCCACTAAACCATCTGATCCTTCCACTCGTCAAACAACAACCAACCAAGTGGTTCCTGGATTTAGTCGGCCAAATGAGAACGGTGCATTGTTAAATATCCCGGCTGCAGCTCGTGATGAAGCGGCGCATAATTACACTGGACCGGCTTTAAAGGCTCGCCCCATGAAGCATTGGCGCCGCAAGCTGCAGCCAACCGCGAACAGCGGTCGTAGCGTGAACTCCGTTTCTCTTGTGATTGATACACCAGGTGGCACGACAAAGTCCGGGGATGGGGTGTCTTGCGACTGTGGAGACACATCGGCCGATTCAACTGCCAAACTGGACCAGAAATTGATGAAAATCCCTTCGCAAAAATGTGAACCTTGCGACAAAGTGGAAAACAAGGGCTATGTGCAAGTTGGCGACCCGTCGAATCCAAATAGCTATCAAATACAAACTGGGCTTTACAACACAAAGTACATTGGCTGCTGCCCGTCAAACAATGTCATCAAATCCGCAGTGACGTTGATGAGCAAGGCATATTATAGCGACACCAGAGCATATCTGCAGTCTAGATGCAAGCGCTATGACCAAAAACTTTCCACAAATCCAGTTCCAGGCATTGAATACATTGGCCCAGACCATATGCCCAACTGGCCCAACAATGAGTGTTTTGGTCCACAAACGCGCCTCACTGGCAGTTGTTTGTATCCTCAGTGCAGTGCAAATGAAAATCTTCTGCCCAACAAGTGCCAGGGAATCACGATTTACAAGCCAAACAATGTGCCATTTGCAAAACAGGGTGGTGTCAGCAGCGGGACTCGAACATTGAGCCTGCGTGTTAACACCGTTAACTTGAACGGCAATTCATTTGCCACTGCATTTGGTGCAGAAGGGGCAAACGCTGGAAAATACAGTTATGAATACAACCCATCCTACTTTGTGAAAAACAATTACCAGGTTCCGAATTGCAAGTTGTATTATGGCAGCAAGCCCGGTAATCACACTGTGTGCTTTTTTTCCCCAACTGAAAATAAAAGTGCATCTTTGCCAAATCCGGTCACAGCTGCTGGATACAAGTCATAATGTGATTTTTGAAATTTCTCTCTTTTCATTGATTTGAAACATTCAAAAGCATGAAACAACATTGACCACAATCGGGGCGTTGACCATCATCATGCCGAGTTTTTGACCTTCTGAATTTGAATCGTCGAGAGAAAATGTGAAAAATGACAAATTGATTATTATTGCATAAATCGAATTCGTTTGACATGAGGAAATAAAAGTTTGTCAACAGTGGTGCGAACACAGAAGAGGCGATGCAGGATGATTCCCAGCAAGAAGACACCAGCGGCGGTCCATGCAAATGAGGTGTGCATTAGTCGAGAGATAATGTATGCACCAATGAGTGTCAAAACGACGTCAACGACTGCAATATTTGCTATGCGAATGGAATGTGCACCCTTTCCAGGAACTCCAAGCGCATTTCGATATTTACATAGTCCCAATTCGGAACCCACGTTTGCCATTCAGGGGGCACGGATGTATTTATTTTGAAATTAGCAATTAAATATTATACACTTGGAGTATATAATATTTGAAAATGACAGAACCAGAACCAACTGTGTTGTCGTCGGACCGAACAAAAGAGGAGAGACAAGCACAGGTGCGCCCTATTTTGGAAAAGCTGACCGAGTTGAAACTGCATGCATCCAAGTTTGATGCTATCAAAAAACTGATGATGCAAATGAAGGAGTATGTTGCAAATGGCGAACCACAACAGGTGAACATTGAGTTTCCAGAATTTAATCGACGCATAAAAGGAACCCTGGAGACAAATCGTTGGACAGAGTCTGTTATCAAGATGACAGAAATGAAATGATCAACACACTGCAATTGGGTGCCATCGTTTGAATCGAACATTGAATGTGCATTCCATTTTCACACACTTGTTCAGGTCAACCAGAGGGGTTGATGTCTCGTCTTCATCATCACTTTCTTCCAATGCATCCAAGTTTCGGTTTTCTTTAATGTTTCTAAAGATTGAGTTCATCATGACGCTGGTTTTGTAATTCGGAATATGTGCAATCATGGTGTTGTGCGTGACTGGTTCGTCCATTTTGTGCAACACATGATATATATCATTTTGAGCATCGGCTTTTACGTAGAATGTGCGAACATTCGGTTTGAACTGAGTGCGTTGTTGTGGTTGCTGCAACTGCGGTGGTTGTTGTGGTTGCACATGTGCTTGCTTTGGGAAAAACAGCGCATTTGTAGGTTTTGGAGTAGATTCTGGTTGCACTTGTGCCAAATGAAACAACAAGTTTTTGTACTCAGTGCAATCACGTTTTAAACATCGATGTTGAATGGAATACACTTCATATGTTTTTATGCTAATTGCATCATTCAATGCATCGCTAAATGATGAGTGCATGATTGGCATGAAGAACTGAAATGGCATAGTCGTTTTGGCATTGCTTTTTTTTAAAGATTCAAACAATCGAGTGAACCGATTCATGCTGCCATCATTTTCTTGTTTTACACCACAAAAACAATGGATGTTCTCTACACTGAATCGTTGTTTATCAACCAGTTGAGTGCCATACAATATCGTACCTATTCCATTGTGCCATGATTCATCCATTGCCTTCACATTTGCGTTTAGCATGCGCACGGAGTCAAATGACACTGGTTGTGCGTGATGAGACGCAGTTCCCTCAATGTAAGGTCTTTTTGCAATTTGAAACATCCAAACTTGCTGATTTGTAAACCACAATACACACTTTTTTCCTTTGGGAATGACAGCATAAACATCTGCCAAAAATTTCTTATGAACGTTGTTTTCATAAAAAATATGACATTCATTCATCAGCCGTTCTTGCACAATTTTTTGAAAATCATTCAGCTGATTATGCCCATGATTGCGAGATTGATTCATGTTGCAGTTGCATAGATGCATTTCTATGCAAATATCGCTTTAATATGATTTCAAAATCATTGATAAGCGGAACCAAGTTCAATTAAACTCGAATTAGGTATAGATGATGATTCTGGTTCTGGTACCGTGGCATTGAGTTCCATTAAATATCGTTTCAATTCATTTTTCATTGCGTCATTGGCTGGGTCATTTGAAGAAGCTCCTGGGTTGACATCCGTGTTCTGCACACCTTGTCGCTGTAGCTCTCTAAACAATGTGTCATATTTCTGCTGAGGACGCTTGACAAGGTCTTTCATTTTTGGAACAGTCAATGTTTCTTTGAAAAAAATATACAAGTTGTGTAAAATGAAAATGATGACAAAGGAAACAACAACCACTTGAATCACCCAAAACATGTTTCTTGTGGATTTGGATTGAGAGATAATGCAAGATTAAGATATGCTTACAAAGTTTTTGCGGATTTGAAACGTATCTCAAATTATATGCAATTCACACACAACAATATAAAACATTAAAAACAAAATGATTTAAACCCATGTGCAAAGATATTGCAATCAATCCTTTATTCATATGCCACCTAAGTCATCCTCGTCTTCAGTTCTTGCAGCTGCAATTCCAATCGTGCTTGTTGAACGCAATGGTGATTTACGCTCTTCTAGCATTAACGCTTACACACCATTGGAATTAGCAAAAAAATGCAAATTAAAAACCGCATCTGGATTTGAAATTCGTTCAGAATGGGCTTATTCTGGTTCATCCACGACGGATGAACGATTTATAGTGGAGTTGTGGGCGCGCGAAGATGGTGCAGCAGGACAAGAAAACAAGTACGAATTTCCACCACCGGTGGACACAATTTTATTTTTCGGAACATGTGCATTGGTGGCCAAAGACATGTCATCGCGACACAGTGTCATCCCTTTGACGCTTGAAAAATGGGATAAAATGTACAATTTTTTATTTGGCGGATTTGATTCTTTGGTAAACGGCGATGAAGATGATGATGAAGAAGATGAGCTGGATTCAATTCCTGCACATAGAAAAACGAAGGATGGGTATTTGAAAGATGGATTTGTGGTGGATAGTGAAGACGATGATGAAGACGGTGATGAAACGGATGAAACGGATGATGAAGAGGAAGAAACTGACGAAGACAAAGATGCGGACAATGATGATGATGATGATGATGATGATGATGGCAATGATGATGATGCGGATGATGATTGTCCAGCACCAAAGCACAGTGCTGGTGTAAATTCAAAAAAAGTGCAAAAAAAACGCGAGAAAAAACAACCACGAGAAGAAATTTTGGTCGACACATCGTCTGAATTAAGTGAGGAAGCGTATGAGTATTTGGATGATTGATTAAAACAAATAGTTCAAAAACAACATAAACCATGTGTGTTGTAATGGTGTAACTTATTTTAGAAAATGTCCTATTATTTTGAATTACCAAAGTTACACAACATGGTGATTCCATCGGAGTCTTCCTTGTTTGAAGTCAATTCATCTCCTGAAAATGCGTGTTCTGTATTGGTTTCACACACATTGAACATGAATTTGTGTGCAGTTAAAGAACAAATTGAAGAATGCGGAGAAGAAGTGTGGGATTTCATCAAAAAATACACGAATCCATTCGAGTTTATTCACACATCAATTCCAAACTGCAAGACATCCACCGTAAGCAAATTGCGTCCATTGTCGCGTTCATTTTACAAATTGATAGAGTTGCATGGAACTTTTTTTTCACCATCGGATTTTTCACACGGTATAAAAACATTTCATTTGGCTGAAGGACCAGGAGGCTTCATTGAAGCGTTAGTGCACATTCGGTCTCATCAATCAGGGGAAGCGCAAACAGATGTGCATTACGGAATGACTCTTTTGAACAACGATGCATCGTGTCCTGGATGGAAAAAAAGCAAGAGTTTTTTAGAAATGCACCGAAATCGGGTTTGCATTGAGGCAGGTGCAGATGGAACTGGGAACATCATTTCACTGGCAAATTTTGAGCACTGCGTTTCAAAATACAAAAATACGTGTGATTTTATTACTGCAGATGGCGGATTTGACTTTTCGTGTGATTTCAACAATCAAGAAACAATGGTCTCTCGGTTGCTGGTTGCAGAAATGGGATTCGCACTTGCATTGCAAAAGCATGGCGGGCATTTTATTCTCAAAGTATTTGACACGTTCACAAAGCCCACAATTGACATTATGTATGTGTTGTGCAATTTTTATTCGGAAGTGTTTGTATCAAAACCGTGCACCAGTCGTCATGCTAATTCAGAACGATACATTGTGTGTAAAAAATTTCGTTTGAAAACATCGGACACTTTGTTGCCGCATTTGGTTGACATGTTTAAACAGTTGGAATCGTTTCCGCAGAATTCAGCAATGACTTCCATTCTTCCATGTGTCCACGATTCTTATTTTTTGAACAAGATAGAAGAGTGCAATGCAATCATTGGACAGCAACAAATGGAAACCATAAATTCCACGATTCACATGATCATGAATAAAGGAAACGTAGAGAAATTGGAATCAATGAAACGACATAATGTTGCAAAGTGCATCAGCTGGTGTGATAAACATGCCATACCTTACAACAAAGTGATTCAACAAAACAATATTTTTTTGAAACACTCATGAAATTTCATAAAAATAATATAAACCTTATTCTTATATAATTCATAGCAAATGCAATCCACACTCCAAATATTGTACAAAACAATTTACTCACGGCGAAAGAAGGAGAGATTTGAAACCATTTTGGAGCCATTGCAAGCTATTCTTCAAATTGCACTGCTTTCGTTTTACCCCGTGGGAACCAAAATCACAATTCAAAATAATATGCTGACATTGCAGCCACCTGCATATTCTCAGTCCATGTTGCGATGGTACAACAATGACACTAAGGAAGACCTGTATTTTTTATTCAACGTGTTTCATCGTTTCAAGAAATTTTACGCGCATTGCAAAAAAGATGATGGTTCAGTGCAGCATCGGCTCCATATACTTTTGACCGACCTTGCAAAAACGGGTATAAACAAGTTGATACGAACATACGGTCAAACAGACAAGCCGCACATTCTGCAAACGCTTACGATGTACCGATACATCCTGGATGACCAACTTTCGCCGGATATTATGACGCTTCAACCACCGCCGCAAAACTCGTCCAAATCTTACAAAATGAAACCGGTTTTAAAAGATGATGACGACGAGGTGACAAATGCAAACAACACGGTGGACGACATTTTCATCAAGATCGTTGACATTTACACGCCTGAAATGCAGCATATCATTTACAATACACTGGTTTTGATGCAGAACAATGAATCGAATTACCAAGCATATGCGGAAGGACTCAACAGGATGCTGGAACCAACTTGCGTCATATTGAAAAAGTGGATTGATGAGCACATTGTTTATTGACATGTGTGTCTTTTTCGACACATGATGTTGTCGCAGTTTTCCATACAAAGAACAAAAAATTGAATTGATATGAACCTGTATTGCTTAATATCAATCGACAAACTTGCTACAAGAAGAACAATGGCCAACACTGATATGATGAACAACGTGAACGACCCGACCCTTGAAGACTATGAGAACGAAGATGAACTTGAACAAGAAGCTTACGTCAGGGAAAAATTCCCGGAGTGGCTTGCTTCATATGCACGCAGAAACAACTTTGCAATGTGTTTGATTGGTTCCATGACATATTATCAACTATTTGATGCGTACAAAAACGTTGACATCGATGAAGTTAACAAAATCACAGCTGACATTCAAAGCCACAAAGAATACTTGATACGCGAAGGTGAAACTGTGCATGACTTGTCATTTTGTGAAAAAGATTTTGAGGATGATGCTGTGGAAGAAGACGAATGCGAAAAAAAAGACATGAAGCGCGAAATCGAATCTTTCTTGAACACGCACTATTTCAATGTTCACGAATTGAAGTACTTGATTGAACTCGCACACATCAAAATATGCAATATGACTGCAATGCGCAATGGGGGAAAGTGAAATGACACAGGAAAATGGGAAAGCAAATGGGGTATAAGTTTAAAAAACAGCATGTCATTTGAACAAAACAAGGAAGCATTGTTCAAATTGCATGTTTTTTTATAAGATTTATCGGGTTTCTCTCATTTGTTTATGCAGCAATTGTCAAAATGTGCAGTTTGAAAACGGCCCATATAGCAAGTGCGACTCCAATGAACAAAAATAAATAAGGAAACAAGACCAAAAACCAAGACACCTTGGTGTATCCTGCTGAGCAAAGCTGATTCAGAATCCAGGTCCAAAACAAAGTGAACAGTGCACTTACAAATGTTATTGCACCCTTCGATTGATTTACGCTAAAATTCAACGAGTTCAATGAAGGATGCATTTTGGATTGATTTGTTTGCATGAAATTTGAAAACTCATTTATACTAAAATAAGCGCCAATCATATAAATGATGGCAAGAGTTATATAAAGCTTTGCTGGAGTGCATAGATCTTGATACATAGACATTTTGAATGAACTAATGGTTTATACATAAATGCAATATTTTATTGGTTAACCAACGATGCATTGAGTTGTTGTGACACATGAACAAAAGTGGTGCATAGAGGCATGTGCTTGATACAAGATGCATTGATGTAAGTGCATGCACTCCGAAGACCGCCCAAGTAGTCTAAAACCGTGTCTTCAATTGGCCCTCGATAAGGCACCCGAATGACACGGCCTTCTGATGCGCGGTAATCATTCATTCCACCATAGTGCTTGTTCATCGCATGATATGAACTCATGCCATAAAACAGCTTGGATTGACTACCATCCGGATTGGAAACCAGCTGGCCTGGGTTTTCGTCATGGCCCGAAAATGCTCCACCCACCATGACAAAATCGGCGCCACCGCCGAATGCTTTTGCCATGTCGCCGGGACACGTTATTCCACCGTCGCTGATGATGTGGCCACCCACTCCGTGTGCCGCATCAGCACATTCCATGATTGCTGAAAGCTGCGGCATCCCAACTCCAGTTTTCATGCGCGTTAAACATGCGCTGCCAGACCCAATCCCGACTTTGACAATATCCACACCGCCATTTAAAATGAGCTCTTCCACAATTTCACGTGTCACCACGTTTCCGGCAACAATGATTTTGTCTGGATACTCCGCCCGAACGCGTTTGCAAAAGTCAACTAGAGCCTTAATATAACCATTTGCAATATCAATGCAAATCCAGTTGCACGGCACCTGTGCCAAAATCCTCTGCAGACGTTGAAAATCTTCATCCTTAATGCCGGTTGACACCATGAACATGTCCGGGTCGAATGTCATGCAATTGTCGGATTGATATTTTACAAAATCATCCACGTCATAAAATTTGTGAAATGCGGTGATGATTTGGTACTTTGAAAGCACACGGTAGACGTCAAAACATCCGATGGTGTCCATGTTGGATGCGATGACCGGTACTCCGGTCCATGTTCTTGATGTTCGTTTGAAATGAAATGTTCTGGTTAGATTCACGTTTGACCGACTGTCAATTGTGGAGCGTTTGGGTCGTATTAAAACATTGTGAAAATCAAGCTTAATTCCTTCTTCGATTTTGGGCATGGATGCGTGTATTGCATAACATGCTAAACATGTTTTTATTATCATTTTGTGAAATGATTACATGATGACAATAAATGAATCATAAATAAGTCATATTATATTTGCATTTTCTTGAGTGCATCGATTGCATATGGTTTGGGGGGTTCTGGATTTGGTACATTGGATGAGTTTAATGCAGATTGACTCCATGGTGCCGGGTCAGGAGGTGGGGGTAATCCCATATATCCATTATATCCACCTACTACTAAACTTTTTGCAGAGTTCCATCCGAGTTTCATAGTTGAGGGAAACCCGCCAAAGTCGGCTCCTCCGCGCTTGGACCTTCCGCGTTTGCTGCGCTTATATCCGCCACCCATGCTTAATGCATTTTGATCCAATGGAGGAACCAATGGGTTGGTTTGTTTCATGCCAGGTCCCCACATTTCAGGAACGGCGGGCTGAACGCCGCCAACCATTACGCCATTCGGGCTTAATTTGAAATGATTGCCATCATTTTGGCCATTCCAAGCCGGACCAACCGTTGTCATGCGATTCCAACCTCCATACCCGCCTTTCTTGGCGCGTCGATGGCTGCGTTTAACATTGCGTCTAACTTTGTGTTTAGTGTTGCGCCGCGTTTTCATTTTTGTGCTTATGTGTATATATAATATGGTTTCATATTATATATTTTGTGTATTGTGAAAAATATATAGAAACATGAAACTATACATCGATAAATCAACATTCATGTTGCCTTACACTAACCAAGAAGCAAACGCGTTATCTAGATCCAAATTCAAACATTTCAGGTCAAATTTATATGGAGGAACAAGAACGGCTGCAACTCATTTCATACATTCCATGGCTGTGTCTGCTAAATTATTGATAGCGTCTATTGCATCGTGCGTGAATGGGTTTATTCCATCTGCATTTCGATACACGACCGCCAGCGTTTGTTTGTCCATCATAGAAGACGACCTGCAAAACAATCGCATACCAATTCCTCAAAAACAAAAACAAAAACAATCAACTTTAAATGAAGTTGAATTGAATGACATATCCATGCCACTGAGTGTTTCTGATGAAAATAAATTGGAATGAATCATTTAAACATTTTTATTCAATGTCCACGTGAGTCAAGAAGTGCCGTCGGCAACACATTTTGTTCAGCTTAAGTATGTCCATGACTTCTCCTTCAGGCGTTTTGTTAATGAACTCTTTTGTGAGGTAAACCACCTTTTCAGTATCCATTCCGCGCGACATCTTGAGTTTCCTTACTTCAGCAAGATAGTATTCATATTTGTTTCCAATCACGTTTCCGCATGTGAAGCACTTGACAGGGATGATCATTTCGAATATCAAATGTTGGGTTGTGTGAGTTGTTTTCTAATTGTTGTATTATGCTGTTATTTTTAAATCAATTTTTAAAAGTAATCCCGTTCCATTCATTTATTATTCATTATTTTTTTTTAGAATGACTCTTTTTCTCTTAATTGTTTGTCTCGCGCCTCCACCGAGGCCCTTTGATTTCAAATGTTGAGAGATAAGTTCTCTGATTTTATATTTATCAGAATCACTTGGAATGGGAACCCCCAAACCATTGGCATATTTGATGAGTTCGTCGGTTGTCATTGCATAAATGCCTTGTGAAAATCTTGACGTTATTTTCACTTCTGGTTGGGGCATATTTAATTCCTTGTATTTTTCTCTCATTTCTTCAAATCCCACTATTCTTTTCTCAATGTTTTTGACTCGCATAACATGAATTTTCATTTCGCGACATTGCTTTTCCGAGTCAAAACCAAATGTCGGAATTCCATGTGAGTTCAAAAAATCCATCTGTTTTTGAGTGATTGGCACAGATTCTGATGTTATGAATGGCGCAGAGTTGTATTTTATTTTGTAATTGCGGTCAATTTGCCGCATCAGTTTTTTCATATCATCTATTTCATATGGAACACCCTTTCTATTTTTGGGGAATTTGGGGAGTTTGATATTGCGTTTCATTTTGTATGTTCCTGAAAAAAAATTAACCATTAATTTTGTAGGTGTAATGCATTTTATTTCACCAGATGCATACAAACCGTATTCCACTTTTTTTTCATCAATTCCGCTGTCTCGTGCAACACTGGCCAATTCGTTTGTCAGAGCCATGCGAAAAAATATATGATGATGTTTTGTCCCAAATTCAAAGATGTTTTGGGTTTGGCATGCGTACAATTTTGGTGGAACGAGTTCAATATCTGCACCTGTGCCTGCATCCTTTGTGATGACGGATGCAAGGATGAACGTGTACAATGCACCTTTTTGAAATTCGAGGGGCGTTGGATTCACAAGCAATGGACTCAATTTGTCTATTATTTCCAAATGTGATGGATTGTATGGGTCAATTGGAATGTAATAATATTTGCCATCCTCTCCTCGCATACATTGCATTGCAACCTGAGAGCTTGGATTATTAATGCGTTTTCGTGTCAGGCTTCTTTTTATAATGCTCATTTGCCGAGCACGACTGCGTCTTGGTAAAGTTTTGAACATGTGCAGAAACGAAGGTTCTTCATCGGTCCATGAACCATCGGAACTCACATCGCCTGAAGCAGCCAAAGCATCTGAAACCGGGCGTTGTAAAAACGGATTGGCAGCGCCAGATGCGCCCATGGGTGCGGTGAGTGATTCATTTGTCAATGAAGCAAATGGATTTGGATTTGAAGCTGAAGCCATGATTGTAAAAAATACTATAATGTAAAGTTATATAAATATTTTTCATTCAACGTTTCATGTACATGTTATTCATGCGTCTTTCTCTTTAACAACCAACTGAATTTTGGGTTTTCTACCCGGCTTTTTTTTCTCTGGTTCCGGAACAACTGTCGGTGCTTCGACGACAGTGGTTGCAACCGGGGCTGCTGCTTTGGCTCTAGGTTTGGGTTTTGGTTTTGGCAAAGGAGCAGCGGATTGAAGAGCAGATTCATCCAGTTCCGCCTGTTCCTGTTCCAAGGCCGCCATCTGTTTTTCGAACGCGGTGGACGTGCCCAACAGACTCTTGACCACCAGTTCCGCATTGTCGATGGACCGCACCTTCTTAAACACAAAGTAGCGATTGTAAAAGGAAATGCGTCGCTCATAGTCTCGCATGTGTGGTGCTTCTCCTAAATCGGATGCAGACGCCGGATTCTGTTTCACTTTTTCCATCATTTGTGCATAAAGCTGTTCAAACATGCCAGTTCCATCCGGCAATCCCAAGTCCTTCAGTGCATCATCCCGCTCCACAACTTCGAACCCAAAGTTTGCCAGGAGTCGTTTCAAGTAGTTGAAATT
>Ga0129333_10001447_pt1 | contig 21517 bp, 20 predicted proteins | sample CPB6_08_DNA_FD_94474 | JGI IMG/M metagenome (GOLD analysis project Ga0129333, IMG submission 94474) | Freshwater to marine salinity gradient microbial communities from Chesapeake Bay, USA - CPBay_Sum_0.6_0.8_DNA | ecosystem: Environmental > Aquatic > Marine > Coastal | place: USA: Chesapeake... | reverse complement strand
GCCATGGAGGGTGACACCGGTCTGGATGCGGCCGGCCCGCTGCCCCTGGCGGAGGATGGCCGCTTCCCGGAGGCGGCCCGCCACTTCGTGGAGCACCTCAGGAGCCAGGGAGCCGCCTTCAGCGCCAGCGCCATGGCCACCGCCATGGCCACCGGCCGGGACGCGACCGCCAGCGACGACGTCGCATGAGCACCCCGGTCCGGCAGAGGCGGCGCCATCGGCGCCGCTGCCGGCTGTCCCGGCCGGCAGCAGCCCCCTGGCTGACGACGCTGCAGCGGCACCTGGCGGCGCGGATCCTGCGCTGCCACTGGCAGGCCTTCGGAACACCCCTGCTGGCGTGCTGCCGGGGGAAGCACGGCGACCACCTCGCCCAGGAGCTGTTCGCCGCCGACACGGTGGTGCTGGCCCACGATGGCGGCGCCGATCCACGCCTGATCTACGCCAATGCGGCGGCGCTGCGGCTGTGGGAACGGCCCTGGGCGGCGATGATCGGCATGCCGTCGCGGCTCACGGCTGAACCGGAACTGCGCCCGGCGCGCGCGGCGATGCTGGCCCAGGCCCACATCCACCAGGCCCTGCGCGGCTACTGCGGCATCCGCATCAGCGCCAGCGGCCGCCGCTTCCAGATCCGCAACGCCCGCCTCTGGAGCCTGCTGGACGACGGCGGGCGGATCTGCGGCCAGGCAGCCGCCTTCAGCGACTGGTACTGGTTGTGAGCACCGATCTTCTGCACGATCTCGACTGGCAGGCCTGGCTGCCGGCCCTGCGCTCTCCGGCCGGCGCCCTGGCCTTCATTCCTCTCTATGCGGCGTGGGTGACGCTGCTGCTGCCTGGGGTCTGGGCCTCGATGCTGGCCGGGGCGCTCTACGGCACGGTCTGGGGCAGCCTGATCGTGTTCATCGGCGCCTGCCTGGGGGCGGAGGCGGCCTTCCTGCTGGGGCGCTACACCCTGCGTCACTGGGCGCGACGACAGCTGGCGGCCAGACCACGCCTGCAGGCGCTGGAGCAGGCCGTCAGCCGCGAGGGCCTGAAGCTGGTGCTGCTGACGCGGCTGTCACCGGCCTTTCCGTTCTCCCTGCTCAACCTGGCCTACGGCCTGAGCGACGTGAGCCTGCGCGATTACACACTGGGACTGATCGGCATCCTGCCGGGCACGATCCTGTTCTGCGGCCTGGGTGCCCTGGCCGGTGATGTGGCCCGCTTCGGGGATGTGCTCAGCGGTCAGGCCGACGCCGGCACCTGGAGCCTGCGGGTGGTGGGGGTCCTGGCCAGCGTCGCGGTGGTGTGGCTGGTGGGGCGGGCGGCGCGCACGGCCCTGCAGGGGGAATGGGCCGAGGAGGAACACTGATGCGTGCTCCTCCTTACGCAACACCTGTATAGACAGAAGCTTTTCACCGAGCGACCACGCAACCCTAACAAGTTCTTAACCTAAAGGCGCTGCACACGTGCCAGCTTGATGCAAACTGATTCCAGCACTCGTGCCCTACACCTCACCCCTGCTCGGCAGCATCAATCTGACCCCAGCCGGCAAGACGGGAGAACAGTTTCAAAGCGAGATATCAGCCTACGTCGCCTTCGGCAATAACCTGTTTCTGATCTCATCCGGCGGTGGGAGCACGCTGCAGATCACCAATGCCAGCAATCCAGCAACTCCGGTCCTACTTGAACGATTGAGCTTTGAGGGCTACATCAGCACTTCAGTCGCAGCATTCAGAGATCTTGTAGCCGTGGCACTTGTGCCAGCCGACTACGACACCACACCGACCAGAGGTGTGGTGCGCTTCTACCGGATGGCCTCCACAGGAGCCCTGACTGCTGTTAGCGATGTACAGGTTGGCTACCTTCCGGATTCCGTAAGCTTCAATCGCGACGGAAGTCAACTAGTCATTGCCAATGAAGGGCAGCCAAACACAGCCTATACCAACGATCCTGCGGGCTCGATTGGGATCATCGACATCAGCACCCCCACTACCTCACCGAGCTTCACCTACACTGAACTCGGATTCGAGGGGCTGACCCTGCCAACGGGCCTACGCATTTCAGGCCCGACCGGAACCAGCCCGAGCCAAGACATTGAACCCGAGTACATCAGTATCCGCGGCGACAAAGCCTATATCACTCTACAGGAAAACAATGGTGTCGCAGTTGTTAATCTAATCACCAAGCGAATCGAGGCGATTCACGCCCTGGGATCCGTTGACTACAGCCGCCAGGCCGTCGATCTATCAGATCAGGATGGCTTGAATAAAGCGTCCATTTTTCTACCTAAACTGGGCCAGATATTTAATGGCCTGCGCATGCCAGATGGCATCAGCACCTTTGAAACAAAGGGCCGCACCTACTACATTACCGCCAATGAAGGCGATGCTCGCGAATATGGCAGCTATGTAGACATCGGTCGCAATACCTCTGCTCCAAATAGTCGCCTCAACACTATCCGCGAGCAAGCCCCAGGCGAAACTTTAACCCCAACCTCACTGGGGAGCCGTTCCCTGTCAATCTTTGATGCCCAGACAGGAGCCCTTGTCTGGGATAGCGGCACCAGCCTCCAGACCATCTCTGTTGCGGCTGGCGTCTATTCCGACAGCCGGAGCGACGACAAAGGCGTGGAAGTGGAGAGCGTCATCACCACCAAAATCGGAGCACAAACCTATGCATTTGCCTCCCTTGAGCGGAGCAGCAAAACAACAATCGTTGCCTTTGACATTACCGTCCCATCCGAAAGCAGGTATATCAGCCATGTTGTTATCGATGGCAGCGTGAGCCCAGAGGGATTACTGGTGATACCCGCTCATGAGAGTCCCACCCAGCGCCCACTGCTCTCAGTCTCAAACGAAGTCAGCAACAGTATTGACTTCATCGATCTGCAGAACCTTATCAAATCTCCCGGCCCCGGCAGCGCTGGCTTCTTCCAGCAAACAATGCTGAAAGATGTTTCAACAGCGACGCGATTAGACGTGACCAGCCTGATCACGAACGGAGAGTTCACCAATGGACTCAAGCCAGGCGATAGCGTCTATTCGCCCACAGGCATCTTTGACGGCCTCGGGGCTTACAATAATTATGATGGCACTTTCACGCTGCTTGCCAACAGCGAGCTTGGATCTACATCAGGGACGCCCTACCTGGTTGGCAATGCGGCATTGACCGGCGCCCGGATTAGCAAATTAATCATCAAGAAAGACACTGATAATGATGCCAGCAATGGCTACCAGTCGGCCGTCATAGCAGGCGGCATCGCCTACACCAAGATCATCGACGCCAACGGCGAGCTGGTGGTCAACGCCAGCCAGGTCAAGGGCGGCTTCAGCAGATTCTGCTCAGGTAGCTTTGAGAAGGCCAACCGCTTCAGCGGCGGCCGTGGCTTTCGCGACTCGATCTACCTGACTGGCGAAGAGACTTCCGAGGGTCTCCTCTACGCTCTCGACACAAAGTCGGAAACGCTGTATGCATTAGCAGGTCTTGGCCGCGGCGGATGGGAGACCGCTATTCAGGTGGACACCGGCAACCGCAACACCGTTGGCGTCCTGCTGTTGGACGACAACACAGCACCCATCTATCTGTGGGTTGGCCAGAAAGCGAGCGCCAATGCTCCCGGCTTTCTAGAGAGAAATGGCCTGGCCAAGGAACAGGGCAGCATCTATACATGGGTACCCAACACCGGTAGCATCGGCAAGGATGCGGGGGTTGTTGGCGTTCCCGATTCTGCTGATCTGAACGGACTCGCCCTGAACACAGCAGCATCGGGGCAATGGGTTCTGGTGGGCAGCGGCGCCGAAGCGGCCGTCTGGACCGAAGCCACCCTGCGTGGCAAGGCGAACGCACTGGGTGCCCTGCAGCTGAGCCGCCTGGAGGACGCCTCCATCAATCCCCGGAACGGCCAGCAGGTGGTTCTGGCCACCACAGGCAACACAGCCTTTGGCGGCGCAGACAGCCTGGGCAACCTGATCTCCCTCGACCTCAGCGGAGCATTCAATCGCCAAGGCCTGATCAGCAACACAAATCGAACTGACCTAAAGGTTATTTACGATGGCGATCGACAGGTTGCGACCTGGGACGCCGTCAATGGGAACAATAACGGCATAATCGACACTGCCGAGCAAGCAGCCTTTGGCGCAACGATCATCCGCAACCCCGACAATCTGACATGGGCGGATGATGGATCAATCTATGTGCAAGAAGACCGATCGATCGCCGCCGGCTATTTTAGTCAACAGGAAGCCTCCATCTGGAAAATCAACCCCAATGCGACCGATCCGTTGACGGGTCAGGCCAATGCAGAGCGCTGGCTGCAAATCGACCGCTCCGCAGTGCCGACGAGCTACGGACAGACCGATGCCAGTCCCACTGACTACGGCAACTGGGAATCCTCAGGCATAATCGATGTGTCTAGCATCTATGGCGAGGTCGGTGGCAGCGTGTTCCTGGCCGATGTACAAGCCCACAGCGTGTTCAATGGCAATTTGGGCGGTGATGGTTACCTCAGCCAAGGTGGTCAACTGAACCTGATTCAGAACCCAGATCTGATCTGAATCACTGCGGGGCATCAGGCAAGTCCAAATCGCGCAGGGCAGCGATCAGCACGAACCAGGCCAGGCGCAACCGGGCCCACACACCCGGCCGTGCCGCCAGCTCGACGTACCTGGCCCGGCCGCAGGGGGTCTTGATCCAACGGAAGACACGGGGCTGGGTCTGCAGCATCGGGATGGTCAGCGGCGTTCCGACGCTACGGGGCGCGACGCGGGCCATGCTGGAGAAGACCCCAGCGAGCTGGCCATGACCACCGGTTCCCCGCGCACCTGGCTGAAGCGGTCGCTGCGCCTGGCGACGGCCCTTGCCCTGGCCAGCGGGACGGCCCAGGCCGCCGTCTGCATCCGGCCCGGCGTTCCGGTCGGTTGCACCGTGGGCCCTGATGCGGGCCTGCGGCCTGCAGCTGGTCCGGGGGTCGGACCGAACTACGGCGGCCCGGTCAACGTCAACCCGGTGGCGAGCCCCGGCGCTGGTCCCAACGCCGGCAGACCGGTGAACCGCGCCGGCTGGCGCTGAGGCTTCAGGCGACAGCCCCGGCGGAGAGCAGCAACGCCTGCAGCCCTGCCTCGTCCAGCACCGCCACCCCCAGGCTTTCAGCCTTGCTGAGCTTGCTGCCGGCTTCAGCGCCGGCCACGACGTAGCTGGTCTTCTTGCTCACCGAGCCGCTCACCTTGCCGCCGGCCGCCTCGATCAGTGCCTGGGCCTGGCTGCGGCTGAGGGAGGGCAAGGTGCCGGTGAGCACGAAGGTCTGGCCCGCCAGGGTCGCGGAGCCCGCAGCCCCGGATCCACCGGCCGCGGCCAGCTCCGCCTCGGAGGCCGCCAGGGAGAAACCGAGCTGCTCCAGGCGGGCAAGCAACTGCTGATTGGCCAGCGTGGCGAACCACTGCTGCAGGCTCTGGGCGATCTCGCCACCGATGCCATAGACGGCGGTGATCAGCTCCGGCGTCTCGCTGGCGGCGGTGGCCAGATCGGCAGCACTGATGAAGGCCTTGGCCAGGGCCTTGGCGTTGACCTCACCCACGTGGTGGATGCCGAGACCGTAAAGCTGACGGGACCAAGGCTGAGCCCTGGAGGCCGCCAGGGCAACCACCAGGTTCTCGGCGCTCTTGGGGCCCATGCGGTCGAGACTGGCCAGCACCGCCGCATCCAGGCCGTAGAGATCGGCGATCGAACCCACCAGGCCCCGGTCCACCAGCTGCTCGATCAGCTTGCTGCCGAGGCCGTCCACATCCAGGGCCCCCTTGCTCACCCAGTGGCGCAGGGCGCCCCGCAGGATCGCCGGGCAGCTGCTGTTGACGCAGCGGGTCGCGGCTTCCCCCTGCTCGCGCACCAGCTCCGAGCCGCATTCCGGGCAGGTATGGGGCAGCTCCAGCCGCACGGCGCCGGCGGGGCGCAGCGCGGGAAGCACCCGCAGCACCTCGGGGATGATCTCGCCGGCCTTGCGCACCACGATCGTGTCGCCGGCGTGCAGATCCAGCTCCGCCAGGCGATCGGCGTTGTGCAGGGTGGCGCGGCCGACGACCGTGCCCGCCAGCGGCACCGGCTCGAATTCGGCGACGGGCGTCACCACCCCGGTGCGGCCCACCTGGCAGCTCAGGCGCAGCAGCCGGCTGGGGGCCTCCTCGGCCGGATATTTCAGGGCGATCGCCCAGCGCGGCGCCTTCTGGGTGAAACCGGCGGCATCCTGAAGGCGCAGGTCGTCGAGCTTCACCACCACGCCGTCGGTGGCGTAGGGCAGACGGCGACGCCCTTCGTCCCACTGGGCGAAGAACGCCTCCACGGCCGCCAGATCCGGCAGCAGCGCCGCGTTGGGATTCACCTTGAAGCCGGCGGCCCTGAGCCACTGCAGCGACTCCCACTGGCTGGTGGGGCGCGGCGGATCCCCTCGGCCCGGCTGCCAGTCAGCCGGCAGATGGAGGGTGTAGGCGAAGAAATCCAGCCGCCGCGCTGCCACCACGCGTGGATCCAGTTGGCGCAGGGTGCCGGCGCAGGCGTTGCGAGGGTTGGCGAACAGGGCCTCACCCCTGGCCGCACGCTCGGCATTGATCGCCGCGAAGGTGGCGTCGGGGATCAGGGCCTCACCGCGCACCTCCACCCAGGCGGGCGGCTGCTCCAGCTGCAACCGCAACGGCAGCGAGGCGATCGTGCGCACGTTGGCCGTGATCTCCTCGCCCTGTTCGCCATCGCCGCGGGTGGCAGCCCGCAACAGCAGGCCATTGGCGTAGCTGAGGGCCAGGGCGTTGCCGTCGATCTTCAGCTCGCCGACCATCGCCAGGGGCGGCTCAGGCTCACCAGCGGCGGGCTCCCGGTCGAGCACCCTGAGCAGGCGCGTGTACCAGGCCTCCAGCTCGGCGGTGTTGAAGGCGTTGTCGAGGCTGAGCAGGCCGATGCGGTGGCGCACGCTCTGGAAGCCCTCGGCCGGGGCACCGCCGACCCGCTGGGTCGGGCTGTCGGGCGTGATCAGCTCGGGATGAGCGGTCTCGAGGTCGAGCAGCTCCCGGTAGAGGCGGTCGTAGACCGCGTCCTCCATCTCGGGGGCATCGAGCACGTAGTAGGCGTGGGCAGCGCGGCTGAGCAGCTGTCGCAGTTCAGCCGCGCGCTGGGCTTGCGGGGTCTGGGTCGGGCTCACGCGTCGGCCGGGCAGGACATCAGGCCGCGGCCAGCTTCTGGATGCGATCCACGCGCCAGTCGTCCTCCACCTTCACGAAGGTGAAATCGAGGGGCAGCTCCTCGTTGTTCTCGGCCTTGAGCTTGACGGTGAGGATGATCTGGTCCTCCTGGATACGCGGCCGGCCCGACTTGAGGTTGCGGTACTTATTCAGCTGCAGGCCCGCCAGGAAGCGCAGGAACTGCTGACGGTTCACGTGCGAGCGGTAGTTCTTGGTGGTGAGCAGGTAGGCGGCGTCGATCCGGCCGGAGGCCACCTGGGTGAAGAACTGCTTGATCACCGGGTTGATGCCCCGGGCGTTCAGCACCAGCTTCACGGCGCTGATGGTCCAGTAGAGCAGCAGGGCGCCGGCACCGGCCGCCAGGGCCTTGGTGCCGATGGTCTGCACCAGTTGCATGTCCATGGACGCACGGGAACGCAAGTGGGGCCGATTCTGCAGGAGCGGAGCGGCCCTGCGCCCGCCCGCGGCGGTGCGGGTTTCCTCAGCCAGACTCAGCCGGCCTGAGCGCGACGCCGCGCCCGACCCGACGGCATGCCCCTGGTTCCGCTGCTGCCCCTGTTCCACCGGCTGAACCGCGAGCACTTCGAGGGCGCCCTGGCCCCCGACGGCATCAGCCTGGTGAGCGTGCGCTGGAGCGATGGGCGGATGCGCCGCAGCGCCGGCCTCTACCGCTACGGGCGCCGGGCCGATGGCACCAGCCTGAGCGAGATCGTGCTGTCGCGGCCGCTGCTGGAGCCGCTACCGGTGGCGGCCACCATCAGCACGCTCTGCCACGAGATGATCCACGCCTGGATCCACCGGGTGCTGGGGCTGGAGGAGGCCCACGGCCCCCAGTTCCGCGCCCGGATGGCGGCGATCAACGCGGCCCAGCGGGAGTTCGAGGTGAGCGTGCGGCACCGCTTCCCGCTGCCGACGGGGCCGGCCCGCTGGATCGCCCGCTGCCCGAACTGCGGCCTGGCGGCTCCCTATCGGCGGCGCCAGGTGGGGATCGCCTGCCGGGCCTGCTGCGATCGCCTGCATGGCGGGCGCTGGCACGCCAGCTGCCAGCTGGTGTTTGAAGCCGCAGCGTGAAGCTGAGCAATGCCTAGCCTGCAGCGATGGTGGATTCCTCCCGCAACCGCGCCCCCTGGGACGATCGCGATGGGCGCGACGCCCGTGACAACCGCGATGGGCGCCTGGACTGGTCCGATCGTGCAGCCCGCCGGAGCCGCCCGGCGGACGACGACTGGGGCGGACCGGCGCGCCGCTCCTATCAACGCCCTGAGCCCGGACTGGAACAGCGCCTGGATCAATGGATGACGGCAGGCCGCCAGCTGGTGGACGGCGTGGCCGGCGCACGACCGGGCGGACGGGGCCAGGCCCGGGACAGCGGGGCCAGACCGAGCTCGCGGCTGCGACCGGGCGATCTGGGTCGCTGGGTGGAAAACAGGCTCGACTGGCTGCTGGAGGACGAGGACGGCTGGCGTGAGCCCTGGCAGGAGCGCAGCGGCAGCGCGCAGGCCGCGTCGGCACGGCCCTTGAGCGTTCAACAGCCGTTGCGAGCCCAACGGCCCGCTGCCGGCCGGCGCCAGCCCCTTGAGGCCATCTCACGGCGCAACGCGCCGCTGCTGACGGGCACAGCAGCGCAGCCCGACCCGCAGGAGGAGTGGCCCGACGACGCCAGCTTCAGCGTCAACCGCTGGCGCCGTGAGCCGGGGGCCGGCGGCCCGGCCGCGCCAGTGGAGCAGCAGCAGCCCCCGCCGGCGGCTCGCGCCGTGCCGCGCTCGTCGCGGCGGCGCGACTGACGGGGCGGCCCGACTGGACCTGGAAGCTGCAGCCGAGCTGGCGCAGCTGGCGGTTCACGGGCTCCAGCAGATCGGCCGGCATCTCCTCCGCCATCTGGGCGGCGCTGGTGCTGATCGCCGGTGAACCCACAGCGAGAGCACTGAGCAGATCGACCCACTGCTGCACCAGGGTGGCGCGGCGCACCGTCACCAGGCCAGCGGCCTCAAAGGCACTGCTGCATTGCTGACGATGCCAGAAGGGCTGGCCGCCGTGGTGCTGTTGTCCAGGGGAGGCGCAGCCGATCTGTACCGCGCGGTCGGTGGGGTGGCCCTCCCGATCGCGCAGACCGGCCTCGCTGAGCAGCCGGCCACAGTGCATGGCCGAGATGCCGTAAATCCGACCCAGGTCGGTGAGGGTCAGCCAGACCGGAGCCTCCGCCGGGTCGGGATGCAAGGCCACCGGCTCGGGCCGGCTGGGATTGCTGTGTCGCCGCGCCGCCATCGTCCACGCCCCATCACTGAGACCACCCTGTCCCAATCACGGCAGGGCGCAAGATGTCAAGCACACTCCGTAGCAGGTCGTCACCCCCGTTACGCAACGTGATGGTTCGCAACGGTCAGGGAGAGGCTGCGGCCGGGCCGAGCCAGGCCTGCAGCCGCGGCGAAAACACCTCGCGGATCACGGTGAGTTCGCTGCCGCCACGGAAGAAGCGGTAGTGGCGGCTCCAGTAGGGCCCGGGATAACCGAAACCGGCCGCCAGGCCCGGTGCCCGCACGAGGGCCAGTCCATCCACCTCGCGATAGAGCTCGGCCCGCCCGGCGGTCAGGCTGCGCCAGATCGGCTGGGAGCGCTGAGCCAGGTGGCACTCCGCCTGCCGCTGGTTCCACCAGCTCTCGGCCCAGGCCAGCGTGTCGTCGCCGCAGCGGAGCCACACCTGCCGGCGCAGCAGCGGGGGCTCCAGCTCCGCCACCTCGACCGGGGCCTCCGCACCGGGGTCGACATCGGCCGCCATGGCGATCACCTCCACCTCCACCGGCAGGCCCGTCAACGACTGCAGATGGCGGGTGGGACTGCCATCCCCCAGGAGCAGCAGGCGCCATGGCCCGCTCAGGGCCGGAGCCTGCCCGGCAGCCACCGCCGCCGGGCAGGCCTGCCAGAGGGGTTCAGGGGAAGGCCAGAGGAGCCGTTCAGACACGGACCGGGCGCTCAGAGACCAGCGCCGATGCTGACGCGCCGACTCTGGGCACCGCGCTGAATCAGCACCGAATCCGCACTTGTGCCCTGCAGGCGCCAGCCACTGGAGCCGATCAGCTCGCCGGTGGCGACGCTGTAGGAGCTGCGACCCACCTGAAAGATCGCGGATCCGGCGCGACCGGGCACATGCACCACCCCCAACAGCTCAGGCACCGCGGCGGGAGCAGGCGCTGCTCCGGCCCGGGGGGCCGGCGCCCGCAGTGTGCCGTTGAGCGGCACCCGCAACGGCGCCGCCCCGGCCGGGGCCGGGCCATCCAGACGGGCCAGCTCCTGGATCCAGGCCTGATCCGGCGGCGGCGGCGGCAGTGCGGCGGCAGGATCCGGGGTCGCCGGCGCCGGGCGGGGCACCGGGGCCGGAGCCGGTGCCTGGTTCACCGGCGGGATGGAGCGGATACCCTCCAGCAGCCGGACGGTGCGCTCCTGACGCAGCTCCTGCTGAGCCTGCCGCCAGGCGATGCCGAGCCCCAGGGCCAGGCAGGCGAGACCACCGCAGCCGAGGATCGGCCAGCGGGACGAACGGGGCGGTGCCAGGGGGCGCACCTCCACCTCAATGCTGGTGTCCTCGGGGCGGGTTGACTGGCGGCGGCCCATCTCAAGCGCCGCCGGCTCGAACACCCGGTCCATCACCTGCTCGGCGCGCAGCTCCCAGTAGGCCCTGGTGGCGTTCATCGCGGCCGCTGAAAGGGGCAACAGGCTATCGGGCCTGGCCGGGACCGACGGGCGCCCGCCGCCGGCCATCGAGCTCCAGCCAGAGCAGCAGCGCCGTCACATCGGCATGGCTGACACCAGGGATGCGGGCAGCCTGACCGAGGTTGAGCGGCTGGATCGCCGCGAGCTTCTCGCGCGCCTCACGGGAGAGGGTGCCGATGGCCGCGTAATCGATGCCGGCGGGGATCGGCCGGTGCTCCTGCTTGCGGACCTGATCGATCTGCTGCTGCTGGCGCGCCAGATAACCGCTGTACTTGATGTCGATCTCGGCGCCTTCACGCACATCGAGCGGCAGGTCGGCGTCCGCCAGACCATGAAGGACCAGATCGGCGCTGTGGAAACCGGGGCGGCGCAGCAGATCGGCCAGGGTGATCGATCCCTTGATCACCGCACCGGTCCGGGCCACCACCGCCGGGGCCACCGGATCGCTGACCTTGAGCCGCACCGTCTCCAGCCGCCGGGTCTCAGCGGCGATCGCCGCCTGCTTGCGCTCGTAGATCTGCCAGCGGCGATCATCGATCAGCCCCAGCTCGCGGCCCAGGGGCGTCAGGCGCCGATCGGCATTGTCACCGCGCAGCACCAGCCGGTATTCACTGCGGCTGGTGAGCACCCGGTAGGGCTCGCGCAGGTCGCGGGTGATCAGGTCGTCGATCATCGTGCCGATGTAGCTGCCTTCCCGCGGCAGGTGCGCCGGCTCCTGACCCCGCAGCTGCCGCACGGCGTTGAGACCGGCCACCAACCCCTGGGCCGCCGCCTCCTCGTAGCCGGTGGTGCCATTGAGCTGACCGGCCGAATAGAGGCCCTGCACCCGCTTGGTTTCCAGCGAGGGCAGCAACTGGGTGGCGGGCAGGTAGTCGTAGTCCACCGCGTAGGCGGGGCGCAGCATCACGCACTGCTCCAGGCCGGGCAGGGTGCGCAGCAGCTCCAGCTGCAGCCGCTCCGGCAGACCGGTGGAGAAGCCCTGCACATAGATCTCCGGCGTGTCGCGCCCCTCCGGCTCCAGGAAGATCTGGTGGGAATCCTTATCGGCAAAGCGCACGATCTTGTCTTCGATCGAAGGGCAATAACGCGGGCCCTTGCTGTCGATGAAGCCGCCGTAGATCGGCGTGAGATGGAGGTTGTCGCGAATCAGCTGGTGGGTGGCGGCCGTGGTGCGGGTGATGTGGCAGCTCATCGGCTCGCCGCTCACCCAGCTGCTGGGATCAAAGGAGAAGTAGCGGTCGTGAGCGTCGCTGGGCTGCTCCTCCAGCTGATCGAGGGCGATGCTGCGCCGGTCGACGCGGGCGGGCGTGCCGGTCTTGAGGCGACCCATCTGAAAGCCGAGGGCCTCCAGGGCCGCGGTGAGCCCCTCAGCCGCCTGTTCACCGGCCCGACCGGCGCTCATCGACTGGTTGCCGACCCAGATCTGCCCCCCCAGGAAGGTGCCGGCGGTGAGGATCACGGCGCCGGCGCTGTAGGTGCTGCCGAAGTAGGTGCGCACACCGCTGATCCGCGCCGCCGGCCCCTGGGCCGGGTCCCAGGCGGAACCGCCGCCATCGACGGCGCCCTCCACCAGCAGACCGGTCACCATCGCCTCGCGCAGGGCCAGGTTGGGGGTGTGCTGCAGCAACTGCAGCATCTGGCGGGCGTACTGGCGTTTGTCGGTCTGGGCGCGCAGGGCCCACACCGCCGGCCCACGGCTGGCATTGAGGATCCGCTTCTGCAGGGCGGTGGCATCAGCGAGGCGGCCGATCACGCCGCCGAGGGCATCCACCTCATGCACCAGCTGGCTCTTGGCCGGGCCGCCCACCGCCGGGTTGCAGGGCTGCCAGGCGATGCGATCAAGGTTGAGTGAGAACAGCGCCGTGGAGCAGCCGAGCCGAGCCGCGGTCAGCGCCGCCTCGCAGCCGGCATGGCCGCCACCTACCACGATCACATCGAAGTGCTCGGTTGGGGCGTGTTCGGTTGGGGCGTGTTCGGGCTGGCTCACCATGGCTGTCATTCTCGCTTCAGAGACCGCCGGGGGCCGCCAGGTTGCGGAAGCGGGTGTACTGGGGTTCGAACAACAGTTTCACCACCCCCACCGGGCCATTGCGGTGCTTGGTCACGATCACTTCGGTGATGCCGCGGTCGGGGGTGTCGGGGTTGTAGTACTCGTCGCGATAGATCATCAGCACAAGGTCGGCGTCCTGCTCGATCGAGCCTGATTCGCGCAGATCCGAGAGCATCGGCCGCTTGTTGGTGCGGGCCTCCACGCCGCGGCTGAGCTGGGAGAGGGCGATCACCGGCACGTTGAGTTCGCGGGCCATCTGCTTGAGGCCACGGGTGATGCGCGACAGCTCCTGCACGCGGTTGTCGGAGCCGCCGCCCTCCATCAACTGCAGGTAGTCGATCACCACCAGCCCCAGCTCCTTGCCGGATTCGGCCATCAGGCGGCGGCAGAGCGAGCGCATCTCCAGCACGCCGGCATTGGGCTTGTCGTCGATGTAGATCGGCATCTGGCCAAGGCTGCTGATGCCCTGGCCCAGCAGCGGCCACTCCTCGGGGTTGAGTCGTCCGGTGCGCAGCCGGCCGCTCTCGATGCCCACCTCCATCGCCAGCAGTCGGTAGGTGAGCTGCTCCTTGCTCATCTCCAGCGAGAACACGCACACCGGCAGGTTGTGCAGCTGGGCCACGTTCTTGGCCAGGTTGAGCGTGATCGCGGTTTTGCCCATGGCGGGCCGGCCGGCGATGATGATCAGATCGCTGCGCTGCAGCCCCTGGGTCATGGCGTCCAGGTCGTAGAAGTTCACCGGGATGCCGGCCACGGCCGTGCCCAGCGAGCGACTCTCGATCTCCTGAAAGGTGGCGGTGAGGATCTCGGCCGTGGGCGTGAGGCCGGTGCTGGGCTTCTCCTGGCTGATGGCGAAGATCTTCTGCTCCGCCTCATCGAGCACCTGCTCCATCGGCTTGCTCTGATCGAAGCCGAGGGCGATCACCTCATTGCCGGAGCGGATCAGCTGGCGGCGCAGGTACTTGTCCATCACCAGGCGCGCCACCTGATCGATCGAGGCGGTGGAGAGGGTGCGCTCCACCAGCTCCACCAGCCGCCCGCTGCCCCCCACCTTCTCGAGGTTGCCGGTATCCGCCAGCCAGGCGGTCATGGCGGTGAGATCGGTGGGCTTGCCCTGGCTGTGCAGCATCAGGGCAGTGCGATAGATCTCCCGATGGGCCGTGAGATAGAAGGCCTCGGGCTGGAGCACATCGGCGACGCGGCCGATGGCATCGGGATCGAGCAGCACCCCGCCGAGCACGGCCTCCTCGGCCTCCAGGTTCTGGGGCGGCACGCCATCGGGCAGGGCCTCGAAGCGGGCGTCATCCCGGCCGCGACGCTGGGGCCGGCGCCCATCCTCCTCGGGCAGCGGATTGCTCTGGGGAACGCTCACCATCGCCGGGGGCTGCTGCGGAATCGGGGAACAGACAGGGCCGGTGCGACCGGCTTCACCAGCTCAGCACAGCCGGCGCCAAGAGAAAACGCCGCCAGCCCGCGAGGGAACTGACGGCGTCGGAAGCCATTGGGCTGCAGCGGCGCCGCGGAGGGCCGGACCCGAGCCAGAGGCGTGCTCAGTGGCTGACCACTTCGAGGTTGATCTCGGCGGTGACTTCGGGGTGCAGCTTGACCTGAACCTTGTAGGAGCCAGTGCGGTGAATCTCGGGGACCAGGATGTCGCGGCGATCCACGTCCTTCTTGGTGGCGGCTTCAATGGCCTCGGCCACGTCACCGTTGGTCACGGTGCCGAACAGCACGTCGTCACCACCGGTCTGCTTCTTGACGGTGAAGCGGCCGATCGTGTCGAGGGCGGTGCGGAAGGCGACGGCCTCGGCCTTGAGGGCGGCCTGACGCTCAGCCTCCTTGGCGCGGCGGTGCTCCACCTGCCGCATCACGGCGGGGGTGACAGGGACGGCCTTGCCCTGAGGCAGCAGGAAATTGCGGGCATAGCCGGGAGCCACCTCAACCAGATCGCCGTTGCGGCCAAGGCTGAGAACGTCCTCGTTGAGGACCACGGAAACGCGCTTGGCCATGGGAACGGTACGAACGATCAACGTCTGGGCGATGGGTCAGCCTACGCCACAGCCTTCAGCCTGATCGCGCAGCGGCTGCGGCAGGCGCACCTGGGTGGCCAGGCCGAGGCGCTGCAACAGGCGGATGTGAAGCCAGGTGAGATCGGGCTCCCGCCAGCCCCAGCCGTGACGGGCGGAGTGGGGATAGGCGTGATGGGTGTTGTGCCAGCCTTCGCCGAAGGTGAGCGCCGCCACCCAGGGGTTGTTGCGGGAGCCGTCGCCGCTGGCATGACGGCTGTAGCCCCAGCGGTGCGTGGCGGAATTGACCAGCCAGGTGGCGTGATACACGAGCACCAGCCGCAGCGGGATGCCCCAGAGCACCAGGGCCCAGCCACCGGCACCGCTGGCGGTGCCGATCCAGAACAGCAGCGCGGCCAGGGGCAGCTGCAGCACCAGGAACCAGCGGTTCAGCCAGCGGTAGTAGGGATCGGCGGCCAGATCGCCGCTCAAGCGCGGCACGGCCGCCACGGCGGGGATGGCGCGGAACATCCAGCCCATGTGACTCCACCAGAAGCCACGGTGGCTGTTGTGGTGATCCGCATCCGTATCAGAAAACTTGTGATGATGGCGATGCAGACCGACCCAGTCGATCGGCCCCTGCTGGCAGCTGAGGGCACCACAGGTGGCGAAGACGCGCTCCAGCCATTGCGGCACGCGGAAGGCGCGGTGACTGAGCAGGCGGTGGTAGCCGATCGTGACGCCGAGGCAGGCGGTCAGCCAGTAGAGAATCAGCAGGCTGGCAACGGCGGTCAGGCTCCAGAACCGCGGCAGCAGGGCCACGAGCGCCAGGGCATGGATCACGGCCATGAACAGGATGACGCCCCAGCTGCGCCCGGCTTCGACTGGCTGGGCCGGCGCCGGGGCGGCACCGCGGGGGCGGTGCAGATGCCGCACGCGCACAGGGGTGGTGATGGTGGCTGTCATGGGCGCCGGAACGGCCCCTCCTCTCAGGTCCGGTAAAATGGTAGCAGTACGGATCCGTATCGCGTGCATTATCGAGAAGAACTCGAATCAGGGCGCGATGCGTTCGGGCACCTGATCAAGGCCTGGCATGAGCGCAACGGCTGGAGCCAGCGGGTTCTGCCGGCCCTGGCCGAACGGCTCGACCTGGGACGGGTGCACAACTCCCAGCTCTCCAACCTGCGCAACCGCAAGCTCGCCTCGCCAGGGCCGGAGCTGTTCGTGGCGCTCGGACGGATCAACCAGCTACTGGCTCGCCAGGGAGGACCCGGCGGCCTGGCGGCCGAGCTGCGCGATCAGCTCAGCGATACGCCTGACCTGCTCACCGCCCTGGAGAGCTCGGCCCTACCACTGCTCGGCGATGACGGAACCGCCCTGGGCCCCGCCCAGCTGTTCGAGATCTTCGTGGGGCTGCGTCAGCTGCCCGGTGCCTTCGATCTACGCATCAGCGCCAGCGAGGCGGGCCCCATCAGCGCAGCACTGGCGGATCTGCTCACCGCCGGACGCCCCTGGCGCCAGTGCCGGGAACAGCTGCTGGCGGCCTACCCGGCCGAGAAGCGGCAGCGGCGCGAACGGTTTGCCGAGGTGATCGCCGGCCAACGCGACTTCAGCGCCGAGGAACTCGATGCGGAACTACCCGACCTGAGACGAACCCTGGCCGCACTGGGGGTGGCGGATGAGCAGGAGCTGAGCGCCGACCAGTTCCTGCAGCTGCTGCGCCGCAAGGTCCGGGCCAATGATCCCCAGGTCAGGCCGCTGGCGGGTGATGCCCTGGCGGAGGCGATCCGGGCACAGCTCCTAGACCCTCAGGCCGGATAGCGCGCCTCGCGGATCCGCTTGGCCCAGCCCAGGGCCCGCAGCAGCTTGATGTGCTGCCAGGTGATGTCGAACTCAAACCAGCGCAGGCCGTGGCGGGCGCTGGCCGGGTAGGCGTGGTGATTGTTGTGCCAGCCCTCGCCGAAGCTGAGGATCGCCACCCACCAGCAGTTGCGCGACAGATCCGGGCAGTCGAAGTTGCGGTAGCCGAAGGCGTGGGTGGCCGAATTCACCAGCCAGGTGACGTGATAGACGAGCACCAGGCGCAGCGGGATCGCCCACAGAACCATGCCCAGACCGCCGCCATGCACCTGGGCGGCGTTGCCATACCAATAGAGCGCAGCACCGATCGGCAGCTGCAGCAGCAGGAACCAGCGATCCAGCCAGCGGTAGAAGGGATCCTGCTGCACATCGCCGGTGAAGCGATGCATCTCGCGCAGGGCCGGGATGTCGTGCAGCATCCACTCGCTGTGGGCCCACCACAGGCCGCGGGCGGCGTCGTGGTGGTCGTTGGGCTGATCGGAGAACTTGTGGTGGTGGCGGTGCAGGCCCACCCACTCGATCGGACCGCTCTGGCAGGCCAGGGCGCCCATCAGCACCAGCACCCGCTCCACCCACTTCGGCGCCACGAAACTGCGATGCGCCACCAGGCGATGCAGGCCGAGGGTGACGCCGAGCACGGTGGTCCAGTACAGAACCGCCAGGGCGATCAGGGCCTGCCAGCTCCAGAACTGCGGCAGCAGGGCGAACACGGCGCCGACATGCATCACCAGCATGAAACCGGTGGTGCCGAACTTGTACTTGCGCTGGCTGGGGGGCAGCGGTGTGCGGGGCACCACCAGCGCCGCCCGCATGCGCGCCTCCTGGGCAGCCGTCAGGCCGGCGGAGCCATCGGCATCCGACCGACCGGGGCGGGCCGCCACCGCGGCATCCAAGGCGGCATCGGAGGCGGCGTCAGGGGCTAAGACCAAAGTGTTCTCCGTGAGGATGCGCAGGCTCCGGTTCGTGGGAGGGTCCTCGGGTGGGACCTGACGCACCACTGGCCTGGGATGCCGACCGGGGCCGGAACATCGAGTCGGGAGAAATCTAGTCGGGGGAAGACCCCGACCCGAGTGGCCAGCGGCCGCCGGCCAGCATGGGATCACCCCCGCCACCGGTCTCCATGCCCTCCGCCCCCTCCGACGCCGCGGCCCACCGCTGGGCCGCCGAGCGCCTGGAGGCCGCCATCGCCCGCTGCGCCCCCCTGGCGGCAGAGCGACGGGCCGCGGTGAAACCGCGGCTGCAGCGGGTGCTCGACGCCTTCGCCAGCGAGCGGCTGGGGGTGCATCACTTCGCCTCGGTCAGCGGCTACGGCCACGGCGATCTGGGCCGGGAGGTGCTCGATCGCGTGTTCGCACAGGTGCTGCAGGCGGAAGCCGCGGCCGTGCGCCTGCAGTTCGTGAGCGGCACCCACGCCATCGCCGCCGCTCTGTTCGGCGTGCTGCGCCCCGGCGATCGCCTCCTGGCCCTGAGCGGCCGGCCCTACGACACCCTGGAGGAGGTGATCGGCATCCGCGGCAGCGGCCAGGGCTCCCTGGCGGAGTTCGGCATCAGCTACGACGAGCTGGATCTGCTGGCCGATGGCGCCGTGGATGAGGCCGGCATCGCCGCGGCGCTGGCCGTGCCGACCCGGATGGTGCTGATCCAGCGCAGCTGCGGCTACAGCTGGCGACCATCGTTGCGGGTGGCCGAGATCGGCCGGCTGGTGGAACAGGTGAAGGCGATCCAGCCGGACTGCCTGGTGTTCGTCGACAACTGCTATGGCGAACTGGTGGAGCTGCAGGAGCCCACCGCCGTGGGCGCCGACCTGATCGCCGGCTCGCTGATCAAGAACCTGGGCGGCACGATCGCTCCCACCGGCGGCTATGTGGCCGGCCGGGCCGAGCTGGTGGAGCAGGCCTGCTGCCGACTGACGGCGCCGGGCATCGGCAGTGAGGGCGGCACCGGCTTCGATCTGCACCGCCTGCTGTTCCAGGGCCTGTTCCTGGCGCCGCAGATGGTGACCGAAGCCCTGCTCTGCGCCGACCTCACCGCCGCCGTGTTCAGCGACCTGGACTACGCCGTGAACCCCGCGCTGGGAGCGCCGCGCAGCGATGTGATCCAGGCCGTGCGCCTCGGGGCGCCTGAACCGCTCAAGGCGATCTGCCGCGCCTTCCAGGCCTGCTCACCGGTGGGCTCCTACCTCGACCCGATCCCGGCGCCGATGCCCGGCTACGCCAGCGAGCTGGTGATGGCCGGCGGCAGCTTCATCGATGGCAGCACCAGCGAGTTCTCAGCCGATGCGCCCCTGCGGGAACCCTTTGTGCTCTACGCCCAGGGCGGCACCCACCGGGCCCACGCCGAGCTGGCGCTGGAGCGGGCGCTGCTGGCCCTGGCCGAGGGGGGCTGGTGCGGTCCGAGCGTCGCCACCAGCGCCACCGCCGGCTGAAGCCATCACCCCGGACTGCCGCAGATCGGACAGACTGACGCGACCCCCGCAGCGGCCCCGCCCGATGGCCCTCAGCTTCCCCGACGACTGCCGCTACGCCGACAGCCACGAATACGCCCGCCGCGAAGGGGAGCTGGTGCGCGTCGGCATCAGCGCCTTCGCTGTCGACCAGCTGGGCGACATCGTGTTCGTGGAGCTGCCGGAGCTGGGGGCTTCCCTCAGCCAGGGCAGCAGCTTCGGCTCGGTGGAATCGGTGAAGGCGGTGGAAGAGGTGATCGCACCGATCAGCGGCACGATCGAAGCCCGCAACGAGGGCGTGCTGGCCAGCCCCGAGGAGCTGCAGAACGACCCCTACGGCGAGGGCTGGCTGCTGTTGGTGCGCCCCAGCGATCCGGCCCAGCTGGATGCCCTGATGGACGCCGCCAGCTACGCCGCCCAGGTGGAGGGCCACTGAGGGCATGGGCGGAACCAACCCCGGCGGCCTGAGCCCCTTCGTGGCCCGCCACATCGGCCCGGGCGAGGCCGAACAGCGGCGCATGCTCAGCGATCTGGGCCTGAGCGATCTGGAGCAGCTGGTGGCCGAGGTGGTGCCGGCGGCGATCCTCCTGGAACCGGAGCAGGGCCTGGCGGACCTGCCGCCCGGCTGCGACGAGGCCGAAGCACTGGCGGAGCTGGGGGCGATCGCCGCAGGCAACACGGTGCTGCGCAGCCTGATCGGCCTCGGCTATCACGACTGCGTCACGCCGGCGCTACTGCAGCGCCATGTGTTCGAGAACCCGGCCTGGTACACGGCCTACACGCCCTATCAGGCGGAGATCAGCCAGGGGCGCCTGGAGGCCCTGCTGAATTTCCAGACCCTGATCAGCGAGCTCACCGGCCTGCCGATCGCCAACGCCTCGCTGCTGGATGAACCCACGGCGGCGGCCGAAGCGATGGCCCTGAGCCTCAACGCCCGCCGCGACGCCAACGCCAACCGCTACCTGGTGGATGCCCAGGTGCTGCCGCAGACCTGGGCGGTGCTGCAGACCCGCGCCGAACCGCTCGGCATCGAACTGGTGCGACTGGACCGGCACCAGGCGGCGACCTGGAGCGAACACCTCCACGATGCCTTCGGCCTGCTGCTGCAGCTGCCGGGCTGCGACGGTGCCCTCTGGGATCCGTCCGAGCAGATCGCCGCCGCCCGCGCCGCCGGCCTGATCGTGACCGCCGCCGTCGATCCACTGGCCCAGGTGCTGCTGGCCCCGGTGGGGCAGCTGGGTGTGGAGATCGCCGTGGGCAGCAGCCAGCGCTTCGGGGTTCCCCTCGGCGGCGGCGGCCCCCATGCCGCCTTCTTCGCCACCACCAGCGCCCACCAGCGCCGCATCCCCGGCCGCCTGGTGGGGCAGTCGCGCGATGCCGAAGGGAACCCGGCCCTGCGCCTGGCCCTGCAGACCCGCGAGCAGCACATCCGCCGCGACAAGGCCACCAGCAACATCTGCACCGCCCAGGTGCTGCTGGCAGTGATGGCCGGCTTCTACGCCGTGCACCATGGCCCCGAGGGGCTGACGGCCATCGCCCGGCGGGTGCTGCGGCTGCGCGAGCTGCTGCGGCGCGGCCTCGGGGCGATCGGCCTGGAGGCCGAAGCCGGCCCGGGCTTCGACAGCCTGCGGGTGGTGAGCTCCCTGGCACCGCAGCTGCTGACCCAGGCTGAGGCAGCCGGATTCAACCTGCGCGCCGAGACGGCTGCGGGCCCCTGTACGCCCGGCCCGGACGCCACAGCCCTGGCGATCAGCCTCGATGAACGCTCCAGCCTGAACGAGCTGGCGGCACTGCTGGCGGCACTCCAGACCCCACCGGGCGACGACGCGGCGGCTGCCGGCACGGCGCTCGCCGCGCGGCTGAGCGACCTGGAGCAGCAGCTCGACGCCGAACTGGAACGCGCCGCCGCCAGCGAGGCCCCGGAACAACTGCTCTGGGGCGAGGCGGTGCCCAGGCGGCGCGATCCCTGGCTGCAGCAGCCGGTGTTCCAGCGCCACCGCAGCGAGAGCGAGCTGCTGCGCTACATCCAGCGACTGGTGTCCCGCGACTTCTCGCTGGTGCACGGGATGATCCCGCTGGGCAGCTGCACGATGAAGCTCAATGCCGCCGCCGAGCTGGTGCCGGTGAGCTGGCCCGCCTTCGCCGGCCTGCACCCCTTCGCCCCCGCCTCCCAGCTGGGCGGCTACCGCCGCCTCTGCGACGACCTGGAGCGCTGGCTGGCGACGATCACCGGCTTCGCGGCGGTATCGCT
>Ga0129333_10001446_pt1 | contig 21518 bp, 30 predicted proteins | sample CPB6_08_DNA_FD_94474 | JGI IMG/M metagenome (GOLD analysis project Ga0129333, IMG submission 94474) | Freshwater to marine salinity gradient microbial communities from Chesapeake Bay, USA - CPBay_Sum_0.6_0.8_DNA | ecosystem: Environmental > Aquatic > Marine > Coastal | place: USA: Chesapeake... | reverse complement strand
ATAAGACCTAGCGGTAGAAGCACGGACTTTATTAGTCCTAGCTTTGGTCATGGGTGCTTATATAACTGTACATATTGCTATATGAAAAGGCATAAGCCGGAAGGTTTATCTATAGCAAGGAATGTAGGAGATATACTTACAGAGATAAACAGCCACTGCGCTTTTGCTGAGGTAGAGAAACCTAATCAGACACATGATGTGTACACAACGTACGATATATCATGTAACGAGGACTTTGCTCTACATCTAAAGTATCATGACTGGAAAAGAATCTTTGGATTCTTTAAGACTCATGATAAAGCTATGGGCAGTTTTGCTACTAAACATGTGAACACAGATCTAATGAGCTACGACCCGCATGAAAAGATAAGGGTCAGACTTAGTCTGATGCCGCAGTTCTATGCTGATCAGCTAGAACCAAACACCTCAACAATATTCTCTAGAATGAAAGCTATCAACTGGTTAATAGGATCGGGCTATGATGTTCATGTGAACTTCAGTCCGGTAATAGTAACCAAAGGATGGCTACAAAACTATAGAGTACTATTTGAGGAGCTTGATAGGCACGTTAAGTTTAAAGATAAAGTCAAAGCTGAGGTCATATTCCTGACACATAATGAACAAAAGCATGACTATAACTTAAAACATAACTTGCCAGGAGAAGATTTATTGTGGACTCCAGCAGTACAAGAGTCCAAGACTTCTGAGTTTGGTGGAGAAAACATAAGGTATAAGCACGATCTAAAAGCGGGATACATAGAAGAATGGACCGCTCTTCATGATGAGATTATACCTTGGAACAAAATAAGATACATATTCTAATGGACTTAAACGACTTACTAAAAAACATTCCTCCTGATCATGATCCAGAAACTAACTGGGAAATGATTAGAAAGTGGAGGCTATTCCAATACCTAAACGATTGTTCTGTACAAGAACTTGTTAACAAAGAAGAGGAAAGCACTCTTGCTAAAATGATAAACAGTACAGAAGAAGATCGAGAACTAGCTGCTTACATACTAAAAGATAAACTTGGTATATCATGAAAAGATTTATTATATTAGTAGTCCTCTCATTGTTTCTTACTGGTTGCACATGCCAATGTCAAGACCCTAAAGATGAAGAGCAGAGAGAATACGGAAAATCATGATACATGAAATCAAACAGTTCTTGTGGGTAATAACACCTCACGGAGATGGTCACGCTCTCTTCATAATAGACTATGGTCCACATGAAAATACAGTGTGGGTTGTAGCTTTAGAAGAAGATGGTGCTATTAAACATTATGAAGCTAACGATATTCGTTTATGTAAAAACAACACATTTAAAATCAACATCAATGAACGTAAACTTAAAACAAGTAGCGCAACAGCGCATGGGTCTAGAGCATCTGTTAGAAAACAAACAAGACCTAGCAAAAGTAATAAAGCCAAAACTAATAAGAGATCTGGTAAGATTCCTAGAAGAGGTGGAAAGAGATCTTGAGATGGCAGGTGAATCTATTACAGAATTAGATATGCCTAGACTAGAAGCTATAGAAGAAAGAAATAAGATGCTGGCCTTTAAAAAGTATGGTTATGGTGAGTAGAAGCAGCGACGGTTCAAATGTAATATACATAGAAAACTATGATACACAAAAAAAACTAGAATCTATGTCTAACCAAATTCAGAATATGAAGAAGGCGATAGAGATTTTAATTATAAAACAAACAGGTTTGATCACTCATAATGAAATGATAAGTTTGTTTAAGATGCTAAACTCCATCGATGAGGAAAACAGATACATGGCCGAAAAAATAATCAGTGCGCACGTAAACTCTACATTTAATGAAACAACAAAATAACATATTTCATGGTCAGTTTGTAGCTAAGATAGAGAACGGTAAGTGTTCTTTGTATCCGGCTACGGAAGGTACCGCTAATAAGTATAAGCTATTCCTAGAAACTATGGAGCACAATCAGCGTGCTGAGATATTCATAGAATCTAATGCAGATACAGGCACCCTTCCGCAGATAGCAAAGATACATGCATGTATCAGAGAACTTGCTAGGGAAACGGGTTATAGCTTTGAGGATCTCAAACTTGAAGTAAAGAAGATGTCTGGGTTATGCGTAGAGAAAACCATTCAGGGAGAAAAGTTCCTAGTATGTAAGTCATTCGGCGATGCCTCTGTCGAGGAGCTAGCTTTGACTATACAGACTATAATAGAACTAGGTGATACTGTGAATATTAACTTTCGTTAGATTCTTTTACAGCTTTTATAGTGCCATCATCATCAAGTTCAAATTCTTTAACTACCATAACACCTTGTTTCTTTGCGCTTTGTTCAATATCGTTGATCAAAATAGTAAGAGTATGAAGGTGGTATTGGAAGTCTGTCTCAGGTTCTTTTCTTTCTTTAAGCTGATTCATAGCTTTAACCACTTCTTCAGGTGGATGCGTATTAGAAAAATAAAGAACGAACTGTTGTATTCTTGCATAAAAAGAACCAGGCATATCTATCTTTATGCTAGCATCAAAAGGAATAGTATCTATAGGTATTTTCTTTGACATGCTTCAAAGGTATAAAAAATAATCTAAACATTACAAGTGTATGTCAGAAACAATAAACTTAAAAGATATACAATCTAAACTTTATGAAAAGCTCAAGCCTTCCGGCTGGGCGGACAAGCTAAAAGGATTCCTACTAAGTGAAGATTTCTATAAGATCCTAGAAGATTTACTAAAGGAAGCACAGGATAACAAACGATTTACTCCTCCTCTTAAGCAAGTGTTCAGGGCATTTGAAGAATGTCCTTACAACGAATTGATGGTTGTTATTATAGGCCAAGATCCTTATCCCTATCCTGGTGTAGCAGATGGTCTAGCATTTTCTTGTAGCAACGATAAGAAAATACAAGCATCTTTACGTTATATCTTTAAGGATATAGAGACAAACATTTATCCTGAGCAGGGATATACCTGGGATCCAGATCTAGCTAGATGGTCAAAGCAAGGTGTGCTTATGCTTAATAGTGCATTTACAACTACGGTAAACAAGGTAGGTCAGCACTATCAACTTTGGCAACCATTCATGGCTTATCTTCTAGATACTTTAGCGTTCAGTAATCCAGGTTTAATCTATGCATTCATGGGTAAGAAAGCCCAAGACTGGATGAAATCTATACCTAGTAACAACTTTAAACTTACATGTACTCATCCGGCATTTGCTGCGCATATGAACCTGGAGACATGGGATTCCGAAAATATATTCGGAAGAATAAACCATTTAACAAAGAAACATTATGGCAAAGACATCAAGTGGTAGCGGTTTTCTAGACTGGAGAACTAAAATGTGGATGAAGCGAGTAGATGAGATGCTTCAGAAAGAGATAATAAATCTTGATGAGCACGAGTCATTGCTAACCATGCTAAAGTCTCCGGACAAAGAAAACTTTACCATTGTTAAAAGGATAATGGAAAACTTCATAAAGGAAAAGCTGGCTATAGGTTTGAACGAAGGGCAGACCGCAGCTTTTAACGACATGATAGATTTTCTAGATAATCCTGTAGAAGATGCAGTAGTTCTAAGAGGCTATGCTGGTACTGGCAAAACATTTCTTGTAAAGAGATTGATACAGTACATAGGTCTTACTGATGAAAGATGCATGATAGCTTGCGGTGCTCCAACCAATAAGGCTGTTAAGGTATTGTTCCATAGTGTAGGCGACGCAATGCAGGGATATATCTTCGAAGATATATTTAACTCAGCATCCAAGCTTACTTATAGTACAATCCACAAGCTCTTAGGTATGAAAGAAAGGGTAACAGACGACGGCGAACAAATCTTTTTACCAGATGCTTTAAATAAAAGTGAGCTTAGCAAGTACAATTATCTTATTGTAGATGAGGTATCCATGCTAGATGATAAGTTATGCAAAGATATACTTAAGTATTCTAAGCATATAAAAATCATATTCATGGGAGATCCCGCTCAGATTCCACCGGTAAAGAAGACAGACTCTATTCCATTTAGAAGCAATCAAGGCTATAACTTTAAACTCATAGAGCTTAGCGAAATCATGAGGCAGAAAGGTGACAATCCTATAGTCAAAGCTTCGTTGGAACTAAGAAACAATCTTCTCATGAAGCAACCTATACCTAAGATTGTTACATCATTAAACAGTAATGGTCATGGTATAATCCATTTAGATCCTGAGAAAGATAGACAGAAGATAAGAGATATCTTAGAACAAAGATTTAAGTGTGAGGAGTTCAAAGAAGATTCCGATTACATGAGAACTATAGCCTGGAAGAATAACACCGTAGAGTATGTAAACAGTGTAGTAAGAGAGATGCTTTACGGAAAGAATCCTCCACGGTTTGTTGTAGGAGAAAAGCTTGTAGCAAAGAAACCTATATTTGAAAGACAAGAATCTGAAAAGAATGGTTTTGTAAACGAATATTGGAAAGTATTGTTTACTACATCGGAAGAGTTAGAGGTTATAGATATAGATACTACTATAAGATACGTGCACGAATGCGGATACGCAATGAACTTAGAAGCATATCAACTTTATGTATCCTATTATTCACCGACAGAAGACCGCACTTACTACGATAACATATATGTTGTTCATGAGAAAAGTGAGAAGGCTTACAATGCGCTTGTAGAAAAAGCCAGAATGAATGCTTTAAGAGCCAGGCAAGCTAGGGATTGGATATGCTTTTACAACTTACAAAAGTGGACAGCCGATGTAGGTTATGCGTACTCTATAACCGCGCACAAATCGCAGGGTTCAACCTATAAACATGTCATGATATTCGAGAACGACATTGATGCTAACCATAAAACTTTAGAGCGTAACCGGATCAAGTATACCAGCTATTCACGGGCAACCGATACGGTATACGTTGTAAGGAAAAACTAATGGATTGCTAGGTAGAAAATCATTCCGACAAACACTAATGAAGTAGATCCCCACCCTATAGTCAGTAACTTTTTGTGGGTGTTTGCTTTGTTTAGATCTTCAGTCAATTTTTCTATCTCGTTTTCTTTTACACCTATGATTTTATCTTTTAACATCAGAGACAAACTTTGTTTGGATATCTCAGAGTCTTTAAGTACAATCATAGAATCTCTATTGGCTAGCATAATCTTAGTAGTGCTAAGAATAGTATCACACGCATCTAGTTCTTCGAGGCTTATGGCAATCTCTCGAAGTTCCGTCATGCCGTAACATCTAACTGTATCTGCGCTTACGTTTTGACTTTTTGCGAATGATACTGTCAAGCTGAGTAGCATTAGCTTCAAGATAAATAAACTTAACTTTTTCACGGGTTTTGTATATTATGGTAGGTTCAATAAGAAGCATGCTATCGTAAGCAACTTGCAGCTGGTTCTGTTTAACATGCAGTGTATCAATCTCTTTTTGTAACAAAGATAACGAGTCACGTAATCTTTTTTCTTCAGCGGTGTTATCTAACTTTTTCTTTTCTAAATCTAAGTAGTAGATTAGAAAGCAAATACCTGCTGCGAAAAGAAGAAAAACAATGAAAAGAACTGAAACAGTTCTATCGTTATCGTTTTTATTTACCATCTTTTATTAGATTTGCGGTCCTTCAAATATAAAAATAATAACAACATGAAAAAAGCTATAGAGCAAATTAACGAGGCTGAAGACATGATAAAAGAATTCACCTCAGCGTTCTATAACAAGTTTGGTTTTTGGCCAGTCGTCAAGTTTAACATCAACTCATTCTTTATACCACCTTTATCTTTAACTCAAGCTGAAGAAATAGTAAACGATGTATTTAAAAAGCATGCGCCTGAATCCTTTCCTGCAGAAGGTATACGATCAAAGCTGCGCCGTCAGCAAGTCGTTCTGCATAGGCAAATCTTTTTTAAGATAGCCAGAGAATCCGGATACGGGTTTAAAGCTATAGGTGAATTTGTAGGGTTTGATCATGCGACTGTTTTGCATTCAAATACCAACATCACTAACAAGCTGGAGATAAAAGACATGGATGTAGTACGAACCTATAACCTTATAAAAAATGAAATCCAAGACAGATATGGCGATGATGGAAATGTTCAACATGATGGCAACGGAACAGATGAGTCCCAATCAGTTTTACTTTCTCTATTGCAGGAGAGAGAACGTGAGTCCGGCAAACATCAACCTTCACCAGGAGATAAGAACGTTAGAAGCAATGGGTTACCTGGACAAAGACAACAATCTTCAGCCCAAGGCGATGAGCTTAATAGCGAGAGTGGAGAGTTTCTTTAAGATACATAAAAAGAAAACTAGCATTCAACTATTAGGTAAAGAGTTCCAAGATAACCTTACCAAGTATAATGAACTGTTTCCAAGCAAGATGGCCGGCAGTAAGAAGTACATGCGCTCTAATCTAAAGAGTGTTGAGACAAACTTCCGCTGGTTCTTTGAGAACTATCAGTATACGTGGGAAGATATCTTATCTGCTACAGAAAGATACTTAGCACAACAGATGCGAGAGAATTATAAGTACACTCGTACGTCTATGTATTTTATTAAGAAGCAAGATAAAGGAACTGTAGTATCCGACTTAGCAGACTGGTGTGAAATGATTAAGGCTGGAGCTGGTGATGATGTGGATAAAATCTTTAGTGAAAAGGTTGTTTAATATACTATGTTTTATTAGATTTGTATACTAACAATCCCTTAAAAATATTCCTCTGTTAGCATATAAAAACAATATGCTCAGGGAATTGTCGCCGTTAATATGAGTCAGGAAACCAACCAACCAAAGTTCAGACAAAGAAAGTGGAAAGATAATAAGCAATCATATCAAGAGGCTCTCGACTATATGGATGGTCGACGCACTGGTAGGATTACAAGTATTAAAACTCCATGGCCCAAGTTCAATGATGCCATAGCAGATGGCATAGAATGGAACTCTACTACTATAATAGCAGCCCGTCCAGCAACAGGAAAGACTCTGATCAAAGATCAGATAGTTCGAGAAGCCTTTACTCTAAATCCTAACCAACACTTTAGAGTGTTAGACTTCAGTCTAGAAATGGTAGGAAGAGTATCAGCTATGCGATCTTTCTCAGCGCACATAGGTAAAGCTTATAAGTATTTATGCAGTGCAGGCGAAGCACTAACAACTGCAGACATGGCAAAGTGTTATGATTATGCTAGGGATATGATCAAGTATCCTATAGATCTCATAGACGAATCGTGTACTGTATCAGAGTTCCGGCAGATAATCGCAGAGTACATGGATGCTCACTCTATTCAGAAAGTCGACACTGATGGAAAAGCATATCGTGAATTCACCAAAACAATAGTCACTCTTGATCACTCATTATTACTTAAGCGAGCATCGTTTGAAAAAGACGATCGCGAAATGTTGTTCGCTTTGGGTAGCGCACTCACAGATTTAAAACGAAAGTATCCAATTGCATTCATCATTCTTAGTCAACTCAACAGAGACATCGATAGACCTGAAAGAAATGAAAACGGTAAGTATGGTAACTATATCTTAGAATCTGATATCTATGGTTCAGATGCGCTTCTCCAGCATGCTGACACTGTCGTAGGTGTAAACAGACCAGCTAAACAGAAGATCAGATATTACGGTGTAGATAGACATATTATCGAAGACATTAATGTTCTTGTATTCCACTTTCTAAAAGCTAGAAACGGGGACGCTCGTATGAGTTTTATGAAAGCAGAGTTCGAAAAGATGCAGGTCAGTGAGATGGAAACACCGCCAACTGAAGGACTAAAAACAACAAAGTAATATGATAAACACAACAGAAAAAGTAGACGAAAAGAAGGAAAGGAAACGTCAAATGGAAGAGTTTCACCGTACTACTTTCGAAGCTATTGGAATCAAAGATCCTCTGTTTATCCCTAAGCTTTTCTATAAGCCAAAGGAGATAACAAGTCTTGAACCTCACGTTGCTTTCTTCGCAAGCGAGATGGCAAAGGGACAAGACATCTATACAGAAGATTCTGAGTATGACAATATCCCGAAAGATCCGGATAGAAGACTATACAAATGGCGATACAATCCTAACTACAAAGACGAATATCAAAGACATGATACTAATGGTAGCATTAGGTTTTTTGTTCCAGTTGCTGAGCTTATACTTGTAAAAGTAAACCCTCCTGAAACGAAAGTGGAAGAAGCAAATGGCAAACAACTAGCACTAGAAATACCAGCTGATGTTGATGATGTTTCATTAAATGAAGCCAGTATTCGTGATCTAGCGGCTGTATTATGGAAGCTTCCTGTAAGCAAAAAGGAATGGCTTAACAAGCTTATTAAGAAATCATAACACAACATATATGAGTGAAGTAAAAGAAAAGCCAAAGATTGTACTGCCGACAGCTAAGATAGCTGCCGCTCAACAAAGTCCAAAGAACTTGATTGTATTTTCAAAGCCAAAGGTGGGTAAGACCAGCCTGTTCGCACAGCTAGAGGATTGTTTAATCCTAGATCTGGAGAGCGGTACTGATTATATCGACGCTATGAAAATCCAAGCACACTCTGTAGAAGATATCAAGGATATCGGTGAAGCTATTATTGCACAAGGAAAGCCATACAAGTATGTGGCTGTAGATACTATTACCGCATTAGAGGAAATGTGTATACCTTATGCAGAGCTTATCTATTCTAGAACTTCTATGGGTAAGAACTGGTTCAGTAAACTAAAGCCGGAGTATGGGTCTATCCTTAACATGCCTAACGGCGCAGGATATCCTTATCTTCGCGAAGCCTTTACTAAGATCATAGAGTACATCAAGACGTGGGCACCAAGAGTAATCTTGATTGGTCACATCAAAGATGTAATGCTAGAAAAGGCAGGAGCTGATTTCAGCAGTATGGATTTGGATCTTACAGGTAAACTAAAAAGGATAACCACTTCTCAGTCAGATGCCATCGGCTATCTGTTCAGGAAGGGTAACCAAAATATCCTTAGCTTTAAGACCACAGATGAGGTATCTTGTGGTGCGAGACCAGAGCATCTGCGTAATCAAGAGATTGTAATCTCTGAGATGACAGACAAAGGTCTTGTAACTCATTGGGACAAAGTATATATAGATTAATCTAAAGTAAAAACAAATGCTAAACACAAAAGACGTAAAGACAGGCGGCGGTGGAGGAACACCAAAGAGCCTAAAACCAGGTAACCATACGGTTACAATCAATCATGTAACACTTGAAGACTATAAGTTTAAACCAGGTGCATTACATATTGTTCTACATGTTGAAGGTCCAGCTATTGAAGATGAAAACTTTCAAGGCTGGCAAATAGATCGTGACGATCCTAGCAAAGGATATCATGCTGGTCAAACCGGTAGAGTAAAAGTCAGCGACTTTGCATTCTCTGATGGCTTTACTAAAGGAGGAAGAGAAATAAAAAGAGATGCTGAAATACTACGATTCTTAAAGAGTCTATGTGTAGAACTAGATTGCGTTGAATGGTTCGAAGGCGAAGACGGTAAACATGCGACAGTTCACTCTTTGATTGAAGCATTCTCTAACGATAAACCTTTCAAGAATAAAGAGTTGAATGTATGTATCGCAGGTAACGAGTATACTAACAAAGGCGGATATACTGACTACTATTTATTCTTTCCAAAGTTTAGCCGTGCGGGTGTTCCCTTTGAGTCTGTAACTAAAGCTCCTAGCAAGATTCTTCAGTTCGATCCTAAAGAACACATCAAGAAGAAAGAAGAAGAAAAGGTACAGTCTTTTGGTAACGAACCATCTGGCAAAGGCCCTATTACTAACAGCGATTTTAAGCTGTAATCCTAACCTAAATAATAAGGGAGGGTGTTACAGCTCTCCCTTTTTTATTTTATGCTAAGAACAAAAGCTCTCATATCAAATCTAAACGAAGTACCTAGAGAATGGGTATTCGAGTATTACTTAAAGCTTACAGAGAAACTCACAGGTCAAGATATAAAGATGACCTCGGTATTCAATCCTTTGGAAAAGAACCCATCCATGTTTGTATACTTTTCTAAGAATACTCAAAGCTATAAGTTCAAAGATTTTTCTTCTCACGATAGATCTGGTGATGCAATCGCTCTCGTTCAAATGATGTTTAATCTTTCAAGCAGAGGCGATGCAGCATTCAAGATAATCGAAGACTTCAACCAATGGACACTTAATAACAAAGAAGGATACGAAGTACGCGAGTTCAAACTCCGGGCTAAGTTTAAAGTTACAGATGCAACACCAAGAGGCTGGAATACGTTAGACAAAAACTATTGGAGCAAGTATCATATAGGATCTAGAATACTAGAGTTCTATAACGTAACACCTTTGGAGTCCTATAAGATGTCTAAAGAAGAAGATGGATCTGTGAAAGAACTGGAAATAAAAGGCCAGTTTATCTATGGCTATTTTAGAAACGATGGCTTGCTCTATAAAATCTATCAGCCTAAAGTAAGAGACACAAAGTTTATTAAGATAAGAGAATACATACAAGGTTCAGATCAACTAACCTATGATGTTCCTTATCTGGTAATATGCAGTTCTCTAAAAGACATGATGGCTTTAAAGAAGCTAGGCTTTTCTAACATAGAAATGATTGCACCCGATAGTGAGAATACACTAATCGGAGAACACATGGTTGCTGCTTATAAACATAAGTATAAAAACGTGTGCACCCTATTTGACAACGATGCCGCAGGTATAGCTGCTATGCAGAAATATCAGGATCGTTATGGTATACCAAGCGTTCACCTAGAGCTAGAGAAAGATATCTCAGATGCAATAGAAGCGCATGGTTTGGACAAGGTTCGAGAAATAATAACACCTTTATTAAGACAAGCACTCAATGTACAAAGTGAATCATAAACTATTAAGAGATGCTCTGCGTGACTTAGAAAAGTTCGCAGAGGTTTTGGTAGCATCTATTCCTGTAAAGGATAATCCAAAAGAAACAAAACGCCTCATAAAAAGGCTTAAATCTGTAGTAAAAACTATAAACGGATTAAAAGAATATCACCTATGAATAAAACCTATGTAGGTATAGACATCGGCAAGCACGGTGCTATAGCGATTATGGAAAACAAAAACGGTAGTCAAGAGATACATACTGTACCTATGCCTATGATAAAAGACCAGGTAGATTATCATGAGCTATCAGATATGATGAGAGATCTACGCGTAGCATACGCTTGCAATCTTCACGTTGTATTTGAAAAGCTAGGAGTAATCTTTGGTTCGGCAAAGTCTACAGCATTCTCAATGGGCCACCAGTCCGGAGCTATAGAGATGGCGTGCATTGCCCATAGCATATCCTACACAAAGGTTAGAGCAGTCGATTGGCAAAAGCAAATGTTCCAAGGAGTAGATGAGATCCTCAAAGCAGGAAGCACAAAGAAAGATACTAAAGCTATGGCACTCGTTGCTGTAAAGAGACTCTTTCCTAATGTAGATCTAACCTTTGGACCAAAAGCTAAGAAGCCTCACGACGGACTAGTTGATGCAGTACTAATGGCGGAATACGCAAAAAGAAACACACTATGAGCTTTAGTCAAAAAGAAGAACTAACAAAAGCTTTTATACACCTAAAAGATAAAGGTGTAAAGTATGTCAAGGTTGAATACTCCGGTGGTGGAGACAGCGGCGACATAGATGCAATCTATTATAACTTGGAAAATCCAGATGAAGACTTAAATACTAGACACACTCTTGGGATAAATATGGAGGTTCACGAGCTTATAAAAAATTATTCTTATTACTTAACACAGGATATAGAAGATTGGTATAACAATGATGGCGGATATGGTATTATAGTAATTGATGTAGAGTCAGCAAACTATACCATAGAAAACAATATTAGATATACAAATGTAGAAAGCTATGATCATGAGGGTGATGTAGAATTTGATTAACTATGGCGCATCCTATGCAACACGCAAAATCTAGTGCTAAGAAGTTTGGTGGTAAGCCAGAGGACTATCAGCACATTCATAAAAGATTTGCATAGAAGATTATTTTGTCGTACATTGCGTATGTATTTACAAATAATCTATTATGGGAAAGTTTAAAACAGCTCTACAGTTTTCTTTAAATGATAAACTGTACACAACTAAAGGAGAATTAACTGACTGGATCTATATTCAAGATCTAGAAAAAAACAGTAGAACAGGAAGAAGGTACATTGAAGCACGATGTAAATGTGGTAAGCAAAAACGCGTGTGTCTAAATAATATTAGAAATGGTACTAGTACTTCTTGTGGTTTAAAACCTTGCAGAGGTGTAGAAAAAGAAAAAGATAAAGAGGTTGGTCACAAAGCTATAATGTATGTTTATAAAAAACATGCTGTTCGTAGAGGACTTTCTTTTGAGTTAAGCTATGAAACTTTTAAGTCTTTAATCGGATTAGACTGTTACTATTGCAAGACTCCTCCTTCTCAAGTTTATCAGTTAAAGCATCCTGGTACAGATAAAATTAGATCTGGTGTACCTGTATTTTATAACGGCATTGATAGAGTAGACTCTAAAAAAGGCTATACTATAAACAATGTAGTACCCTGTTGTAAAATATGTAACAGAGCTAAGAGTGATTTAACACTGTCAGATTTTAAAAAATGGATAACAAAACTAAAAACTTTTATTGAAAATGGCACACCCGATACAGCATGCCAAAAGCTCAGTGAAAAAATGGGGAGGTCAGATATCTGACTATCTAAAATATCACGAGTGGTTTGATGAAACCAAAGCCTGGGTTGGACATAGCGCACACAGAATGTTTAGGCATCACTCAGAGGGTATCTTTGAGTGTGAGAAAATATTTGGTGCAAGCTTTACCAACAGTGATGGCAAAATAGTATACACCCGGTACGTGGGTGAGCAACATGTCAAGGAGGATTGTAATGGTCACTTACCATCAGCTAAGGAATGGCTAGACAATTTTAAAGCTCCTAAAGACTGGATGCGAAGAACAACTAAACTAGAAGACTAATGGAAGACAGAGTAGAACAAATCAAAGAAAGAGTAAGAGTTTCGGTTAATAAAGCTATCAAGCTCTTAGAAAAAACATATGAACTAGATAATATTGATATTAATAATCCTGCATTTATAACTGTAATGGAATTAAACAATGTATTGTTTCAGCTAGACTGGTTAGATGATGAAGGTTTAAAAACAAAAACTAATGGCAAAAAAAGTAAACATAGATTTAGATTATGAATCATTAGAAAAGATGATACTGTCTAGTGATGTAGAGAATAGGGTGATGGCGATAAACGTTCTTGATTCTGTAGACTTCAACAAAAACATAGCGATGATCTTATTGATCTATAAAGCTACTAAAGACAAAGATCTATGGAAAGAAATCGCTCCTAATCTATACAACAAAATAAACAAGGTTAGAAAGGTTGATGAGAAGAATCTGAACCACAGCTTAACCTTTAGAGAAATCCTAGACGTTCTTAAACAAAAGAACTGCGGAGAGAAAGATATAAACATTTTTCTTAAAGCGGTATCCCTAGTCTTACTAAAAGATCTATCTGAGTATGGGTTCGACTTTATAGAAACCTTAGACATAACAATCAAAAAGAAATACTATGAGCAAACACGCTGAAAGTCTAGCAAAAGCTAGCAAAGATCTGATGCTGGAAGAACCATTCTATGGTTTATTTCTCATCATGCTTAATAAGCAGTGGAACAATCAGATTCCTACTGCTGGTGTAACAATGAGCGGAATAAACTATAAGCTCCTTATAAATGAGGAGTTTTGGGAAAGGCTTATCCTAGCGCACAGGAAGGGTCTACTAAAACATGAGCTATTGCATATAGCTTTCTTTCATTTGACAAACTATGGTCATATGGAAGATAAGCTACTAGCAAATATTGCCATGGACTTAGAAATCAATCAGTACATCAAGGAAGATAATCTACCCGCAGGTGGACAGACTCTTGATCTGTATCCTGAACTGAATCTCGAACCTAAGATGGGTACTGAGTACTACTATGAAAAGCTAGGTCAAGGTAAAAAGAAAGGTAACTGTCCTAACCTCAACGCTATGATTGAGGCAGCTGAAAACGGACAAGGTACTTGTGTAATGCCTGGCAAAGGAGAAATAAAAGTACCAGACCATTCTGCGTGGGGAGATCAAGAAGAACTAGATGAAGCTACTAAGAAGCTAATAGAGAATCAGACCAAGCATATTCTAAAGGAACTTAAAGACCAAGTAGAGAAAAGCAGAGGTACTATTCCTGGAGAGCTAGCTAGTATTCTAGATAAGATAGATCTTCAAGAGCCACCAAAGTTTGACTGGCGGGGATATCTACGTATGTTTAGCGGGGGATCTGTAAAGGTTATTACTAAGAAGACTCGCCGTAAATATAACAAGAGGTATGAAGACAATCCAGCTCTAAAGATAAAGCAACGCAAGCATGTCCTAGTAGCAATCGATACTTCAGGATCTGTAAGCCCTGACGAGTTGGTAGAATTCATGCAGGAGATAAACCATATCCACAAGACAGGCATCGACATAACTATCGCACACGCAGATGCGGCGATCCAAAAGATGCATCCTTACAATCCTAGAGATGAATATAAAATCTATGGGAGAGGAGGGACTAGCTTTGATCCCGTAATAGAGTATTTCAATGAGAATACTCGTAAGTATAGCTGTCTAATCTATTTGACAGATGGTGAGGCACCGGCGCCTCCGCAACCAAAAGGTAGAGTGCTCTGGGCTCTATCGTCCACTTCTAACAAGTGTGATCATTTACCAGGAGTAACAATACAATTAAACTAAAATGAGCAGCAACCAAGTAAATCTAAACATCGACGAGCTTAAGGATTTCCTTAAGCATATTGTAAGTAATAATCGCTTCATCCAAAGCGAGGGTAAGAATCCAATCTCTGTTGAGGTTATCGGTGAGTCCGGTATCGGTAAGACAAGTTCTATCTTGCAACTAGCTAGTGAGCTAGATTTAAACTTTGTAAAGTTAAACTTAGCACAGATAGAAGAGTTAGGTGACCTTGTAGGTTTCCCGATCCGTCAGTTCCAAATGTGTAAGCAAGGAGAGCAACAAGCTCCTGTGGCTCAGGCACCCAAGAAGAAAGCGAAGAAGAAAGATAAGACCGTTGTGGAGAAAGAAGTAACCGTGATGGAGAAACAAATGGTTGAAGAGTTCGAGGTGAAGATGGTTAAGAAGCAGGTGTTTGAGGGAGGTAAGTTCCATACTAAAGAGGTGGAAGTTAAGACTCCAATCATAGTAGAGAAGGAAGTTCCGGTGACGAAGATTGTGAAGGAAGAGGTAGAAGTAGAAGCTGCGGATGTAGAAGAAACAGCAGATGTACTTGCGTTCGTTGGTGATTCTTATGGTGAATGCTTGTGGATAGATGAGCATGCCGTACAGGAATATATCAAACGCGGATATGAATTCACTGGTGAGAAGCGCATGTCCTACTGTCCTCCACAATGGATAGCAGACAAGCAAGGCGGTGGTATCCTAATCCTTGACGACTGGAATCGTGCAGACATCAGGTTTATCCAAGCTGTCATGGAACTCGTTGATCGTCAAGAGTATATCTCATGGAAGCTTCCGCAAGACTGGCACATTGTTCTTACTGCGAATCCAGATAATGGAGACTATCTTGTAAACTCTATTGACACAGCTCAGCGTACCAGGTTCATTAGCGTGAATCTAAAGTATGATGTAGATGTGTGGGCTAAGTGGGCAGAGTCTGCTAACATTGACTCTCGTTGTATCAACTTCATGCTTATGCATCCGGAGCTTGTAACCAACAAGATTAATGCTAGGTCTATTACAAACTTCTTCAATAGTATCAGCTCTTTGGAAAACTTCGATAAGAGTTTACCATTGATTCAGATGATTGGCGAAGGTTCTGTTGGACCTGAGTTCTCTAGTCTATTCACCATGTTCATCAATAACAAAATGGACAAGATGCTTAGTCCTAAAGATATCCTGTTGCATGAGAGCGAAGCCTATATCATAGGTGAGTTACGTAATACAATCGGTCGCGATGCTAACTATCGTGCTGATATCGCAAGCATCATGGCTACAAGGATTATCAACTTTAGCATAAGCTATGCTGAAAAGAATCCGATCTCTCAGAAAGAGATTGATCGTTTGATTCGTCTTTCTACAGATGAGGATACCTTTACTAATGATATCAAGTATCATATTGTAAAGAGGGTGATCAACGGAAACAAACAGAAGTTTCAGAAGATGCTCACCAATCCAGAGGTAGTAAAGATGGCCACTAAGTAATAACTGAGAGCCCGGGCAACCGGGCTTTCTTATTTTAAAACAATGATAAAAGAAGTATTTAAGAAACAAGTAGTCATAACAGAAGTGGGAGATGATTATCTTCACTGGGAAACAAGACTGGCAGCTCACGGAGATAGCATCAAGGATGGTGCTATACAATCTGTTTTGCTATCTGATACCGCTTATTTATTTAAACAAACAGATAAGATTTACTTTATGCCAGGGTGTACCGTGCCTAGATTTAAAGTAAAACAACTATGCGAAGTAACAGGAATGAGCATTAGCAAAACTCCTCAGAATGCTAGTGTTATAATCTTTTCTAACGAAACAGAGAAAGAAGTTGCTCAAAAAGATTTTGAGTATAACTGTATACATTCTAAAGATCTTGAGGAAGCTATAGGATTGTTATATCAAAAGCGCCATGTTGATTATAAAGCTGTTCCGCAAATAGCAGAGCTTATAGATTTTCTTCGTGATGAAAACAATTTAGATTATGTATATGTAGAATCATGGTCTTCTAAAAATCAAATAGAGACTGCGCTTAAAGGTACCGGCAGAAAGTTCTTTAGAACAAGTACGTGGATAACAGAAGAAAGCGCTATAAATAACTTTGACAGTATACTAGAGCTTAACAAAACTCTTGTGCATCAGAAAGATCTTCTAACGATCATCAACATGAACAATGTAATGACTGAGGATATGTTCAACGAAACTTCAAAGATGTTTGACTCTCAAGATAAAAACAACCACGTACTAGCGTTAGAGTTAATGGCAAACGTAGATTATGAAAGATCAGCGCTTTATCTATTCATGCTGTTTAAAGATCACCATTATGCGATCTGGGATAGACCAGAAACCAAACATGTGAACTTCAAAAGCATGATGGACTTCTTCAATTTAAGAAGAGGTTTTAGACTCAGCGATATGGAAGACGTAATAGGTGAACTGGAAGCAAGAGATCTGTTAACAACAGAGCACTTAGACTATGTTGAAAAATTATCTAAAGAAGATTTTGAAAGTTCCCTAGGTAATGAGTACTTTAGCGTCACTCAAGTCTCACGATCTCCAAAGCTATTACTAGCTGCCGCTAAAGGGGATCGCAAGTTTGATCCAACTCTACCTCCAATTCCAGACGAACTACTCAACAGCATTCCGAAAGAAGATGATGAGAAAGATGATGATTATGATGATGAAGAAGAGGATGTATTAACAGAAACAGAAGATGACGAAAACTGAGAATCTACAAATGGAGACTGAGTTCTATGCTGATAAGTTTTATTTCAGCTACTCTAGTCTAAACAAACTGATGTATTCACCACAGTTGTTCTATAGGGATTATATCCTTAAACAACGTGAAGAAGAAACTTCTCCTGCATTATTGCAGGGGAAGCTCATTCATTGTCTAGTGTTAGAACCACAGGCTTTTGATGAGAAGTTTCTTCTGTTACCTAGTAATATGCCAAGCGACAACCCAAAGAAGGTTGTAGATGCTGTCTATGAACATTACATAAATATGGAGCCCGTAACAACCGAGACCGGTAGTACAGGGATTCCGTCTCCATATTTAGAAGATCATAGTCAGAAGATTCTTGACGTGCTCAAGGAAATCAATCTACACCAATCACTCAAGACCGATGAACAACGATTGGAGAAGATCCTTACTGATGCTAATAAGGATTACTTCCAGTTCCTATTAAGGAAAGATGGAAAGGATATCATAGATATTCCTACCTATGAGTATTGTACAGAGGTAGCAGAATTAGTAAGAGCAAATCAACAAGTCTCTCGAATGTTAGGCCTAGAACCAACTCAAAACGTACAAGTGCTAAACGAGACACCGATACAAATAGATCTGAAGGCTTATCCCTTTGGAGTAAAAGGTATTGTGGATAATATAAGGATAGATAATGCGCTAAAGATTATTTACATCAACGATGTAAAGACTACTAGCAAAACCCTTATAGAGTTTCCAGAGACTGTAGAATTCTACAACCTGTGGCTTCAGGCAGCAATGTACAAACATATGGTAGAGTGGGAGTTTATACATCTTAATCAGCTCAGCTTAGCAGATTGGACTATAGAGTTTTCATTCATTGTTATAGACAAGTATAAACAGATATGTCCTTTCACCGTATCTGATGTTACTATGGCGCAATGGGAAACTAAGATGGCAGAAGTTTTTATTGAGGCTAACTGGCATTATAATTCTAAACGCTACGACCTACCATATAAATTAGCAAACAGAAAAGTAATGCTCTAACCTTAAACAGCAAATGTTGAAACTAGAATCCTTGTACAAAGACTATGTCCAGAAAAGCAGGCTATTCTTATATCCTGCACTGGGCATGAAGCGTGGCCTAAGCGTCACGCCGATCCAGACCTATGCTAGTTGGCAAGGGCAGTATGCTCTAACAGATAGGAAACTATCTTGTACCTATCATGTTAGATCTGATGAAGAGTTTAAAGCTTTTGAAAAGTTCATCTATAATCATAAGATGTTTCATGACTTTAAACTGACGAAAGAAGACAAGGGTGTTTATGTGTTCGATTTTAGCAGACAAAGCGATGATTGGGATATGTTCGTGAAAGGTAAATATTCAAAACTTAGTATGGATCTCAAAAGAAGTATCCGAAACTTTTTTGGTATAAACAATCAGGGATATATCGACAGCTTTTTATTTCCAGAAAGATATTTCAACATGTATGCAGAGATGCTCAGCTCTTCCAGAGAAGAGAATCACCACATGTTGAAACTATTACAGGAGGTAGGAGAGCTGTGTTCAAAACCAGATCTTGAGAAAGAGAACTTAATCGCAAGCATAAAAGATTTGCACATGACCAATAAAATCACTTAATTTGCACAAACCAACTTAAAAACGCTATGTCAGAAAAATCCATGATGTTGTATACATCAAAGTGGCGAGATAAAGAAACATTTCGCTTAGTACCGTTCACACAAGAATGCGGCTTCTTAGAAGGGATCTATGATCCGTCTACTAAAGCTCTTGCGCTTATCTCTAAAGACTACAAAGAAAGCTACCACATGGTAGTCAAAGTAGACGAACAGGGTGAGCCAGTTAAAGCAAAAAAGCAAAGGACAAACGGTAGTCCTTACGCAGAAGAAAGAAGACAGTTAGATACGTACTACGAATGGCATATAGAGAAAAGAGAAGAGATAGAAGAAATGGTAAAAAGACTAGCAATCAACGATACATTTGATTTTCAAAAGTTCTTAGATTAATACACCAATAAACCGCATGGAGGGGAGGGCAGTAGCTCTCCCTTTTGTGTCTATAGACGGGGGGACGGCTTAACCGAACTTGATTATGGAAGAAAAACAAATCTCTCACTGGGTAATGGATTACGAAACTCTATCAAATTGTTTCGTAGCCGTGTTCGAACATTATAAGACAACCGAGAGGATGATCTTTGTAGTGCACGAAAAGATGAACCATATTAAAGAGTTCATCAGATTCTTAGAACGCAACATAAGCCAAAAGGAATGGCACATAAGCTTTAATGGTCTAGCGTTCGACTCTCAGATAACTATGCATATCCTAAAGAACAAAGAGTCTCTATTAAATAAGACTGGTTCTGAGATTGCAGGGTTCATATATGAGAAAGCTCAAGGGATAATAGAAAGACAAGACAGGATGGAGTTCTCTGAGTTTGCTGAGAAAGATCTACTGATCAAACAGATAGATGTATTTAAGCTTAACCATTGGGATAACAATGCCAAGCGATCAGGTTTAAAGTGGATACAGTATTCTACTGACTGGGAAAACATTCAAGAGATGCCTATTCATCATAGTACTAATATCGCCGGCGCAAAAGAAATCAGCACGATAATCGATTATTGTATCAACGACGTTAGATCTACTAAAGAGATCTTGCATCTAAGCTCTGATCAGATTAATCTACGTAGGACGCTTACAGCTGATTATAATATCCCCTTGTATAATGCATCAGAGCCACGGATATCCAAAGAGTTATTCTTATTGTTCCTTAGTAAAAGGACTGGCATCTCCAAGTATGAGCTTAAACAGCTTAGAACAAATAGAGAACGCATTAAGGTCAGCGATATTCTATTGCCTTACATAAACTTCAATCGTCCGGAATTCAGATTGCTACATCAGGCTTATCAAAGACTGATTATAAATCCGAGAAACATTAAGGGCGCATTCAAGTATGAACTTAAACATAAAGATGTACATACAGAATATGGTCTCGGTGGTCTTCATGGTGCAACGAAGAGCGGGATATATGAAGCTAAGGACGGCATGATTATCATGACCTCGGATGTAACAAGTTTTTATCCGAATCTAGCTATTAGAAATGAATGGGCTCCGGCTCATCTGCCTAAAGAAGATTTCTGTCATCTGTATGAATGGTTCTTTGAGGAGAGAAAAAAAATCCCAAAGAAAGATCCAAGGAACTATGTGTACAAGATTATCCTGAATTCTACTTATGGTTTATCTATAGATCACAACTCGTTTCTATATGATCCGCAGTTTGGTATGCAGATAACTATCAACGGTCAGTTACTACTAACCATGCTTTATGAAATGCTATCAGATGCTATACCAGGATCTATTCCGCTCATGCAGAATACAGATGGTCTAGAGATGATCATACCGGAACAGTACAAAGATAAATATCTTGAGGTGTGTGCCGAGTGGGAGAAGATAACTAAGCTACAGCTAGAGCATGATGAGTATAGCAAGATCATACTGGCCGATGTAAATAACTACATCGCCGTGTATAAAAACGGTAAGACTAAGTGCAAAGGTAGATTCGAGTTTGAGGGACTAGCTCTTCATAAAAACAAAAGCCACTTAGTAATACGTAAAGCTATCTATAACTATTTCGTAAACAACATTCCTCCTGAAAGATATCTAACCGAGAACCGCAACATATTCGATTATTGCGCCGGTGTGAAGATCAAGGGAGATTGGAAGTTTCAACAGACATGTGTTATCGATGGGCAAATATCTTATGAAGACTTGCAGAACACTATACGGTATTATATCAGTAAAGGTGGATGCAAGATCATAAAGGTAAACAAGTCCGACGGACGGCAGATACAACTGGAAGCCGGGCAATGGATGCAACAAATATTCAACAAAGTAGAAAAGAAAAAATGGGAGGAATATGATATAGATGAAGATTATTATCTAAGCTACATCTATAGAGAGATAGCAAACATCCTACCCAAACAAAGTAATCAGCTAACATTAGAATTATGACAGAAGAAATAACTCTCCCTGGT
>Ga0129333_10001445_pt1 | contig 21521 bp, 26 predicted proteins | sample CPB6_08_DNA_FD_94474 | JGI IMG/M metagenome (GOLD analysis project Ga0129333, IMG submission 94474) | Freshwater to marine salinity gradient microbial communities from Chesapeake Bay, USA - CPBay_Sum_0.6_0.8_DNA | ecosystem: Environmental > Aquatic > Marine > Coastal | place: USA: Chesapeake... | reverse complement strand
GGATCACGCCACCTCCACCCAGTCAGCAAGGCAAGGCCACAATGATCAAGCTCCGCCTGAAGCGGTTCGGTAAGAAGCGGGAAGCGAGCTTCCGCCTGGTGGCCTGCAACAGCACCAGCCGCCGGGACGGCCGTCCCTTGGAGGAGCTGGGCTTCTACAACCCCCGCACCAAGGAGACCCGCCTCGACACCGAGGCCATCCGCGCCCGCCTGGCCCAGGGTGCTCAACCCACCGACTCCGTGCTGACCCTGCTGGAGCGCGGCGGCCTGGTGGAGAAAACCGTGCGCCCGTCTGTGGTTGCCGGCCAGAAAAAGCAGGCTGCCGCCCGCGAGGCCGCGGCCAAGCAGGCCGCCAAGGAAGCAGCTGAGGCCAAGGCTGCTGCTGAAGCGAAGGCTGCTGCCGAAGCTGCCGCCGCTGCTGAGGACACCGCTGAAGCCTGAGGCACCGCCCCATGTCCGGGGCTGACACCCTCCAGACCTTCTGCATCGACCTCCCCGACCAGGACGCCGCCATGGCTCTGGCTGGGGAGGCTGAATCAACCCTGCATCGCCTTGAGGCGCTCACCGGCGCCTCCTTGGTGTTGCGGGGTTTATCTGTGCACTTGCGGGGCCGTCCCAGTCAACTGGAGCGGGCTGCGGCGCTGATTGAGCTCCTGCGCCCGCTCTGGCAGGAGGGTCAGGCCATCACCCAGGTCGATGTGCAGACCGCCCTCACCGCCCTCGATACGGGGCGTGGCGAGGATCATCGGCAGCTGGGCAAACAGGTGCTCGCCCGCAGCCAGAACGGCCGGCTGCTGCGGCCCCGCACCCTGAAGCAAAAGGCCTACATCGAGGCGATCGAACGGCACGACCTCACCCTGGCCCTGGGTCCGGCCGGCACCGGCAAGACATTCCTGGCGGCGGTGCAGGCGGTGCGCATGCTGCAGGAGCGCAAAGTGGAGCGGCTGATCCTCACCCGCCCCGCTGTGGAGGCCGGCGAGCGCCTGGGCTTCCTGCCGGGCGACCTGCAGCAGAAGGTGGACCCCTACCTCCGCCCCTTGTATGACGCTCTGCACACCCTGCTCGGTCAGGACAAAACTGCGGCGTTGATCGAGAAGAATGTGATCGAGGTGGCACCGCTGGCCTACATGCGCGGTCGCACCCTGGCTGAGGCCTTTGTGATCCTCGACGAGGCACAGAACACCACCGCCGCCCAGATGCGCATGGTGCTCACCCGCCTGGGGGAGGGGTCGCGGATGGTGGTCACCGGTGACCCCACCCAGATCGACCTGCCCGCCGGCCAGCTGAGCGGCCTGATCGAGGCGGCCCAGGTGCTGGAGGGGGTCGAGGGAGTGGCGATCTGCCGCCTCACCGCTGCCGATGTGGTGCGCCATCCGCTGGTGCAGCGGCTGGTGAACGCCTATGCAAATCGCGATGCCAACCGGCTGGCGCCCACCGTCAGCAGGCGATTGGATGGCGGCAACCCCAACCGCCCCTCGGCCTCCAACCGTGAACAGCGCTGAACGCCTGCGCATTCCCATCGAAATCGCGGTAGCGGCCCTGGTGGCCTACCTGCTCGGCTTCTGGTTCACCAGCCTGTTTCCTGGCTACCTGCCCAAGATCGGCGGCCTCTGGTCGGCGATCTCGGCGATCGTGGTGACCCAGGCCACCCGCAGGGACACGACCTCTTCCGCCTCGTTGCGGATTCTGGGGTCGGCGATCGGCGCCCTCACCAGCGCCGTCTACATGACGCTGCTGCCCTTTCACCCGCTCGGCATGGCCCTGGCGATCTTCGCCACGGTGGCGCTCTGCAGTGCTGTGAACATTCCAAGCCACGGTCGGTTGGCGGCAATCACAGTGATTGTGGTGATGGTCACCGGCAGCCTCGATCCCAGGCTGAGCCCCGGCCTCAACGCCCTGCTGCGCTTTCTGGAATCCTGCATCGGCACGGGCATCGCCATCCTGGGTGTGCGGCTCTGGTCCGGTTCAGGGAACGACCCCAAGGGAGACAGTCCAACCCCATAGGGGGATCCACACATCCCAAGAGCCCTGAAAGCCCGCCGCAACCTGGACAGCGCTGGCAGGATGTGAACAGTCATCCCCCCTGAGCCATGCCGGCCAGCAGCAATTTCCAGGAGGCCATCCGCGAGGCCCAGTACGGCGCCCTGGTGGGCCCCAACGTGGTGAACAAGGCGTTGCCCTATGTGGGTGGCGGCATGGTGCTCACCGCCGGTGGTGTCTTCGCCGGCCTGAGCATGATCGCGGCGAAATCCGCCCTGTTCATGCCGCTGTTCTGGGTGGCCCTGATCGGCAACTTCATCCTGTTCTTCGTGGCCCAGAACGTGGCCCTGAAGGGCAACAACAGCACGGCCCTGCCGCTGCTGACGGCCTACAGCCTGATCACCGGCTTCACGCTGAGCGGCCTCGTCAACTACGCCACGGCTGTTGCCGGGATCGGTGCGGTCGGCACGGCGGTTCTTGCCACCGGCATCACCTTCGTGGCGGCCTCGGTGATGGGCCGCCGCATGAGCGACAGCGTCGGTCAGGCCCTCAGCGGCGTGGTTGGACTGGGCATCCTCGGCCTGGTGATCGCGATGCTGGTGCAGATCGTGGGCGGCATCTTCGCGCCAGGGCTCTTCCACGGCAGCGGCTTTGAGCTGATGATCGCCGGTTTCGGCACCGTGATCTTCGTGGGCGCTGCCTTCGTGGACTTCTACACGATGCCGCGCTCCTACAGCGACGACCAGTACCTGGCCGGCGCCCTTGGCATGTACCTCACCTACATCAACCTGTTCATTTTCATCCTGCGTCTGATCATTGCCCTCAATGGCGGCGGTCGCCGCGACTGATCGCTGCGGTTCGCTTCGGCTCCTGGCCTACGGATGTTCAGGGTTCAACGCCGGCCCCGACTCAACCGCTGGATCCTGAGCTACCTGCACCCCTTCGGGGGTGCTTTTTTGCATCTGCCTGTCGAGATGGGGCCGTCGCCACCAGCGGCCCCCACCTTGATCCCAGGCTCAGGCGTCCGCCACCGCCAGCACCGCCGCAGCGATCGCCTGGCGCTGCTCGATGTCGTAACCCCAGCGATCGAGGAAGGCCACATCGTCCCCCTCACCGCCGGTGGCGGCCAGCAGGGTTTCCAGGCGATCGCGCACAGCAGTCGGCTCCAGCAGGCGCAACAGCTCATGGCAGCGGGCCGCGACCCGCTCCGAGCCGCCGCGCTGCGCTTCATCACCGGCCCTGCCGTGGTGCAGCGCCATCGCCGTGCTCATCGCCAGGTTGCGGGTGGTGAGATCCACAACGCCGGCACCGGCGGTCCGCAGCGCGATCACCAGCGGCTCGGGCAGGCGGTCCATCAGCGGGCAGTCGCCGGCCAGGGCCACCACAAAGAATCCACGGGCGCCATCGCGGCTGGCCACCAGCTCGCCGACCCGATCAGCCAGCACCTCGTCGCTGAGCTCGCCGTGCTCCCACAGGCCCAGCCACTGGGCCGCGATCTCCATCGCCTGGGGGAAGCTGGGTTCGCGCAGGGTGTCGGTCATCAAGCCGCACAGATCGCTGGCCATGAGCCTATGCAGACGGACGGCGCCAGCGCCGTCGACGCCGCAGACCAGCTCAGATGCCACTCCGGGGTGCCACTGTTGAAGGCATGAGCCTGATCCCTCCCTCCGACGCCGAAGGCGGCCAGCTGCTGCCCATCCCCGATCCGGCCGAGTCGGCGCGGCTGCTGGGGGGTGCTGCCGCGGCTGCTGGTGCCGGCGCAGCAAGCGGGGCAGCGGCGGACTTCCGCTCCGGCTTCGTGGCCCTGATCGGCCGGCCGAACGTCGGGAAGAGCACCTTGCTCAACCAGCTCGTCGGTCAGAAAGTGGCGATCACCTCACCCGTCGCCCAGACCACCCGCAACCGTCTGCGGGCGATTCTCACCACGGCGTCGGCCCAGCTGGTGCTGCTCGACACTCCCGGCATCCACAAGCCGCACCATCTGCTCGGCGAGCGACTGGTGAAGACAGCCCGCGGCACGATCGGTGATGTCGATGTAGTGCTGCTGCTGGTGGACGGCAGCCAGCCGGCTGGCCGCGGCGATGGCTACATCGTCGAACTGCTGCGTCACTGCCGGGTGCCGGTGCATGTGGCCCTCAACAAACACGACCTGGTGGATCCGGCCGAGGCAGCGGCCCTGGCCGCCAGCTACCGGGAGCTGCTGGAGGGCCGGGGCGATTTCGCCACTCCCACCCCCCAGCCGCCGCTCAGCTGGCCGCTGCACCCCGTCAGCGCCCTCACCGGCGCCGGCACCGATCCCCTGGTGGAAGCCCTGAGCGCTGCCATGCCGCCAGGCCCGCATCTTTACCCGCCCGATGCCGTCAGCGATCAGCCGGAGCAGCTGCTGATGGCGGAACTGATCCGCGAACAGGTGCTCAGTCACACCCGCGAGGAGGTGCCCCACTCGGTGGCGGTGAGCATCGATCGGGTGGTGGACGACGGTCCGCGCACAGCCGTGTTGGCCACGGTGCTGGTGGAGCGCACCAGCCAGAAGGGCATCCTGATCGGCAAGGGCGGCCGCATGCTGCGCACGATCGGTGCTGGCGCCCGCCAGCAGATGGAAAAGGTGTTCAGCGGGCCGGTGTATCTGGAGCTGTTCGTGAAGGTGGTGCCCGGCTGGCGGCGCAGTGCCGCGCGGCTGGCGGAGCTGGGCTACCGGGGCGATTGAGCGGTGAACGGCCGGCCATCGCGCGATCAGCAGCGCAACGGCTGGCCAACAGCCGGGCGCTCGCTGCGCGGCGGCTGAGAGAATGCCGTTCATGACCCAGACCGCCACTGACCCCGGGCTGTTTCCGCCCGACTCGATCGAGGCCTTCCTGCGCTTCTGCGCCGGTGAGTGGATGAGCCTGCGCAGCCGCTTCGCCCTGGAAGATCCGGTCGGTGCCATCAGCGCGCTGGACGCCGAAGAGACGGCAGAGGGCGATGAATGGCACAGCAGCGAGCGCGGCGAGCTGGTGGTGACCTACCTGGAACCGGAGCCTGGTGTTGGCCCCGGTGGCCTGAGCGTCGGCCCGAAGGGCGAGCCGCCGCGGCAGCTGCAGTTCGCGGCTGATGGCGCCTTCAGCGCCGGCGACCAGCAGGGGCGCTGGCAGCTGTGGCCCGACGGCAGCCTTGAACTCACCCTCAGCATCGGCGAGGGTGAGCTGCGCGAGCGCATCTGGTTCACCAAACCCAACCTGCGCCTGCGCTCCACCCTCCAGAGCGCAGCCGATGGCAGCCCCAGCCGCGCCAGCTTCTGCTCCGAGATCCGCCGGGTGAGCCGGCCTGCGGCCGCGTCGGCTTGAGCGCATGCGCCTTGATGTGGTCAGCCTGGCGCCGGAGGCGTTTGCCCCCCTGCTGAGCCTGGGCGTGATCGGGCGAGCCTTCAGCGCCGGCATCGCCGAGCTCCACCTGCACAACCCGCGCGATTTCGCCACCGACCGCTATCGCAAGGTGGATGACGAGCCGTACGGTGGCGGCGCCGGCATGGTGCTCAAACCGGAGCCGGTGTATGCCGCCGTTGCGGCGATCCCGGTGCTGCCGCGGCGTCGGGTGCTGCTGATGAGCCCGCAGGGCCGGCCGCTGCAGCAGGCGGATCTGCGCCGCTGGGCCACAGGTTGCGACCAGCTGCTGTTCCTGTGCGGCCACTACGAGGGCTTTGATGAACGCATCCGCGTTTTGGCCGATGAGGAGGTGTCGATCGGCGATTTTGTCCTCACCGGCGGCGAGCTGCCGGCGATGACGATCATCAACGGCGTGGTGCGGCTGCTGCCGGGCACCGTGGGCCGCCAGGTCTGCCTGGAGGAGGAGAGCCACAGCGCCCTGCTGCTGGAGCATCCCCACTACACCCGCCCGGCTGAGTTCCGGGATATGGCCGTGCCGGCTGTTCTGCGCAGCGGTGACCACGGCGCCATCGCCCGCTGGCGCCACGAGCAACAGCTGCAGCGCACCCGCGAGCGGCGGCCGGATCTGTACGCCCGCTGGCAGAACGCGCAGGTGCCAGAGAGCGGCGCTCAGGCCGGCGGCTGAGCTGAGGCGCCGCGTGCCTGCAGGCCCTGGAGCGCCGCCAGCAGCGCCGCCGGGGTCTGGGGATTCACCATCAGCATGCCGCCGGCGGGGGCATCGGCCATCGCTTCCCCTATCGCCTTCAGTCGTGGGTGAGCAGCAGCCGGATCGCCTCTGTGGCCTGGCCTGGGCTTTCGCCTCCAGGCGCCGGGCCCCTGGCTTGCCCTGGCAGGGCCAGAGCTGGGCGGCGCTCAACCTGGAGCCCATCGGGGGGCTCTGCCCAAGGGCCGCAGCGTTGTGCTGATGGGCCGCGCCGGCAACCGGCGGCAGGTGCGGCACATCGCCGGCGACCGAGGCGACGACAACCGGCCCACCTCCGAGCCCTAGGGTCGCCCGAGAAGCACTCCTGCCCCTCGCGATGCAGCTGCGGATCGGCAACGGATACGACATCCACCGCCTGGTGAGCGGTCGCCCCCTGATCCTCGGCGGCCAGCGCCTGGAGCACCCCGAAGGCCTGGGCCTCGATGGCCACAGCGATGCGGATGTGCTGGTGCACGCCATCATGGATGCCCTGCTGGGCGCCCTGTCGCTCGGCGACATCGGTAAGTACTTTCCCCCCGACGACCCGCAGTGGCAGGGGGCCGACAGCCTGGTGCTGCTGGAACAGGTGGTCGCCTTGGTGCGTGAGCGCGGCTGGTGCGTGGTCAACGTGGACACGGTGCTGGTGGCGGAGCGGCCGAAGCTGAAACCCCACATCGCGGCGATGCGCGCCGCCATCGCCGCCCGGATTGGCCTGCAGCCGGATCAGGTGGGCGTCAAAGCCACCACCAATGAACGGCTCGGCGCTGAAGGTCGTGAGGAAGGCATCTCCTGTCAGGCCGTGGCGCTGCTGCAGCAGGGATGACAATCCCCCATCTAAGAGTCGGAACATCCGTGGGAGCCCGCGGCGACCGCCGCTGGGGGCTTCTGGCTAACTTGCTTGGGCTGTGTCTGGGCCTGCTGGTGCTGCTCTCCGGCCACGCCGATGTGGTGATCGCCGCCTTTGATGATCCCCAGGGCGGTTATGACGTCGCCGTGGTGGAACATCTGCGCGTGCGGGTACCGGCCGAGGCGCGCCAGGCCTGGCTGGAGGCGGAACGGCGCAGCTGGGAACCGTGGCTGGCCCAGCAGGATGGCTTCCTGGGCCGCGACCTGTTCTGGGATGCGGAGCGCGAGGAGGGCACGCTGTTGATCCGCTGGGCCAGCCGCGAGCAGTGGAAGCGCATCAGCGAAGCGGAGGTGGAAGCGGTGCAGGAGCGTTTCGAGGAACTGGCGCGGACCGCCACCGGCGCCGAGCGAGGCAATCCCTTCCCGCTGCTGTTCGAAGGGGAACTGGTACCCGCCTCGTGAGCACTGCCACGGGACGGCCATCAGAACAGGCGATCAGCCCGGAGGCACGCCTCGACCTGGGACGACGCCAGCGCCTCGGCATGGTGGAAGCGATCTGGGGCGAGCACAAGAGCGCCGAACAGCTGGCACCGATCCTGGCGGCGATGCAGCGCAATGGTGAACTGGCGCTGGCCACGCGAATCGATGCAGCCAAGGCGCAGGCGGTGCGCGAGTGCCTTGCTGATGCGCCGGGCTTGCGCTACCACCCTCAGGCCCGCTGCCTCACCCTTGGCGAGCCATCGCCGCCGCAGCCGGTGCTCGGGGAGGTGGTGGTGCTCAGCGGTGGTACCAGCGACCTGCCGGTTGCAGCGGAAGCCCAACTGGCCCTGCATTGGCATGGCATCGACTGCCGGTTGCTGCTCGATGTGGGCGTGGCGGGCCTGCAGCGGCTGTTGGACCAACTGGATAGCCTGCGGCAGGCGCGGGTGCTCATTGCCTGCGCCGGCATGGAGGGAGCCCTGCCAACCGTGCTGGCCGGTCTGCTGCCCCAGCCGGTGATCGGTGTGCCGGTGAGTGTGGGCTACGGCGTCAGCTCCGGTGGCATGGCAGCCCTGCACGGCATGCTCGCCAGCTGCGCACCCGGGCTGACAGTGGTCAACATCGACAACGGCTATGGCGCAGCGATGGCGGCCCTGCGCATCCTTGGCGGCTGCAGCGGTGCTGGCGATCCAGGCAGAACGCGGAAGGTACGGGGCTGAGGACCTCAGGCTTCCGCTGCGTGACGGCCGAGCCATTGCAGCTCGCGCACGCGCTCCTCGCTTTCGACCTGCTTCAGATGGGACAGCAGTGCATGCAGGTCGCTGCCGGCCAGTTCACCGTTGGATTGCCACTTCATGGCGCGGGGTTCAGGACGGCGAACGGAAGCGGACACGCCAGCAGATAAATCGTTGAGCCAACCTACAAATGAACGGCCGGGACAGAAGGCAATCAAGGGGAAAACGAGCGAAAGAGTTTCTGTAATTCCCTGAAGCTTTGCCAATCCTTTAAGACGCAGGCGCGAGATCGCCTCAGTCAACTGTCGCAGTGGCGCAGCCGATCTGCGATCAGAGATGGGTGAGATCGGGATAAGCGCTGAGCAGCTCTTCGGCACTGAGCACATCGCCGGCCGCCTCGGGCTGCCAGATCACCTCGAGGGCCAGCAGCTGATCTGCCGGCACTGCACCGATCAGGCGCAGAGCTTCGCGCAGATCATCCGGGCCGGACAGCGACCGAAGACTGAGGCGGCTGCGGCTGGCGACCAACAACGTCACAGCGATGTAGTCGCTGGTGGCATCGGCATCGCCGGCACGGCCGGCACTGGCCGGACTGATGCGACCGCCGACATTGCTGGTGACCTCGCGGCTGAGCTTGCTGCGCTCGGTCATCGACAAGCGGTTGAAGGTGGATTCCGCGGCCTGGAACGGCACCTGGCCCACCTCGGCATTGGCATAGACCCAGAGGTCGGGATGGCGCAGCAGGGCCAGGGTGCTCTCCTGCAACACCTGTTGGAGCCCCTGACTGGTGGAGGTATCAGCCGCTGCGGCGAGACGGCGCAGATCACTCTGCAGCTCGCGGGCCGAGGCCAGCAGACCAACCTGCAGCTGGGCGATCGCCACGGGTCCGTCGCCGGCACCGCGATCGAGATCACCACCGCGACCGGCGGGCAGCGAGGCCCCACCGCCCCGCAGGGCATTCACCAACAGCCCCACCACTGCCATCAGCACCAGCAGGCCAAACAGACCGCCACCACCGCCGAAGAAGAACGGCACGATGAAGGGGAAGCCGATGCCACCGCCGCCGTAGCCGCGCTGGTAACCACCATTGCTGCCTCCCCCGTAGCTGCGGCCCCCGCCATAGCTACGGCTCCCGCCATAGCTGCGCGGTATCGACGGTGCCGAGCGGAAGCTGCCGCCGCCGATGCGACCGCCGCTGGCCGCCTGGCTGGGCTGCGGTGCCACCAGCAGGGCCACCGACAACACACCGCTGATCAAGGCCGGCACCATCAGGCCACTGAGCAGACGACGCCAGCGCGTCGAGAAAAGCTGATCAGCCAAGGCTGGGGCGTGCGGGATGGCACGAAATCTAGGAACCCCCCCCCACGATGGTGACCACCTCCACGCCGTCGGCTTCCCGAACCGGCTGATCGGCCCAGCGCGCCCGGGGCAGGATTTCACCATTGAACTCCACCACCACCAGCTGGGGGCGATAGCCGAAGTGCTCCAGCAGCTGCAGCAGGCTCAGGCCTGCTGGGCATGGCCTGGACTCACCGTTGAGGCGCAGCGTGATAGTGGCGCTCATGGTTGTTCCTCCAGGGCCGCCAGCAGTACGCGGCTGGCCTGCTCGGGATCGGGCGCTTCAGTGATGGCGCGCACCACAGCCACCCGCTGGCCGCCGGCGGCCTGGATGGCCGCCAGGTTGTCGGCATCGATGCCACCGATGGCAAAAAAAGGAATCGGGCTCTCGGCAGCTGCCTGGCGCACGTAGTCCAGACCCACCGGTTCACGGCCCGGTTTGGTGGGGGTGGCATTGACGGGGCCAACGCCGACGTAATCGCAGCCATCGGCAACCGCCTGCCGCAGCTGATCGATCGCATGGGTGCTGCGGCCGATCAGCGCATCCGGCCCCAACAGCTGCCGAGCCAGGGCCGGCGGTAGATCCCCCTGGCCGAGGTGCACACCATCGGCCTCCACGGCGGCGGCAATGTCGAGGCGGTCGTTGATCAGGAACAGCGCCCCGTGCTGACGGCACAGTGCGCGCAATGCCAGGGCCTGCTCCAGCCGCCGGCCATCGGTGATGGGTTGTCCCTGAGCATCGCGACTGCCCTCCTTGGCGCGGTACTGCACCAAACGCACACCACCGCGCAGGGCCGCCTCCACCACCGACTCCAACTGCGGCGAGGGACTGGTGACCAGATACAGCCCGCAGCGCCGCAGCAGCGCCCGCCGTTCGGCGCCGCTGCCGCCACAGGCGCGCAGCAGCTCCGTCTCCAGGTCGTAGAGGGCATAGCGGATTGCAGCAGCCTCGGCAGCCAGCGGATCATCGAAGCCGCGACCGAACTCTTCCAGCACCCGCAGCGCCTCCTGCACCCGCGCGCAGTTGGCGGCCACCACCTGGGAGGCATGGGAGCGCTGACGCTGGGCCGGATGGGCCAGGCCGGCGGCCACATCACCGACGGTGTCGCGAGCGAGTTTGTAGGCCTCGCGGTGGCGCAGGCCGAGGCGCTGACGCAGATCCTTGAGGCGGCTCACCAGATCGAGGCGGTCCAGGCCGAAGCGGCACCAGTCCTCCACCACCCGCAGTCCCTCACGGGCGCGGTCGAGGTTGGCATCCAGCAGGCGATGCACCGCCTGGCGCTCAGAGCTGGTGATCTCGGTGCCGGTGATCATCGACACGGGCTCGACACAGGAGCGCTGCTTAAGGTGTGGACCCATGGATGCGCAGGTGATGGAGCAGGGTGGAGCCGACAGCCCGATGCTGGTGCTGATTTCAGGGATTCTGCTGCTGGGGGCCATCGCCGCCTTCATCAGCTGGGGACTCAGCAATGCCTACCCCGCCGCCTGAACCCAGCAGCCGCTGCGCCTGGGCGGCGTCAGCGCTGATCTGGGCCACAAGGGCCTGCAGATCCGCGAACCGCTGCTGATGTCGCAGCAGTGCTACAGGTTCCACCAGCAGCTCACGCCCCACCAGCTCCTGTCGTCGATTCAACAGGTGCACCTCCACCGCTGAGGGTGCGGCAGGGTCGACGGTGGGCTGCGGCCCCAGATTCATCACCGCCGGCAAGACCTCAGCCGGTGCAGCGCCCCCATGGCGCGGCGATTCCTGATCGAGCAGCCAGACCCGGGCGGCATAGACCCCCTCCATCGGCAGGAATTTGCGGCCATCCACCTGCAGGTTGGCGGTGGGCCAGCCCAGGGTGCGCCCCAGACCACGCCCCTGCACCACCCGCCCGCAGAAGCGATAGGGACGTCCCAGCAGACGCGCCGCTTCTTCTAGATCAGCCGCCGCCAGCGAATGACGGATGCGGCTGCTGCTGAGGCGCTGGCCGCCGTCCTCCAGCATCGGCAGCACCTGCACGGCGACGCCATGGGCGGCGGCCAGCTGGCCCAGGCTGGTGGTGTCACCGCTGCGCCCGGCCCCGAAGCGGAAGTTCTCACCCACAGCCACCAGGCCGGCTTGGAGCTGCTTCACCAGCACCTGCTCCACGAAGGCTGCCGGCGTCAGAGCCGAGAGAGCCGGTGTGAACGGCACCAGCACCAGCTGCTCGATGCCCAGCGGACTCAGCAGGTGCAGTTTTTCGGTGGGGAGATCAAGGCGCAGGCGGGTTTCACCGAACAGCACCTCGCGCGGGTGGGGCCAGAAGCTCACCACCGTGGGCACCAGAGCCGGGGCGGCAGGATCTGCCTCCTTCGCCAGCCGGGAGCCCGCCACGGCAGCGGCGATCACGCGCCGATGGCCCTCATGCAGGCCATCAAAGCTGCCGAGGGCGATGGCGGTAGGCCCCTGGGCATCGGCCGGTGTGCGCAGGGGAATCACCAAAGAATCGCCGCGACCCTCGCCAGCGGCATCCTCCCATGGCAGGTTTGGGCGACCCCACGCGCCCCCATGGCTGATCGCCTCGACCTGCAGCTGATCTCCGCCGCCCTGCGGCGCCTGGGCTGGGTGCGCTTCTGGGCCCAGCTGGTGCTGGCGGTGGTGGTGGTCGGCGTGCTGCTGTTCAACAACATCGGCGGGCGGCTGGCCGCCAATTCAGCTCGCGCCCTGGGCCTGGGGCCTGGCATCTCGCTCACCACCCTGGCCTTCCTGCTGCTGCTGTGGTGCCTCTGGCAGAGCTGGCTGATCGTGCGCTGCGGCCGGGCCCTGGCCAGCCCCGTGCGCCCGAGCAAGGGAGAAACCGCCCGTCTGATCAAGCGCGGCCTGCTGGCCGATCTGGTGGGCATCACTCTGGCCGTGATCGGCTATCAGGCGATGGCCGGCAGCCTGTTCGTTCAGGCCTCCCAGCAGGTGCCGGGCTTCTTCGGGGCCCAGATCCAGCAGGTGCCTGGGGCTGCAGGCCGCGTGATCGGCCTGCCCATCACCTCGATCGAAATGCTCTCGGTGCTGGGCAACACCCAGGTGCTGTTCGCGCACCTGATCGGCCTGTGGATCAGTCTCTGGCTGCTGCAGCGCATGTATCGAGCCAGCTGAAGCATCAGATCAGCCGACCTCAAGGTCCCCTCACGCCGGCAGGTTGAGATCCGGCAGCCGGGCCGTATCGCCGCGCCAGAACAGTTCCGGCTGCAGCGGCGTCAGCGACACCCCGCCGGCGGCGATGTGGGCCACATCGATCGGCCAGTCGGTGGGGCCGGCTACATCGGCCTCAAGATCATTGGCCACCTCACCGGCCAGCCAGTAGTAGGTGCGGCCGCGGGGGTCGACGCGTCTGTCGAACTGATCCGTGTAGCGGCGCACGGCCTTGCGGCACCAGCGCAGCGGCCCGATCGCCTCAGCCGGCAGCGGCGGCACGTTCAGATTGAGGAGGGTGCGCTCCGGCCAACCGCGCTCCAGCATCCGCTCGGCCACATCCAGGGCGATCCGGGCGGCAGGGTCGAAGTGGCGCCACTGGAAATCGGCGCTGCTCACCGCCAGGGCGGGCAGCCCCTCGATCGTGCCCTCCATCGCCGCGCTCACGGTGCCCGAATAGAGGGTGTCGGTGCCGAGGTTGGGGCCGTGGTTGATGCCGGAGAGCACCAGATCGGGCCATTCCTCCAGCAGGGCGAACAGGGCCAGCTTGACGCAATCGCTGGGGGTGCCGCTGCAGGCCCAGGCGGTGATGCCGGGGGCGAACAACGCATCGGCCCGCTCGGCTCGCAGGGGGGTCTGCAGGGTGAGGCCATGGCCGGTGGCGGAGCGCTCCTGATCGGGGCACACCACGGTGACCTGATGGCCGCGGGCCGCCGCCGCCGCCGCCAGGGTGCCGATACCGCCGGCAAACACGCCGTCGTCGTTGCTGATCAGGATCCGCAAGGGGGAGCACCGTGGCGATCGGCATGAGGCTAGGGCTGGCCATCGATCGGCCAGGCCACCGGCCAGGGGCCCTCTCCCTAAAGTCAACCGTTGCCGTGTCTGAGCCCGTGAGCGCCACCGTCAGCCTGCAGCAGCTCACCGCCCAGCTGGAGCAGCTCGAGGCCAGGGCTGCCCAGCAGATTGCCGCCGCCGTCACTGCCGGCGAACTGGAGGAGCTGCGGGTGGGTCTGCTGGGCAAGAAGGGGCTGCTTTCGGGCGTGCTGGGTGCCATGGGCAAGCTGCCTGGCGATGAGCGCCCCCTGGTGGGTCAACGGGCCAACGTGCTCAAGGAGCAGGTGCAGAGCCTGCTGAGCGAGCGCCTGGCTGCGGTGAAGGCGGCGGCCATGGCCGAACGCATCGCTGCCCAAACCCTCGACGTGACCATGCCGGCCACCTACACGCCGGCCGGCCACCGCCACCCGCTGATCAGCACGATCGAGGAGATCACCGACATCTTCGCGGGCCTCGGCTACCGGGTCGAGGAAGGCCCGGAGATCGAGAGCGATCACTACAACTTCACGGCACTGAACATCCCGCCCCATCACCCGGCGCGGGACATGCAGGACACCTTTTACTTATCCGAGCACGAACTGCTGCGCACCCACACCTCACCGGTGCAGATCCGCCATCTGGAAAACAACCCGCCGCCGGTTCGGATCGTCGCCCCCGGCCGCGTCTATCGCCGCGATGCCGTTGATGCCACCCACTCGCCGGTCTTCCACCAGGTGGAGGTGCTGGCGATCGATGAAGGCCTGGATTTCAGTCATCTGCGCGGCACCGTCACCGCCTTCCTGCAGCAGTTCTTCGGCGACCTGCCGGTGCGCTTCCGCGCCAGCTACTTCCCCTTCACCGAACCCTCTGCCGAGGTGGACGTGCAGTGGCGAGGCCGCTGGCTGGAGGTGATGGGGTGCGGCATGGTCGATCCGGCTGTGCTGGAGGGACTCGGCATCGACCCCGAGCGCTACAGCGGCTTCGCCGCTGGGCTGGGAGTGGAACGCTTCTGCATGGTGCGCCACGGCATCGACGATATCCGTCGCCTGTTCACCAGCGACCTGCGCTTCCTCGAACAGTTCTGAGCGCAGGCCAGCGGTCCCCCTCATAAGCTGGTCCAGCCCTCCGCCCACGATCGGTGCCCTGCGTTGGACTGATCGTCAATGACGGCAAGGATCTCGCCCTCAGCACGGCCGAGGCGATCGAACGCCGCTTCCGCGCTGCTGGCTATGAGGTGGTGCGGGCCAGCAGTGCAGGCGGCATGGTGGGCTTCGCCAATCCGGATCAGCACCTGCGCACCCTCGGCCACACCGCCTGCGTGCCGGCGAACTTCAAGGCCGGCATGGCCATGGCCCTGGTGCTCGGTGGCGACGGCACCGTGCTCTCGGCAGCCCGCCAGACGGCGCCCATCGATGTGCCGATCCTGACAATCAACACCGGACATCTCGGCTTTCTGGCCGAGACCTACCTGCCGGAGCTCGATCAGGCCCTTGAGCAGGTGATCGCCGGCGACTGGAGCGTTGAGGAGCGCACCACCCTGGTGGTGAGTGTGATGCGTGGTGAACAGCGCCGCTGGGAGGTGCTGTGTCTCAACGAAATGGCACTGCACCGCGAGCCCCTCACCTCGATGTGCCATTTCGAGATCGCCGTCGGCCGCCATGCCCCGGTCGATATCGCCGCCGATGGCGTCATCCTCTCCACCCCCACCGGCTCCACCGCCTACGCACTGAGCGCCGGCGGCCCGGTCATCACACCCGACTGCCCGGTGCTGCAGCTCACGCCGATCGCCCCCCACTCCCTGGCCTCGCGGGCGCTCGTGTTCAGTGACCGCGAACCGGTGACGGTGTTTCCGGCCACGCCGGAGCGCCTGATGATGGTGGTGGATGGCAGCGCCGGTTGTTACGTATGGCCGGAAGATCGGGTTCTGATCCGCCGCAGCGAACACCCCGTGCGCTTCGTGCGCCTGGCCGACCACGAATTCTTCCAGGTGCTGCGTAACAAGCTGGGCTGGGGCCTGCCGCATGTGGCCAAGCCGGGCAATGGAACGAGTTCGTGAGCGACGCCACACTGCTGTTGCTGGGTGTGGATGCACAGGTGCTGGCGCCGCGACTGGAGGCCTCGGGTTATTGCTGCGTCTGCGCTGAGGATGTGGATGATGCCTGGGGCCGCTGCCAGCTGGTGTTGCTGGCGGCGGAGCAGGAGTCCCGCATCGGCGAACTGCGCCAGCGGTTGCCCGGGGTGCCGCTGCTTCTCGATATCGGCAGCGACAGCGTCGCGGCCCGCTCACGCTTTCTGCAGACAGGCGCCAGCGACTTCTGGGTGTCGAGCCTCGGGGCCAGTGATCTGCTGCTGCGGCTGCGCCTGCATCTGAAGCGCCTGCACAAGGCGCAACCCCGCCGCGATCGCCTCAGCCTCGCCGACCTGAGCGTGGTGCCCAGCCGCCATGAAGTGCGCCGCGGTCAGCGCCTGATCAATCTCACCGCCCGGGAATATGCGCTGCTGCTGCTGCTGCTCGAACACCGCGGTCAGGTGTTGAGCCGCGACCGAATCATGGAACGGGTCTGGCACGATCAGCGGGGCGCCGCCAGCAACGTGATCGAGGTGTATGTGCGCTACCTGCGCCAGAAGCTGGAGGAAGCGGGTGAGCGGCGGCTGATCCACACCGTGCGTGGCCGCGGCTATTGCCTCAGCGATGGCCCACCCCAGCTGCGCTGAAGTTCACCGCACGGCCCCCCAGCCCTCTGCAGTCCTCGATCGACGCCGATGCCCATCAGCACCCCCACAGTCCCGCCCCAGGTTCTGCCGATCGAGGCCAGCTGGTGTCTGCAGGGACCAGCAGAATCCAGGCCCTGCATCGAGCTTGAAGTGGCGCGCACGGTGCAGGAGCAGAGCTGGGGGCTGATGGGGCGTCCGCCCCTGGCGCCCCTGCGCGGCATGTGGTTCCCGTCTGCGAATCCCCAGCCGCTGAAGTTCTGGATGCACCGCACGCCGGCCCCGCTGGACATGATCTTTCTGCGGGCGGGCCGGGTGATCGCCATCGAGGCTTCAACCCAGCCGTGCCCGCACCTGCCCTGCCGCAGCTATGGACCGGATGAACCCGCCGATGGGGTGGTTGAGCTGGCTGCCGGCGAGGCGGCACGGCTGGGCATCAGGGTCGGCACCCCGGCTCCGATCGTGCTGTTCACGCGGCCTCAGCCCGCACGCCCCGCAGTACCACCACGGGATTGAGCGGTGCCAGGCGGGTGCCATCGGCCAGTGGCGCCCCCCGCCAGGCCTGATGCTGACTGACGCTGACGCGCAACCCCGCCTGATCCAGCAGCGGCCGCAGCTCCGCCAGTGCCTCCAGCGTGGCCAGCGGGATCACCACAACCCCGCCGGGTCGGAGCCGCTTCAGCACCGCCGCCAGCAGGGCGGCGCGGTCGCGGCCGCCGCCGCCGATCAGCACGCGATCGGGATCGGGCAGATCCACCAGGGCCGCGGGGGCCCGGCCCTCCAGCACAGCGGCAGGTCGCACGCCCAGCCGCTGGGCATTGGCGGTGATCAAGCTGGCGGAGCCCCCCCGCTGCTCCAGCAACCAGGCCTGCAGCTGCGGACGCAGCCGCAACGCTTCCAGGCCAACCGACCCCACTCCGGCGCCAATATCCCAGAGCACGCCGCGCCGGGGCAGCTGCAGATCCGCCAGCAGCTGCAGGCGAATCTCACGCTTGGTCATCAGACCAGGGCGGTCGCGATGCTGAAGGAACAGGCCGTCGTCGAGGCCAAACAGTGGCAGATCGGCTGGGTCAGCGGCTGGCGGCGACACCTCGGCGATCAACAGCACCAGATGCAGTGGATCGCAGTCGGCGGGGATGGGCGCCGCCGGCGCCAGCCGCTGCACGCGTTCAGCGGGATGGCCCAGCCGCTCGCACAGCCAGAAGGCATAGGCGGCTTCGAGGCCGGAGGCGCGCAGGATTGCGCGCACCGCCTCTGCGCCGCCCCGGCCGGGATCGGTGAGCACCGCCAGGGCGGGCGGACGCTTCTGCAGGGTCGCCGCCAGTGGTTCGGGTTCTCGGCCATGCAGGCTGATCCAGCTGGCGTCCTGCCAGGGGCGACCGAGGCGGGCAAAAGCCAGCTGCAAGGCGCTGGGGGCGGGATGAAAGCGCAGCTGTTCGGCTGAGAACGACTGCTGCAACAGGCGGCCGATGCCAAACCAGAGGGGATCGCCACTGGCGAGCAGCACCGCCGGTCGGCCGGCCACCAGGGCTGCCCGCAGCGGCTCCATGATCCGATCGGGATGGTCACTGGCCAAGAGCTCCGGGCAGGGTGTCGCCACGGGAATCCGACCAGCGGCCTGTTCGTCCTGCCACCAGAGTGGAAGATCGCTGAGCAGGCGCTGCGGAGCCAACACCAGCCGTGCCGCCCGCAGGCGGGCCTGGGCCGGGGCCGCCAGGGCGGCTGCACCGCCGGCATCGGTGCCGATCACATCAAGCACCACCGCCGTCCTGATCAAGCCGTCGTCGCTCAGGGGATCCTCGCCACTGGGGCCATGATGCTCAGGCGTGAGTTCCACCGATGCCGATGGGCGACCGCCGCCAGCGCATTCACGAACTCGTGCTTGCCCTGCTGGCCCGCCAGGGCGACCTGGACCTGCTGGCGGGCGACGGCAGCGGCCTGCCCGGCGGTGATGCCGGCAACTGGATCGAACGCAACCGCCGCGTGGTGCAGCGCTACCAGGCGCTGGTGCGCTCCGCCGTGACGCTGGATGCCCTGGTGGACCAGGAGGTGAACGGCAGCTTCCAGGCACCACCGCCGGAGTGAGCAGTCCCAGAGCAGCGGTACAGCGATGACTGGCTCGCGACCATCAGGAAGACAACAGCAAAAACGGCACAAAGGGCTTGAAGATTTACGTGTTTCCACGCACAAACCAGTGACGACAACAACAGAAAAGAAGGCCAACGATCTCCTGTGGCGACATTGCGCAATCTCATGGGTTCCAAGCGCGTGATCGGACTTAGACTGCAGCTCTCTGCTCACGATCCGCAGCGTTGGACACCTCCTCTTCAGCCAGTGCCGGTGCCGCTTCCGGCGAAGGCCAACAGCCGATGATCACCCTCGCGGGTAAGCAATACGCCTACGACAGCCTCTCAGAACCCGCCAAGCAGCTGGTGGCGGCGATTCGCGCCTCTGAAGAGGAGATGAAAAGCATCCGCAACCAGCTGGCGTTGATGGATGTCGGCCGCCGAGCCCTGGCGGCTCAATTGCGCCTCGCCGTCGAAAACCCCGAGGCCTTCCAGCGCCTGCAGAACCCTGAAGCCGCGGCTCAGCCGTCCAGCAGCGACTGAGCCCCGCTCGGCTCCTCGCTCGGTCCCAGAACGATTCACCCCGCCCCCGCCAGCCATGACCGCCAGCCTCCCGGTCCTGAGCACCCTGACCTCCCGCCTGGCGCAGGCCAGGCAACTGGCGGCCGACTGGTTGAACCAGCTGCGATCCGAGCGACTCGATGCATTGGAACGTCTGCTCTGCGAGGCCTTTGGCCTGGATCCAGGCGGCCAGAGCGCCGGCACCCTGCTGCGCCAGCTGGCCCGCGGTGGTGCCGTCGGTTTCGATGCGGCCCTCCACACCGGTCTGAGCGACCTGTTCGGCAGCGCAGGAGCGCTGGCCACGCCCAGGCTGGTGGGGCGTCCGGTGGGTCTCGACGGGCTGTTTCCGGGCCTCAGCGAAACCGCTGCTGCCGGTGAATCGGCGGTGCTGGGCTCCGATCGCCTCTTTGAAGACCGCTTCTCCGGATTCACAGCCGGCTGGATCGGCGATGGGGGCGGCGGTGGCGAGCTGCTGCTCAACCGCGCGTGGGCCGAGCAGGCCACGGTGCCGGATCTGGCTGAGATGCTGCTGGAGCAGGCCGGCCACTGGCTGCAGCAGAGCCTGAACCTGCCGGAACCGAGGGGCGACGAGGGGCGGATCTTCGCTGAGGGCGTCCTGCGTCTGGCGGCGGGGCTGGCGCAGGACGGAGATCCCCAGATTGTTCCGCAGGGAACCCTCGAGGCCCTGCGTCTTCGTGACGACACCGGCTACCTCTTCAACGGAACCCCCGGCAGCGGCGCACTGCGCAGCCTGGAGCTGGGGGAACTGAGCGATCAGTTCTTCGAGCGCCTCACCCGCCTGCTGGCCAACGGCGAAGTGCCCCTGCTCGATCTGACCGGCAGCACAGCCGCTGCACTGCGCTCCGCCTTCGGCTTCAGCGCCACTGGCCTGATCGATGCCACGCCCTCCGTCCAGCGGGACTCCTACGCCAGCCGGATCCGCGATGGCAGCAGGGTCTACGCCCGCGATGAAGTGGTCCTGCTCCATGCCGGTCAGATCGATACCGAGGCCGACCTGCTGCGGCTGATTCCGGCGGGTTCCGCAGGCCTGATGGCTGCGCCAGGCGACTGGGATCTCAATGATTTCGGCTTCGCCCTCGACAGTGACGGGCGCACCAGCCTGTCCCAGCCCCTGGTGCTGGATCTGCACCGCACCGATCACGGCGCCGCTGCCTCGGTGACGATGCGCCGCGGCGATGGCACGGTGGTGGTGGGTCCGGGCACGGCACCGCCACTGCTCTATGCCGTTCCTTACTGGAGCGCCGCCAGCCCCGGCGTGCTGCAGGGCTACAAGCTGTTCGATTCCGCCGCCGCCGCCCTGACCCTGTTCCGGGCCCTCACGGCGCCAGCCCCGGCCCAGGCCGCCATCGATGCCGCCGCCGAGGCAGCCCTGCGCCTGGAGGCCAGCAGCAACGCCTTGGCCGGCGCCGACCGGCTGGTGCTCAACGCCGATCGTCTGTACAGCCTGTGGGGCTGGCAGCGGGAGACCATCCGCGAGCAGTTGCAGATCGAGGCGATCTATGGCGTGACCGCCGAAGCCGACCGTGCCACGGCGGCTGATCCCTTCGGCGAAACCTCCGCCAGCGGCTTCATGGCCACCCACGCGGTTCTGCAGGGCACCGGCCCGTTGACCGCCGGCATGAGCCCGCTGCCGGTGGATCCGGAGTTCTGGCTCAGCGCCCATGTGCGGCCGGCCAGCGCCTATCCGATCCTCGCCATCCAGGGCACCGACAACCTCGCCGGCGTGCTCGATGACGCCAACCCGGCCGGTGTCGGGATCGTGCAATACCTCACCAATGTCGGCCAGATCCTGGCCGACCTCACCAGCTGGAGCCTGCCCCGCCTGGCGGACGGCAGCGCAGCACCGATCAGCTTCACGGGGAACAGCCTCGGTGCCGCCCTGGCCCAGCAGTTCACGCTCACCGCCCTTGATCCACGCGGCAGCCTGGAGGGAATCGAGCAGAACCTGCTCAGCGGCTCGCTCGGCAGCCTCGCCGCAGCCCTCGGCAGCCTCGCGACTCAGCCCATCACGGCTGACAACTGGCTCAGCCTGATCGGCGGCGGTCTGAATCTGGCCCTGCTCAGCGATCTGTCGAGCGGCAATGGCGGCACCAGCGCCGGGCCCAGCCTGAGCGAGCGGCTGGCCTCCCTGGGTGGCGACCTGGTCGACAGCCTCCAGGGCTACGGCGTGGCGCTGACGAACCTCACGGCGGCAGCGGCAGGCGGTAGCGCTGTCGTCGATGCGATCGGTCTGCCGGTGTACCGGCTGGTGGCCTTGCACGCCCCCGGCATCCAGGACTGGCAGCTGGAGGCCCTTCAGCAGCCCTGGGAGCACCAGGTGATCGCCGATGCGGCCTTCCAGCTCTCGATCGGCGATCTGGTGGGCCTGGCCGGTGATCGGCATCTGCCTGGGGAGGTCACCTTCAGGGGTTTCAATCCGCTCAGCAACGCGCCTCAGCTGCCCCGCGACCTGGACGCACTGCTCAGCGGCTTCATCAACCTGCACAGCAACCTCGCCTACCACCCGGTCGGCATCACCGCCCTCACGGGTCTGGCCGAGGGGGCGGGAGAGCAGCTGATTCACCTCCCCGATAACCAGCAGCCTCTGCAGCTGGAGAGCCTGCCGACACCGGGCCTGCACGCCATGGGCGAGCAACGCTTCGGCATCGTGCCCGAGGGCGCCAGCGATGCCAGCGTTCAGCTGAACGGCTTCGGCCTGGGGGCCGGCAACTTTGATCAG
>Ga0129333_10001444_pt1 | contig 21525 bp, 13 predicted proteins | sample CPB6_08_DNA_FD_94474 | JGI IMG/M metagenome (GOLD analysis project Ga0129333, IMG submission 94474) | Freshwater to marine salinity gradient microbial communities from Chesapeake Bay, USA - CPBay_Sum_0.6_0.8_DNA | ecosystem: Environmental > Aquatic > Marine > Coastal | place: USA: Chesapeake... | reverse complement strand
TTTCTCATTGTAAAATTCTCCTAAATATCAATCTTTAATCATAAGATTCAGAGTCTCTTCGCTAAGGAAGGGGTTGTAGACACCTGATGCCTTATGAGTTTTTGCTTCAGTAAGTGTTTCTCTCTTTTTAAAGTTCTCTTCTGAAACAACTAATGCATCACCACTAACTTCCATTTTAGCTTTTTCCTTATTTTCTTTTATGCTAACCTGTAAGTTAGAAACTCTTGATTCAAGTAGACCTATTTTGTCCTTTTGAATCTTGATTACGTTCTTAAATTTGTTATTCTCAGTAAGAACATTTTGCAGTTCCTCTGTAATAACTTTTAGATTCTTTTCTATATTTGTTTGTTCTAAAGCCATCAAGTTGACGGCATTAACCTCATCTTCTGGTCCAACTTCAATAGCCATTATGGCTTTTAAGTGCTCATACATGGCAGCGTTGCGAACGGTATCGTTCTCCATCTCTAATTCCTTTAGAGCGTGCTCTTTTAGTTTTTCTATTTGACCACGAATAAATGAAGTGGTTTTTAAAGTTAAATCGGATTTAACCTTCTCAACTTCTTCGGTAATTTTCTCACTAACAAGATTAGCAATCTCGATAGCTACTGATTCGTCCAGATTTTCTGGCAGTAACTTTGCTATCTCTTCCATTTTATTTGTTTTTGCCATAACTAATTCCTTATTTCTTTCCGCCTTTTTTCTTAGCGGCTTTTCTATAACCACAGGACTTCATCTCTTGGATAAATTTTCCTGCATATTTTTCGTACATGTTGCTGGAGTTTTCAGGCTTAGGGGGCTTAGGAGCTTTAACTCCTCTTCTATTCTTATGTTGTAATAATCTAAGTGCAGCAACGTCACTATATACTCTAGCTCCTGTTATTGGATCTCCCCCGGAAAATTGCTTAACAAGCCTATCCGTTCTTGCTACTGCTCTTGCGCCGGGCTTCCTTCCTTTTACACCATAATTCTTTTGATCTTCAGCACTCCAAGGCTCCCCTTCAGGAAGTTCTTTGTCTGCCTTTGTTTCTAAAACAGTAGCTTCATCTTTTCTTTTTTTACGCTTAAGACGGCAGCTACCCTTTGCATAGGGTTCTACACCGGGAGTTGGCTCATAGCCTGTCCAGCAACGCTCCTCATCAACACGAAGCTCATCAAGTTTATTATCAATCTTGGCTTCTAATATTGATAAGAAAACATTACGACCAACAACCCTCTTTATTGTATTCTCTACAATTTTAGATTGATGATTTTTGCTTTCAGCTAATGAAGGGAATGCGCCTCTGGTAGATGGATCTGCGACAATATCAAATGTTAATAATTTGAAGTCTTCATTAACAATTTTATGTCCGTTACCTTCACTTAAAGTTCCCATGCCACGGCTTGAAACTCCGATACGGATACCATCTTTAATTAATGACTCAACAACCTTTCCGGCTGGAGTTGAAAGAATTTCAGCTTCTCCATATACTTCATTGCCTTCAAACCATAGTTTTGTTATGATATGAGAAGCATTGGAAAGCTTTACCATGTCATAAGTGGGGTGATCTAATTCACCAACACAACGACGATCTTGAACAGCTTCAATAAGATTATTGATTGCGCTCTCTAATACTTTTTTAGGATAGATACGACCATTACTATTAGCTTCATCGGCTCTTTGAAAAATGCCACGAACCTTCATGCATTTCCCAGAACCTGTATTCTCACTAATAACTTGTAATTTGTCTAATAATCTTACGTCTTGTAGTAACATAATTAATCTCCACTTTTATCTTTAGACTTTGAGTATTTTTTGTAATACTTTTTCAAACCAGCGGAGGTGGACTTTCCATGACGAACCATGGTCCTCGCTGCATACTTTTTTACATCTTTAAATGTTGAGGGGATACTACCGGGACTAAATCCTTTGGCAACTCTACCCCCACATTCCTGTTCGTCATCTTTGCCCCACTTTCTTTTGGTTATTACATAAAGTCTATCTGATCCTTTTGTTGAAAAGATCTGACCCATGTAACCAGTACACAGAGCATCTTTAATACTGTTGTAGACTTTTACTCTGGACTTTGTTGCTGTTGTGTGGGGCTTACCCTTAGAAGTAAGCATTTTTCCCCTACCAGCAGAAGACCCCTTACCTTTTTCTGTTTTTGATTCTAATATGAGGTTTAGAAGGTCCATGTGTTTTCCCTGATAGGTTCGTTCCAATCATTCCAGTGGTAGTCATTTCACTGAGTACTTCTTTAGCCTCAGTTAGTAATGAAGATAATTTTTGAATAATATCAGTTATTCTGGCTTCAGTTACTGGTTGCTTTTTAACTTGTTTTGCTGGTTGCGATTGCTTCTTTTTTGAAGCAACACCCATAGTTCCCTCTAGTATTTGATCAATATAATCATCAGTTACCTTAGTATTTGAAACATCGGGAACAAAGTCTGATACCATGGGATCTTTTCTAGACTCTCTGATTGGTGATTCACCTCCAACTGAGGGTGGTACAGAGTTAGCTTTGGGATCCATGTTTGATAGGACCCCCATAGCAATATCTATTATTGATGTTTTAGGATAGGTGGACATAGGTTAACTCCTAAACTCACTTCTTTTTCTTTTTTAGTGTGGGCTTTTTTCCGTAAGCTTCCTGAACTTGCTCGGCTTCCTCTAATTCAGCAAGCATCTCTAGAACAACATCGAAATGCTCATTCATGTTATTGAGGATAACTGAATCGTCTTCAACGTCTGATTCACATAGTGGGCAGCAACCATCTTTAACAACTGACTCAATCATTACCTCTCCATCAAAGTCTTCGGACTCTTGGATTTGCTCAATTTGATCAACCAAATTTAGAAGGTTATTAAAGTGAGTATCAATGTTCTCAAAGATAACATCATCATTCTCTAGTTCTGACTCACAAAGAGGGCAAGCATCGTAACCTAGTTCGACAGATTCCTCTTGCTTCTCCTTGTTCTCCTCGTCCTCCTCACCTTCTTCTTCCTCGTTATCACCATTCTCCTTTGGCTCTTCTTTCTTCTCATCGTCCTTCTTTTCAAAAGGATTAGACTCTTCATTAAGTTTTAATTTAATGTTAGCTTGACTCCAATTAGCCTCTGTTAGAACGGTGTTAATAAAACTATCAGTTTCGTCAAAACGCTTTTTTACCATAAAATCACCAATTAATTAAACTATGTCCTATAAACTATTTATAACTGAACTTAAAAAATATGAATAAAATTTTATTAAATATTTAAATTATTTATTATATTACTGGTGGACCTGCGAATACAGGTGAAAATGAAAGAGAAGTTGTTGTAGTGGGTTTTAATATTAAAGCAGCATTACAGCTTGAGATATCTGTACTTGTTGCTATAGGTTTCCCTTCGACATACACCCTTGTAGCTACAGCTAAAGGAGATGGGGAAATAAGGGGATTATGGGACACTTCGGGAGGAGCTATATGTGGGGTTAGTTGATTACCTTGATGAAAGACTAATCTTGAATTAACAAATAGTCTTGTATTGGTATTACTAAGTGGAACCACTGTCATTAAAGGGGGGGCTCCATCAGTAAAAAAAGCATCTCCGGTTTTTAAAACTAATCCCATTATGTCCTCTCTTCTGGTAGAATTATTTGATTTCTTAGTGTAATCCCTAAGTCTTCTGGGTCTTCCACAGGTTCACCTATACCAGTTTTAATTCCTTTATCTTTAATCACATCTTTTACAGCAATATTATACTTCTCTTTTATTATATTCGATAATAAATCTAAATTTCCATTATTAAAATAATCTCCAACTTCTTCATAACTTAATCTTGAAAAAATATCAAACCATTTTAACTCGTCAGGTTGGTATACTTGAATTATAGGATTTACTACTTCTCTAATAATTTTAGATAATATAGACCTTCTATCTTCTATTTCGATTGGAGGAGTCTGTAAGTAAGAATTTTTATAATAATAAGAATTACCATATGAGGAAGGGTTATATTGATAATATAATTTATCACTATAGCCATAGAGGCTTTCATTTGGCCTAGTTGTCTGGCTTAGTGCTACCTCATCAACAGCATTATCCAGCTTTTTAGCATCATTTATTTTAATAGTTTGAGTGCAATAAACAGATCTCTCAACTATATTATTTTTATAATTTTTAATATCAGACATAATATCAAAAGGATTATGTCTTGTACCACATCCCGGAACTATGATTATTGCAAAAGGTAGATTTCTTGTTAAGATAAAATCATTTATATGATTACCCTGTAGATAAAAATCAAAGTTTCTAAATGTGATATCATTTTGATTTAATGTAAAACAACTCGTATCATATGCATACGAGACAAAAGGATCTCTAAAATCTAAATTTAATTTAGTAACATTAAATCCGTAATTTATTAGATGGTTATTTATTTTTTCAGAATTTGTTAATCTTCTATAAGTTGCTTGTAAATTGTTTACTATTGACTGATCTTCATTTAATAATTTTATAGAAGATAAATCAAGATAAAAATACATTGGTTCTGTATCTCTTCTTATGTAAGTTTCTATAAATTCATTATTTGAACTTACAGATGATACTGTTAAAAGAGAATAAGGATTTTGATTTAATGTTTTTAGAGCGGCAACTCGGACACCGTCTGGAGTGAAAGTGGCGACATTATTTTTTGAATCTAGTGGAACATCTAATTCGTTATCCACAATGTCTGATACTTCTATAAAATAATTGTCTCCAGTCCCTATACTGGCAAAAGTTTCTGTTGAGTCTAAAGTTGTTATGCTAATACCAGCGTCTTCTAACGGTATTGAAATATTAGAAGCATCCAAAGTCGTTGCCGGAATGTTAGCTCCAATATCAGTGTTTAACCTTTTTTGTCTAATAATTTTAAGCTTATCTATTTCTTGATAATATCCTTGATCCGTTGGGGCTGCTCCATTAATTATTAATGTTAGTGCTGCTCGTTCGGATACAGTAGGTTCTATTGGAGGTTTTATTTCTAAAAGTTCATCAGAGTATTGATAAGCAGCTATTTCACTATAAACTCCGGGATCAAATTCATCTAATCTCCCAGACCTCAGCATTTGTAAGAGAGCGTTCAAAAAAAGATCAGGACTTATTAAATTATTATCAACACCATGAATAGACTGTATAGAGTTTAATAAATTTTTATTTAAACTAATTGTTAGTTTATCTAAAGTTAAATCAAAATAATAAGATTCTTTCCATTTTGCCGAATACCCAGCTTGATTTTTTAATAGAAAATACTTAACCTCTTCAGTTACTGTATTATTGAAAATGTCTAATCTAATATCATTCTCAACTAATTTTGTTCTTGGATTAGGGACTCTTTCAAAAAAATTATAAGTGCTATCGTAAACTTGTTTGAAGTTTATGTTTAGTTTATTTTGATCTTTATCATCTACATAAAGTATATTATTAGAATTATTAAAGTCTATTGTTTTAACAAATCTTGTTTTTCCACCTACAACTTTAACATCATTCCATCTTGGATTTGTACCTTGCTCAGGACTTGCTGAATCTTTAAAAGCGGCACTCCCTTGAGGAGATCTGGAATATTCTTCGTAATTTGTTTGTGTAATATAAGTAGGCTTTTGATTAAATATTCTTGATCGAGAAGGTATCTCAACAGGATTTGTAGAATTAGATCTTACAGAATTTAAACAATTTTCTAAGGTTGTAAATTGACAAGGGCTGGGGTTAATACACTCCACGCAGGAGTCTCCGTCACGATTGTATCCATATCTTGCTTCTGTAATTTTTCTAGGAACAGTTCTATTTATTACGTCAATCGGGCGGGTTCCGGCACTGTTGACAGTTATTACTCCCGGCACTGTAGTAGACGTTCCAGTAGGAACTTCTGAGGATCTAGGATTTTCTGTAACTATGGCTAAGGGTTGAGTTACAACTATTGATGGTGTAATGGGAGGGCAGGTAATATCAGTACATGTTTGAGAACAATTTTGTTTAGTAAACCCGGGGATACAATTAGGATCCTCAGTTGTACACTTAGTACAGTATCCAGTCCTTCTTTGATTAACTTGATCCGGGCACCTCTCAAAGTCAAAAGTACATTTATACCCACAAAAAATTTGATTGCATTCCCCATCACAGTTAGCTGTTAAATATCTGCAAGCGTTAGGGTTAGTAGCTATTTCTTGTGCAGTACAAGGTACACATCTTCTTTGAGTAAAAGTTAAAGGAAACTCTTCCCCCGGTTCTATTGGACAAGTTTGTGTGAATGTCTCGCACTTCCATCTAAATGTTGGAGTTGGGACAGTTGGATCTTTAATTAGTAAACAATCTGTAGATATACATCTTGGAGCACACTGGTCTAAGCTTTTAAATGTTCCTGCTGGTCTAACTCTTTGTGGATCTTGTTCTATGCATGATCTTATTGTTTTTGTTTCAGTAAGTAAGACAAAGCCAGTAGCTCTAGAAGGCTCTTCACAAGGTTGAATACTTTCAACGCACCTAACAACAGATAACCAACATGGAAATTTATCAAAAGCATTTGCACGACATTCGGCTTCTGTTGTATAAGTTTCTAAAGATCTAGGTCTAGCCCCTACTTCTGAAAGTCTTACGCAAATTCTTGTAGACTCCTCTTCACATCCTTGTCTAGCTGGAGACAAAGAACCAGCACATACACACACAAAAGGATCGTCCCTAGGTCCAAAAGGTCGAGGATTTCCACAGTTTCCGTTAGGGCAATAAGGCAATAATGGCAGGCTAGGATCTGGTAAATTAGTTCCGCCATATTGATATGATGTCGGAAGTAATCCACCACAGTTAGAAAAAATCCTAGGTCTTGGTTGATTTGGTGGATCATGATCCGACATACTTAGCTACCTTAACCCTCTGGAGGTTTATTCCTTGTTTGAATATTAGGTCTATCAGATCTTCCAGTTGCCACATAACCTTCGTGATCCAACATTCCCGGAACTTTATGCACACCATTAAAGAATTGAGATGACCCATTACCATAGTTATAAGGATGACCTATAACTGTATACTCAACTGATGGATAAATGACTGGTAAAGGCCCTCCTCCTAAAGAGTATAGTGGATTTCCACTAGGATCCCATTGCATAACATGGCTAAATGCGGCAAACAATCCACCCCAAACATTAGCATTATTCGTATTGCTATTTAAATTTAACTCAATTCTTGGATTAGGTGGGATTGCTCCTAAAGGATTATTAAGAGTTGGACTTCCATATTGTATTGAAGTTCCTGAGACAGGGAATACTGGAAATAAATTTGAGGGTAAAAAAGTAATTATGGTAAAATCTATAAAATATTTTGTTACTTGTGTTGATCCCTCAGTAAAGATAATTGGACCTCTTTTCTTTCCTTTAGAAACAACAATACCTGATTCTGGATTTGGACTATTGATGTACTGAGGAAAGTTCCCAAAGTTAGTAGTAGTTACTATATCATAATTAATACCCATAGGAACACAGTTCCAAAACTTTGAAATTACTGTTATATCTTCAACCCAAGGGGTATCAGTAATATCTAAAGTAATTGTTTTAGATAACCAATATAAATTAAAAGGAAATAGTTTTGGCGTTCTTTTAGAAGGGTCTATCGGAGCAGATCTAAATCTACCGAAGTCGGAACTGTTTAAAGTTACACCTTGATTATTTTCATTTATCTGAACACCAAGATCATCAGATATAGCTGTATTTATCCTATCAACTACACCATATCCAATTGATGGGAATGTGTTACCTGTTCCCGTTACGGCTCTGAATGTCCAATTACCCAAGTCCCAATCTGGGAAATTAACAAATTCATAAGCATTAGGAAGATTGTGAAATTCCTTGAACTTATTAATTGTTTCTTCTTTTGTTAAAGGCTGTGCCACACTTCCATACTTCTCTTGGATTACTGCACATATTGCGCCCTCGGGTCCATAATAATTTCCACCACGAACAATACCACGGGTAAGGATTCTTCCCATACCAGAATCTATTTGAGTCTGATTATTAATTGTGGTATTTATTATTGAATTTACTTCTTCTATTTTTGAATTAATTAAGTTAAAAGATTTATTTGATTCATACTTAACATATGCTTCTGTAGCAACTGGATTTGCTAAAGATATATTAGGGAGAGCAGCGGCAATCCCAGCACGCTCACCATAAGTTAACTCAGTAGTTCTAAAGAATGGTCTAATATCAATAATATCAGTAGCTTCAATTATTTGATTTAAATCTTCATTGAGATTATTCTTTTTAACTACGATATATGCAATAGGTAAAATAGATTGACCTACTAGAGCATAATGATTCTTAGGTAACCATTCTGCTAAGGTAGGAGATATATTCATTAGATCATCGGGAGATGGGAATGAACCTCTGATATCAATAGAATCAAACCCTAATCCAGCATTCAACTCATCAGAAACATTAGCTAATATACTATCTTGATAAGTAGGATAGAAAAATTTACTGTTTGAAGTTTTACCTGTTTGATAATTCAACACAAGACCAGCACCTTTAACAACACCTAGCTCTGCTTTATAAATTTTTCTTGGACTAAAAGAAGTCCAGCTAGTATTTAAATGAGATGCAGATACATCAATAGGCTTTGAATAAATAAATAATAAATCTACTCTTTGTGTTGCTTGAGAAGCAGGACTTCCGGGGTCTGCTGAATCAACAACTAAACCATCTTCATCGATGTAGGAGAAATCATCAGAATTAAATGGCTCTATGTTTATCGATAGATTTTCTGGGACATCAACCACTGCGGTCCTAGCTATACCTCGCCATTTTTTTATAAATTGAGTATCGGCAGAGTATAAGGAAGCGAAGCCTTGTCCGATATCACCTGCTGTCGTGGATACTTCGTACTGCTTAACTTTTAGGTAAGGGCCACTAACTCCCTCACTCCCCGGTTGCCCATTTCTAGGTGACCCTGTCCAAAGGAATGTTGGATATGTAAAGTCTGGATTAGTTCCAATAATACTAAAGAAAGTTAGACTTGGATTAATATTACTGCTTGTTGCCAATCCAACAGAATTTAAATTAGATAATACAAAAGATCCAAAACTTCTTTCAGCTAATCCATTCATTCCTAAAGAATCAGCATTAACATATGTCTTAAATTTTTCCAAAACAGGAGCTAATAAAACGTTATCAATCGTTGCTACATCCCATTCATTAAATTCACCAAAATTTAATCCTGTAGCTCTTCCAATTACTTGCAAGGGTGTAAGATCATAAGCATCGTTTATTCTTGCCATGAACTTTCCGGGTCTAACCGAAATTATATTAGAATTAGTCCCAGAGACAAATGGCTGTAATTCAGTAAATGTTTCTCTAGATCCACCTTGAGGAATTGTTTGAGTTTGCTCATTCTCAACGGTTACCGTAGTATTCTCAAATGCTTCCTTTAACCATAAGATATTCTCTTCTAATTGTTTAATAGGAATATTATCAACTTCGTAATAGTAAGGATCATTTGCCTTATACTTACGAATCGGATCAGTAAACTTATAGAAGTTAGATGAACTTAAGTTTAAATTAATAGTAACCATTTTATATGTACCTATTCAAATCAAATATATTTAGAGAACCCAAACCAGTGATAGTAACAGTTGTTCCAGTGCCTTCTCCATGTAAATCACCTGCCACGTTTCTGGTGGAGGATATAAGTGATACTAACTTAGGTAATCCAGACTTCCCTACTCCGCAATGTTTGGCATTAGCAAAAGTATTTGAAGCTGATTCATCTAAAATACATTTAATATTATTAGGAGAATAAACCATTGATGATCCATAATAGAATCCAGACAAGGACTTAGTAGTGCTATTTATTAAGTTCTTGTAAGAAGAGCTTACGGAGCTTATAGCGGATGCTGAGAATGGAGGTTGATATCCTTGAGAATAGAGTTGATATAACCAGAAATGAGAACCCCCAAATCCAGTAGAAGTATAGTTATTATTATAAGTTAATCCCGCTAAATTACTCATTAATTTTAATGATTGACTTGCGGGGTCAACTGAAAAGAAAAGTCTGAAAGGTCCTTTGTTTTGGAAAGATGAAGTGAATAAATATGATTGAAGTACGCTAGAAGGACCAGATCCAAAATAATCAAGTATGGATAAAGAACTAGTATCAGGTGTTCCTGTTGGTGCCCCGGATAATAAAGAACCTGAAATAGTCCAATCATTATTTAAAGCGGACAACCAGACAGCAGGAGGGCCGTTATATGAGGCATCGGCTGGGTACATTCCGCTCACTGAGCAATACGATGCTAACAATTTAGAATCATCTGCAATGTTCCATATAAATAATTTTGAGCAATTACCAATAAAGGTATCTGCATCAAACACTATGGAGGAAGGATTCCACCAACCGCAAGGAAAGTTAACTCCTCTAACATTAACTGTGCTATTGTTATGAGCTTTTACACAAAAGCCACCATTAGTTATTTGAGTAAAATCACTAGTTGAAGTTACTGATCTATTAAACAAATAATAATTTGAAGGTTGAGTGAATTGATTATTTGCAAAATTAGCACTGGTTACTTCATATACAGGATAATTGGCTGCCCCATTATCGGTTGCAAAAGGATTTGGGTAGAATTGAAGGAACCCCCCACTAGTAAATAGTCCTGTATGTGGTTGATAGTAAGTTAAATCTAAAATATTAGAAGCTAAGAAGTTTGTTCCTATACTTCCTGCAGTCCACTCATTTAAATAATTACCCAAATTTGTAATATTTATAGTAGAATTTTTATTAGCTAATAGACAAGCTCTTGTTGAATGTAGTTCTACCATTGTATGATTTCTTGGAGAACTTAAATCAAACTCTTGAATCTCTAATTTATTAGACTCATCTTGGTGAGGAGTAATATTCAAAACTGAGTTATTGTCTGCTAGAACATTTATAGAAAATTGAGCCGCTGCTGTTGGTCCTTGTATATTTATTGTTGAATTATTATCCGCATGTAATCCTACAGAAATATGTTGCCTAGTTTTCTCGGCAGGACCAACAATAATATTTGCGTAATTGCCACTACCTTTAAGTGTAGTTATCGAATTATTTTTTGTCAGTACTGCAAGACCTTCTTTAACTTCAAAATATGCAGTAAATCCATTAGTCTTTACAAAGTTATTTTGTCTTATAATGTAAGGATGAATTAGTAAACATTTAGAAGAATTAGTTACTCTAATTGAAGGTAAAGATATACCAGTACTATTAGAAGTCTTGCTAACACCGTGAGAATTTTCAAATTTATGCTGCCCTATTGCACTGGGCATTCCTGAAATGATATCACACTCATAATTAGAATTGTCTAGGTCTAAATGAACTCCATTACCTGAGAAATAAAATTGAGTTGGGGATGTTACCTGTAAGAAATTCTTGTTATAAACAAGCATTGAATCATTTAAATCAATACCAACTTTTTGATTATTTCTGACGATATGCTTATCAGTTTTAATTATGGAATTAGTTGCTAGTAAGCCAGTATCATTTGCTTCTAGTATTAATCTTCCGTCCCAGTCTAATTCTGAGTTGGTCATCTTAATACCGACAAATGTATTCATATCAGAAATTAATTGAGTTGGAGAGGTTCCCTTAATACCACCATGAAGTTTTGAATTTTCTAATACAATACCATTAGCATTTCTACAAAAATTTATAGGATAGTTCAATCCATAAGATAAGGTATTTGGACTATTGATAATGGAACTGTAAGTTGAATCTGCCATGGCCGCAGCATATTCAAATGCGCTTGTTGAACTGAAACTTACATTTGAGTTTACAGCCAATAATCCTGCGCCCAAATCTTTTTCATATGTGCTGGAAACGTTAGTTACATTTCTAGGTGAATTGTAGTTTCTATATGCAGCTATACCTCTTGTAATGATAACATTAGAATTATTGAAGAAGAACCCAGCTTTTCTGTTTCTAACACTTACACAATTTTCTAAAAATATATTTTCTGAATTATTGACAGTCACACCGTATGAATTGTTAATTTCAGGACCTCTCCCGTCAACAAAGAAATTCCTTATATAAATTGGACCGTCACAATTTGTAATATTAATTTTAGAAACTCTATTGCCCATAAACAATCCTACAAAAGGTAGGACTGTAGCTGGATTTGGAAATTGAGCTAAGGTTGCTTTAGTTAGTAATTGAGCATTGTTAACTTGATTAAAAGAACTAATGTCGTATGTAAATATATTTTCAAGTGTTTGAAATGCTGCTACAGATTCATAAAATGCAAGCTGTTGTACATCATTACCAAAAGCATTTGTTGCTGTGCTACTAACTGTATAAGTCGCTGGGCTGTACCCACCATCTGAGGCTAAAATTACAAAAGAATTTAAAAAAGAACCTAAAGAAGTTATATCAGAATAGTTAGGTAATATTTTTTGATTTAAAAATACTGACTTTGTATCTAAAAAGTGTCTTCTTGCTCCTACTTCAGGTGTCCCTGAAAGGTAACCTAACAAACTGTAAGGAAGACCTACAGTAGCTACTGAAGCTGCCGATTGAACAGTAGTCCCTTTATAAGGTTCAGACTTTGCAAAAACTCTATTTACTATTTCTAATGATCCTTTATAAACACCATTTTTACTACATTTTATATTATTTAAATTTATATCCCCTAGGTTTCCTTTGTTACATACTTCAATAATAACTGGATAGTTTAATACCTCAGGTAATGCTGCTATTGCTGCGCTGACCGTTTCGTACAAATAAGGGTTACAAGCATATAGTTCAGGACTAGCTCCAGCAGAAACAACCATGGATATACCGGGGATGCTTGAGGTAGGATGGCCCAGCTTCTCCCAGAGATAATATGTTCTTTCTTCTAAATCATAAATTGGAAGATTGTCCTGTTCCCAATTATAAAATGAACTTGTATCAAATTTAGTAACTTTGTCAGTCCAGCAATTATAAAGTTTTACTGAACCGCTTGCTGTGTAAAAATCGTTTTGAAGAAATACCATGGTTTACCTTTTAAAAATTAATCGTCCATCTAAAAACTAGAGCAAAGTCCGAACTTTTCCTAACAGGTGAAAAATACTTATAAGCTACTAGGATCGGGGCTGGAATAGGGGTTAGCCCTAACGGATTTTTCATGAACAATCCAATTTCATTTACATAAGTAGTATCTGATCTTAAGTTATTGCAAGATTCTTTATCAACCACAATTGTATATCTAACTGAGTTATCATCGATTCTAGTTATATTATGGGCTGGTATTGCTGCATACCATGCAGGAGTACCTACAAAGGTACTCTTTATTTGATGAGCCGATAGAGCAAACAACTCTCCATCTGTCCCAACATACTCTGATAAACTTGATAGGGAGCCGGATAATGAATTAGTTGAGCTTACTTCTAGTGATGAACTACCAGATACACCTATTTGAAATCTATCTATTTGATAATCTAGTATAGTAGTAGATCCAGAAAGACCGAACAAACAAGCCAACCCGACTCCCATACCTGACACAATGGTGTTATGGTCATCGTAGACTAATTCCTCATGACCATCGTCATAAAGTTTATGAACTGTTACATGACCGTTAATATTTAAATAATCAAAGATATTCATTTATAAAAACCTTATTGTCCATTGATACACAATATATGGAGCATTTTTTTGTTCCAACAGATACTTAAAACCAGACTGTCCTAAATAATCATTTAAATACAATAAGTCTTTTGAAAAAGTCTTTTTCGCAAATAAACGATATTTTCTTATATTATTTAGAGGGTTAAATGCAAAAGGTGGTTTATGCCCTAGTTTTAACATTTCTTTAATGTCTAGGCACCATAATCCTAAATGATATACCCCACCATATAATAATAGAGCAGCGGCATCGTGCGCCGATAATTGCCAGACTAAATCCACGTTTCCAGTAGAACTAAAATTAGGGGATAAATTAATAAGAACACCGCTGGTAAACTGTAGTGCGGCAGTACGAGCCCTGCCTTGATTACCATTAAATGGAGCAAAAGTAAGAAACCCAGATGCATCCATTATTCCATATAAGTTATAAGCCCCAGACAATGTTCCTGAAAATAAAGTATTAGACAAACTTCCTGACACATGAGCAGAAGATAACACATTATACTTTATTCCACTTGAAGGAGCAAAGCATCCTAAAGTTTGATAAGTTGATGAGAATGACGAAAGTATTGCGTGATTAGCACAATGACCTATGTCCATCCCAGAAAACAAAGACTGAAATGTAGTCCTACAAGAATCTTGCTCTAGTCTAGTATTTAAAGGATCCGGGTACTCTGGAAGTATATTGTAGGCTAATAGGCTGCTTCCAATAGCTGATGAGTGGTAAGACGAAACTGAAGAGCCCTCATAACTTCTAACAATTATTGCTGAGAAATTTGAATCATATATTGCATGAGCATGTTTATTAAATCCACTTACATCTTTACCGTATGATACGGCTTGAAAAGTAAAGTTGGAGGTATCTAAAATAGCTGAAGCTGAAGGTATCTTCGATAGACTCGGAGATAGTGTTAATATGTCAGCTATTACTTGTCCTGCGGTGTCTACAATCATTTTAGTTGCTTAGGTAAATTGATGATACTAACCCAACAGCATTTAGGTTATTCCACTTAGTATTAATTAGCCAGTTAGGGTCTAATCTATAATTTAATCTACTTCCTCCACTAACCTCTAATATATCTTGAGTTACGGAAGCAACCCTACTTGCTTTACCAAACTTAGACATAGTACCTGTGATTTCCTTAAAATGCTTAAATATATAATATATGTGTTCTCTAGTTAAATCTAATCTATATTCCTCACAATACATGTCACCTACAGGAAAGAAGTTTGTCGATGACACTAAAACTTTACTCCATTTATTTAAAGTTAGATCTATTAGATTAATTTTATCTAAGTAAAAAGATCTGTCCTGATTTGGGTAAGGAAAGATATCAATTATATAATTTTGATTTTCCCTATGCACATGATTATTAGCGTTGAAGTAATCTTTTGGAACTAATAAGTTTCTATTAATAGTATTAAAAGTAACCTCACATAAAGTAAAATCTGATGGATTTAAATTATATAAATTTGAATATTCTATACATCCATCAAATTGAGATGTTAATGTGTACTCTTTAGGAGCAAGATCTATCCTATGAGAGTAAATTTGTTTAACTGTATCAAACGTTAAAGAAGAAACTGGGATATATGTCCATTTATTATCTGTGCCATATACCCATGTCCAACCATTCTCATTTGCCGTGTGAATTAATATGCCTACTGAGCCACTGCCAAACTTCTTAAAGTCATCAGAAGCAAATAAACATAAAAACTCTAATTTAAATTGATGCTCTGGTATTAATAAATTAGAGGATAATGGGTGTCCTTCAGTTGGGTTATGGTAATAGGATTTAACATCAAACCTTAATCTAGGTAACCCACTTCTCGCTTTTGAGGTTATTTGTATTATGTTATTATTTATAACATAAGTAAAATCTCTGTTGGTATAATTTTTATAAGGTTGTTTACCTAGATTGTAAATAGTAAAACTATTTTCAGTGTTAGATCCTATAGTATGGATTAAATCTATTGCTTGTAAAATTCCAGAGTTAGCAACTTCGGTGGACCCAAATTTGAATGAAGAAGTATATAAAAGCCTAGATTCATTAGATCCACCAGCAGAAGGGAAAAAAGGTTCCCCAGCGTATATTGAACTAATAGAAGATATGGAAGTAACTATTAGATTAGGGTGCGACTGAACAACATTACCAAATTTAGTAAAATCTGAATTAGCTAATATTGATCCAAATGTATGCCCAAATATATTTGGCCCATTAACATATAAATTATTTTTTATTAATGGATGTCGTTGAAATGTTCTACAATATACATTATACAACTTATGAATATCTTTACCAAATTTAAAGTTTTTATAATCTGAGTAGTTGGTTGGGAATCCTGTATCTTGTTCTGTTAAAGTGTTAGCTATAGAGTCTACAACATTTTTCCAAGGTAAATAGTTTGTATAAGAACTTAAGTCTTTTTGTACTATAGCTGAAGCTAGAGTTCGTTTAGAGTTTTCTCCAATATAGAACAAGACTCTCATAATATTATCCAACTGATTTCTATCAACAGAATAATCAAGAGCATTGTATCCTAATCTATTAGCATCTAATTTTGATTCATAAAAAAAGTTTGCTATAGATGAACCCAAAAATAAATTTGATGAACCATTATAATGAATGTTGTCAAACAAATTTAAATAGGAGGGGGGATCGTACAAATATACATTAGTATTAGATGCAACTAGAGATCCAAAGTTAGCTCTAAATGGAGAGAAATAACTAGAGCTTAAAGCATTTATATTCGTTGTATACTTTTGATCTGGGTAACACGAAATCCAAATTGGAGATCCTTTATAAATTCCTGTTGTTTTAATGAAGCTTTCTATGTTTTGTTTTATCTCATTTATGGAATTTATATATCTCTTAGTAAATGCTACGGCCACATTACCATTTAGAGAAAAGTCTATTAATTCGTCGGTAGTGAGTAACCCTGTAACAGCATTAGTTCCTAAGAAACTAACGGATCCACGATAAGTAACCCGATCTCCATAGGTATTAGTTAATGAATTTATTGCACTAGTAATCCAATTTTTATAAATATTTAAACATTCATTAGTACTATAAATGCTCCAGTCATTTATTGAAGGATTGTTACCTAAAATAGGAGACTGTTGAGATGTCGTATTAGGGAATGTATTATCTGCAGATACTCCAAAAGAATTAGGCAATCCAAATTTTATTATGTAAGAATTTCTTTGGTTTTTCTTATAAAGTTCGTATCCGAAAGTCCAATCAGGACCTATTGAAGAAGTCGTTGAAGTTACCTGTAATATATTAGAATTTTTTGCTGGTTGGATTAGTTGGAAATTTCCTGCGCTTGGAATAAATAAATATGTGCCACTTACGTTATCTTTTATCTGCGTATAATAAGTGTTCATCGCACTCATACTGGGATCAACACCTGCTGCCAAGCTATCCCCAAACCATAGATAAACGTCTATAGGGTTATCAGGGACTGGTTCTACCTGCCATTGATTCTGGAGACCTCTGCATGGGAAGGTATTGCTTACTGCCAACCCAGAGTAAATAGAGCTAGAATACAATCCTTCACACTGAGTATAAATAGGAGGTAGCCTGTCGTAATCAGGTATATTGACATACTGCTGCGACGATGGAATTAAACCTAAGGGTAAAAATCCCAAAGAAGAATATGAATTCTCTTTAACATAATTTTCAAAAGTAGTGGGCATGTTAAATCCGGTTCTACTGTAATAACCGAAATTTGACATAGTGGCTTTAAAGTTTCTTCTTCTAAAACTTTTTCTAGGCACTGCAATTGCAGAAGTTTGCATCAAAGAATCTACAATGCTATCAACAGAAGTTCTGCTAACAACATTATAAGGCAGGGATTTCCCTCTCTTGTAAAAATTTAAACTGTGTCCTGATACTTCAGTATTTCCGAAACTAAAGTTATCTGAATTATTTAATTCAGGATGATCTTTAACATCCACAGAAAGCAAGCTTAAAACTCTATCTTTTACAACAAAGTTATCTGTAGCTGAAGTTCTAATCATCAATTGATTTATTGCATGAATAGGTGTGAAGTCATCCAGCAATTTACCTAGAGTCCGCATACCCTCTCTTGTGTTAAAAACAAAATCTGTATCTTTAAAATTAAATTCATCAATATCAAAGAACAGTTTGAAATGAGAGGATTTGCCATTCCACAGTGGGAGGTATTCTGTTTTCTTATTTGAAATATCTAAAATCAGGGAATTCCAGTTAGGTGGGTACTGAACTCCTGAAGTAAATATTAACCAGCTATATCCTAGTGAAACGTCTTCATTTGATTTTATTGAATTGGTTAATATATAATTTCCAACTTGTTCTGCGAAAGTCCTAGAAACTCCAAAACAAATTAACTGATCAACAATAAATTCAATTATGGTTGAAGATAACTTTTGATTTACATAGAATTGATATTCCTCAAATGGAGGTACTAAGAAATCTCTCCCTCTATAATTAAAAAGATTGTCTTCGCCAACTGAAACTTGAGATCCGTTATACCAAAATTTTAAATCAAAAGTTTTTGCTATTCTTAAAATTATTTCATCAACTACACAACGAACAGATTCATCCAAGCTTGATGGAATGTAATGAATATTAAATTCATCTGCTTTCTTTTGAGTCCATGTATCAAAGTCTTTTAATAACCTTGATTCAGTTGCAATAGAATAATAAATTAAATGAGGGACATACGATTCCCATAACTCTACAATTGAAGTTGATACTTCTAATGAGTCTTTGGTAAATAAAGAATTTAAAACAAATTGTAACGATTTTTTAGTTCCTGCTGCTTTATAAACAGATATAGCATTTAATATTTGTATTCTCCATTTTAGTGGATCTGATCCAAACAAAGACCAACCAAGCATATCAGCTATGTAAGGAAGAGTCTCATCAGGACAATTCAATATATCGTTTAGAGTTTCTAATGATTCTATACTGTTATTGTAATCTGAAAATGCATAGGAAATACCTTTAAGGTATTTGTAAAAAGGTCCTTGAGGTTCTAATGAGTCTTGATAAGTTTGAGTTGTTTGATATTCTTCAAATGCATCTCTAACTTTTGTATCTGTTCTATCAGCGTATGCTGGAGAATAAGCAACGTCTATAAGTGTTTTTAATTTGTCTAGCTGTTGTAACCCACTTGTATAGGTCGTATCTGCTAAAACTAAATCTGGAAGATAGTCAGTAGGAAGAATTCCTAAAGGAAACCAAGAAGGTCTGTTTACTGTAAAATTCCTAAACACATATTCTGTTAAGCATTTAACAGCGTCGTTTATTAAAAATCTTTGCCTTCTCCAGAATTTATCAGCTAGTACTTCAGTTAATATATTGTATCCATGGTATGACGCACCAGATACATTTAATAAATAAATCCAAGATAAGTTTACAATTAGGTACTCATGTAGAGAGCTTGGAGGTACTCCGTCAAACGATGCTGAAGGTGTATTTAATCTTATTGATGGAAACAATGTAGATGACAAGTAATTTTTAAAATCAGAACTTGTATCAAAGTTAGAAAAGCTTTTACCTAATTTAAATAAAATTCTTCTTTCGAAGTCGATTGCATCAATATCTGTTAAGTTGTTTTGTTTTATAAAAAACTTACTTAAACCATCATAGGAACTAATTGATGAAAGAAGATTACTAGAAGATACAGCACTTACGCCACCAATAGAACTAATAATTACGCTTGAGTACTTATCAGCAATATTAATATTAGTATTTATTAATTCATCAATTATATTTAACTGACTACCACTAGCTGCTAGATCTTCTTCAATATAAAACTTTGGAGTTATTATCTCAGTGGCTTTTACATAATTTCGTTTATAGAAATTTTTTGTAGAGTCTTTAGTTAAGTTTCTATTTTTACTCTTCATGACTCAAACACCATTATAATTGATAGGTTATTCAATTGAATAATTTCATTGAATTGTAATTTGATTGTTTGTGGGAGATTATCTAATGTTGAATATCTAACTTCAGGAACACTATCAAAAACTTGTCTGTTAACTTCTTGAGCAGAAAAAGTTTTTCCAAACTCCATATTATCTACACTAAAAAAATTAGTTATAACATTTCTAACTGCTATTTTAATTTCTGATTCACGTTGTCTGTATATTGAATCACATTTTATAGTAAACACAGGATCTATGGTTCTAACCAATCCGTCAACAACAACTATTTCATCAGTTAACATCTTCTTGGGTTCAATAGCAGTAAGTAATTGTCTTTTGAACTCGGGAGTTGCTCTTTTAAATTGTGTAGCACTGGCTTTTTCTAATACATAAACATCAATTATATTTGCGGAGGAAAAAGCTCTTCTTACTGTTACAGTTCCTTTACCTGTCGTACCTACCGTTGTTTTAAAAGAGTTTATAAAGCCCCTATAGTCATCCATTGTGACCAAGCGGTCTTGGGCCTTGAACAGCAAAGGAGCGTATCTTTTGGCATTCTCAATCGTCTGAGCAGGTGATCCTCCTGCTGCCATTGAAACGTTTTCAGCAGTTGCCTCCCCTGTTCCTAATGTTGAATTAGAAGAATTAAAGTATTCGACAGTAACCGGGACATTTAATGCACTTTTACCAATGTTGCCTCTGGTTCCTCCCCCGGTTCTATAATAAACTGTGTACTCATCACCTATGTTTGGAGACTTACCCAACAGATTGTCTCCAAAAAATATTCTTCCGGTAAACGACTCATCTGTTGCTAATTGAAATACCTTATCATCAGGTCCTGATGCATAAAAGATATTTTCAACTTGAGCGTAATTTCCTTCTGTTGCAGTGGCCCCAGTAATTAAAACTTGAACGCTACCTTCGATAATAGGTGATTGAGTTAGTTCAATAGTTTTTAATGCATCAGTATCAATAAATGTACCTGTTTGTTTTATGTAATTACCTTCTAAAAACATCAAGTTTGTGATAACCGAACTTGTAGTAGCTTCGGATCTTAGTATTTCTATGTTATCAGAAGGATCATCAAATATAATTTTTCCGTCTGCACTTGTTTTATATAAAGTAAAAGATACTTGGGAACCATCCTCAGGGGAAGTAATAATAGCAACTCTTTGAGAAGAAGATATTGTTACATAATCAGTAGAAGTAGTCCATTTAGCATTACTTAAAGTAAGCTTGGCATTAGCTGCCGAAGCTGTAGGTCCTTTTAATCTTATACCTATTAGTTGTAATAATTTTCTTACACTGTTTCTTGTTCTAGCTGTTGCTAAATAGTTTTCGTTAGCTAAGTAGTCTGCCTTATAAGATAAAATGTGTCCCATAGCAGCAGTTAATTCCAAGAACATGGCACCCATGTCTGAAGCAACGAAGAAGTTATAATCTAAGGGATAAGCAGCTTTTATATAATTTACTAAATTATCTCTTAACGAAAAGAAATCTGTAGCAGCAAAGTCTAGTAATGCTTCTTTTTTAGAATCATCTAAACGTACTTTCTTTAAAAAATCAGATGTAATTGCTCCTTGGAATGCCATATTAAACCTCTATTTCAATCTCAAAAACTTCCCCTTCTTCTTCCCTTACTTTACAATATAACTTTATTATTAAATTAGCTACAAACCCGGGGTCTGAAAAACTTTGAGTGTATAATTTTAAATCTTTCAACACAATGTAAGGAGCATAATTAGAAATGACTTGAGCTATATAATCTTTTAGTTCATCGACTAATAATCCTGTAAGTGGTTCAAATAAATATCTTTTTAAGTTTAACCCATAGTTGGGAAGCATAAATCTCTCGCCCGGAGAAGTTTTTAAAAGTTGAGTTATATTTCTCTTTAAAAGTTTTGGGCCACTAATCAATGACATGTACCCAGTGTTGGGATTTTCATGCATAGGGTATGATAAACCATAGATATTAAATATCTTAGATTTAGACC
>Ga0129333_10001443_pt1 | contig 21525 bp, 6 predicted proteins | sample CPB6_08_DNA_FD_94474 | JGI IMG/M metagenome (GOLD analysis project Ga0129333, IMG submission 94474) | Freshwater to marine salinity gradient microbial communities from Chesapeake Bay, USA - CPBay_Sum_0.6_0.8_DNA | ecosystem: Environmental > Aquatic > Marine > Coastal | place: USA: Chesapeake Bay... | reverse complement strand
TTGTAACACAACTTAGTTTATTTTAATTATGCCAAAGAAAATTGCTGAATGTACAAAGGCGCACTTAGTTAGTGTGCCTCTACCAAATCATGGTGCTACTTATACTGTAATTAGTCACCAATCCGTTATGGATTATGTATATACTGAGCTTGCTGCTGCAGGTTTTGGTGTTGTTAGTGAGGAGTACAGATGTACTGCTGATGGACAAATTGCTCACGGGATTTACAGATTAAATTTTAATAATGACCCTGAGCTCTCAATGATGTTTGCTTGGACAAACAGCTATAACAAACAAGTAAGATTTAAGTGTGGTGTTGGTGCATATATCAACTTGACAGGTACTTCTATGGTTTGTGGAGATATGGGAAGCTGGGCTCGTAAACATACTGGAACAGCTGATGAGGAGACAATTAAAACCATACAAGAGCAAATAGCTAATGCACATATGTATTATAATCAGTTATGCTCTGACAAAGAAGCTATGAAGGGTATCACACTGAACAAAAGAAAACAAGCTCAGCTATTGGGTATCTTGTTTGCGGAGTATCAGATTCTTACTACAGAGCAGGCTAGTATTGTAAGACAGCAGATGGACAGACCTAGTCATGTCTATGTAGATAGTAACAGCTTGTGGGCATTCTACAACTTTGTGACTATTGCTTTGCAACACTCTCATCCTAAGACTTGGATGGAAGATCAACGTGTCTTGCATTATTTTATTTCAACTGTTAATAACTTCCAACAGTGCAGTACACCTGCGCAGATAGTTGTACCTGTTCCAACAGATGTTACAGCTAACACACCTGTGGTTAATCCAAATCAGGTGGACCTGGAAGATTTAATTGCTATTGCAGAAGCAGAACAAGCTAACAGAGCTGATTTAGAAGCAGATCAAATAGATGAAGACATAAAGTATGCAGCTCAAGAAGAAGTTATTATTTATACTGATCCTGCTGGAAATACTTTTGAAGCTATAGATTTTCATAATGAGGTGGTTAGTGATACTAACCAATTGGAAGATCCTAGAGATGAAGAAGAAGATCTAAATGATTGGATGAATCTTCCACTAGAATCTACTCCAAAAGAAGAAGTTCCACCATATGAGCCTGCAGAAGATCAAGAATATACTGGTGAGAATGCATCTTATATGAAAGGATCAGATTTTGATATTAATAATGATGATTTTATATTTAATGTCGGGGATTCTGAAGAAAGTAATGATCCTGACTTTTTCTAATACTATGTAGCCATAGTTTTTTTGATTTATCACCGAAGGGGGCGGCTCAGGCTGTCCCCTTTTTTTTTAACTTTGAAACATGAAAGAACAATTAAATTCCGTGGCTGAGTTCCACAAAGCATTTGGCCAAAAAGATGGTAAATGGCCACAACCATTAGATTATGGAGAAGCTGTATTAAGACACAACTTAATGGCAGAAGAAAATGATGAGTATCTAGAAGCATGTGAGAAAAACTCTCTTATAGAAATAGCTGATGCACTTGGTGATCAGTTATACATCTTGTGTGGTACTATTCTAAAACATGGTATGCAAGATGTAATAGAAGATGTATTTAGAGAAATACAAGCAAGTAACATGAGTAAGCTTGGTGAAGATGGCAAAGCTGTCATGAGAGAAGATGGTAAGATATTAAAAGGACCAGGTTATTTTAAACCTGATCTTTCTAAGTTTATCAAAACCAATCAAAAGAAATAGTAATTACTCCTAAAGACAAGGAGAATGTATAGTGGTCATATTGTTCGTTAGGGGTATAAAACTCCCAACCAACTAGGAACCTTTCATGAGGTAGAACAAACATTATAGACAAGTTCCACCAATTCATTTTCCTTGTCTTTTATAAAGCTTTTTATAATTCTTTGAACTTTTTAACTTACTAGTTTTAGTTTTAGCATGTACTCCTGGACGGGATACTTTTGTTTTCTTGTAAGTTTTAACTGCTCCTAAAGTTGCCTTTGCCATTTTATTATTATTTTAATCTACCTGCATTTTCTAAGCCTTCTAAGGCTATATCTACTTGACCTGTATTACCATTAATACCTACGGTTTTTAATAAGTGACCAATGACTTTTGGTGATCCTTCTTTTTGCCATAGGTATTCTCCTTGATCAGTTTGATAATAAGCTTTTTCATTAAACGTTATAAGTTTAAATATATCTTCAAAGATCTTTACATATAAACCTATAGTGTTTCCAAATGCTGAAGTTGTTGTAGTTGCCATTTTCATATAATCATCTGCTCCAAAGTTTACACCAAACATTGTTGGTAATGGAACAAAAGCTGATGTTTCTGCTTGAGCACCTAATAACAATAACAATGCATGATTTTGAATAAAGCCCCAAGTTTTAAATTCATCAGTTCCAAAAGCACCTGATCTTTCTCTTATTTTTTTAAACCTGTCTGGATCATCTGGATCATATCCCCATAACATTGAAGCTAAGAGAGCCATGGTTATAATAAATAATGATTCTGTTAAAGTTCTCATTAAATCTGCTTTCTGATCAGCAGGCATATATGACCAGTACTTAAATTTACTTTTAATTAGTTCTTTCATGCCGAGATAAGCATTTATGTAAAAACCAATAGTTGTTTTGGTTGTCATCCAGTCATATCTCTTTTTGAATTTAGGTTTGTACCATTTACCATCTTGAATTTCTACAGATGCTCCAAATCTATTTGTAAACATTGGAATAAACCATTTTCTCATGAAAGTAAACATTCTGTATGGTAAATACATGTTACCTTCTGCTTGTGCAAATTTATCATATGAACCATATAGTCTATGAGATACACCTTGAAATTTATTTCTAAAAAGTTTAAACTTTTCAGATTTAGCAATTATGATATCCTGCCCTTCTTCAAACTCAATTGCATCAACAATTTTATTTCTTTGCTGTAATTCTTCTACAGTAACACCGTACATTTTAGCAATTTCTTCAAGAGTTTGACCTTTTACATACTCATGATATATAGTTTTATTACTCCATGCTGGGTCTACACCAGGTTTTAATTCAGCTATACCAGTTTCTTTATTTATTTGCCAAGCATCTTTATAGTTAAGCATTATAGTCTTACCATTTGATAATTTTTGCTCCACTTTTTGTGCATTTAAGAATGCACCAAACAATTGCAAAGATGCTTCCATCTCAAGGTTTTTACGGATATTATACATCCATTCACCATTCATCATGTCTTTTGCAAAGTTTCTAGAGACTGATCTACCAAAATCATCTTCAACCTTAAATGCTGAATCAAACATCTCTATTAACTGAGATGATAATGCAGGTACACCTTTACTATATACACTTTTTGCAGACCATTCTAACATAGTTGTTGCTGCCCAAAGTCTAGCTTTAGCTAAATCTTTTACAGTAATAAACTCTCCACCAGCAGACTCAATCATATTTTGTACAATCTGTCCGTATCTGTTTTTTAAATCCGAAGGAATATTAATTGCAAGAGATGCTCTAGCAGAAAGTTTTTGCATTTGACCAATAAACTTATCTAAATAAACTGAGCTTCCTTCACCACTATATTGCTTACCATAGTATTCTCTTTCCATTAAAGATCTTACTTGGCCTGCCCTATTATTTGAAGCTCCTGGTTTAGTTGTATGAATTAACTTACCCTTTATTCTATTTAGTGTTTTACTGTAAGTATTGGGACTCTTAGGAGCATTAGCAGGATCTTCTAATGTATCTAGTATAGATTGAACAAGAGGAAGGGTTTGCAATAACTGACTCTGTTGTTCTAGGGACAGTAAATACTTAAACATACCACGAATTACATCAGGATCAGTATTATCTATATTGATGTTATATAATCCAGAAACAGGTATATAAGATATCTCCTCAGAATTAAGATCAGTGTTTACTAATCTATATTCTTCAAGGTTATTATCTCTTTCATAGTTATGTTCTCTTTCACCTTCATCTACTGATCTACCCCATGAATCTCTTAGATATTGACCAACACCTTTTTTGATTTGATTATATCTTTCAGAAATTTCTCCAGATTGTATTCTAGTTAATGAATCTCTTAGAACATATCTTGGCATATCTAAGTATAGTTTAGACTTATTAGATTTGTCTTCTTGAAATTCTAGATGCGCATCTTTCATTAATTTTAATAACTGAAATCTAGCACTAGTAGTCTGTTCTTTCAGACGCATGTAATCCTTATTGATATACTTGTCATCTTTGGCTGAATTAGGATCATTTACATTAGTAAATAGTCTAGGTAAAAATTGACCTTTATTATTAACATGTACACCAACTTCTAATTCTACTTCCCCAGTTTTTGAATTGTAACCAGTTCTATACTTATCTTTTACTCTATACTGTGAATGTCTTGCATTTGGTAAACCATTAAATGTTTCTTCTTCACCAGTTAACTCATTAAAAAGCGTAGTTTTCTCATAATACTTCTCATTTTTAGGAACTGAGATTGAATTAGCCATTGTTCTTTCATATCTAAGTTCTAGCTTTCGAGTTTTATTATTTTTTACTTTTCTACTAACATGATTATCTCTGAACCAATCAACTAACTTACCATCAGTACTTAATAAGTTACGCATTTCTTGACCATTAATAAATGCATCTACTTCATCTTCAGTAACTGTTGCTACTTCTAGTCTTTGTAGATGTTCATTCAATGAATCAATATAATATTCAGTAGGTGTTTTTCTTGTAAGAGATGATAACTCTGCATAGATATTCTGCATCAATGCTACTTCTCCAATGGATAATCCAGATTTAGCTTGTTTTTCAAGAAGTTGTCTATATCTTAATTTTTGTTCATCATTTAATCTATCAGATCCTTTTTTAGTTAGTGCTATATATAAATCAAGTTCCTCAGCTTCATCTCTTGACAAACCAGTTTTTGTATCAAACTTAGCTTTATAGTCAATAATTTCTTGATTAAGTTTTTTAATCATCTTCATTTTCTCAGCACCTAACAACTCTGGTACTGGTTGTCCTTGCTCATCTTTATATGCATACATTAAGTTATAAATTTGATCAAAAGCATTACTCATGTCAAATTCTTCACCCATCACCTTTACAATTTTTGATTGAAGCTCTCTTAACTTTGTAGTTAATTCTTTTCTTGAATCATAAAATTCTTGTGTATATGCAACCCTTAAGTTTTGTTTAAGCCAGTCTTGTTTTGCTTTTTCTAATTCATCAGCCGTAAGATCTTCTTGATCTTTTAAACTTAAAAATTCATTATAAGCAGTTTGTAATGAACCAGCCCTAGGTACAAACTCATAATAATCCCCTGATGCCGCTCTGTGTTCTAAAAGTATTCTTGTAATTGATAAATCATAAATATCATTAGCTGGGTCATCTACTTTTTCAGTACCATCAGGATATGTTAATGAGTAAAGGTTTTTATAATCTCTCCATAGTTCTTGAAGAGTAGAATACTTTTGAAATCTTTCAAGCTCATCAGTTAATTCATTTGACTCATTATTATATGCATCAAGTGCCATTTTTCTAACAAGCCAAGCCCTTTTACCTAAATCTCCATATTTATCAAATATATTATCTTTCTCATATACTTCAGGAAGAAACTCATCATGCATGTAGTCTCTATTAAATTGTCTTAATGCATTAGTTGCCTCCTTAATTTTTTCTTGATCTTCTGTAGCCCATGCTTCATCAACTTGATATTCTAAAAGATCTTGTGCATATCTCCAACCATTACCAAATTCATTTAAGAAAGTAAATACTTCTTTCTCAACAGGTTTTTTTGTTTTTGGATCAATAAATAAAATTTTATCCTTAAACATTAATAGATCTACAAGCTGTCTTGTTTTTAAAGTACTATACCCAATTCTTTCTAATAGCGGCTCAAGTTGTTTTCTAAATTTATATGATTTTTCAAGGGCCCTGTTATTAGCTTCGGTTCTCTGATCATTAATAAAAATGGCTAATCCACCCACTATAGGATCATTACTAGATGTATAACTCTCAAAGAATCTATTAAACCAACTTACATCTTTTAATTTACCTGACAAACCATCAGTAATTTTATCTTGGTTCATCAAGAAAGTATTATAATCATCTATAAACTTCTTAATATATTCAGACTTAACTCCTTTCTTTTCATACTTGGCATACAGCTCTTCATAATCTTCCGGAGTAAGTGTTTGTGTAACCGCACCATTATAAAGTTCTTCTATCTCTGTAGGGGTAAGTTTTCCAGTTAATGCATTTTTTAAATTTTTACCAAGCTCTTCTTTTAAGAAGTCATTCATATGACCAGTTATCTCTACATAAAAATTAACTGCATTTTCTTTATAGATGTCTCGGATTTTTTTATCAGCCCGCATCAAGTTATTTTTGGTTTCATTAACTAAATCAATAAGATCATTTGGCTGTGTAACATCAAAACCTTCAACTTCCATTAAGAGCTCATCAAATGTGTTAAACATATCATTATATGTTCTAACTGAGCTTCTGTAAAGGAATAAAAGTGCCATTGCATCCCGAGAAGAATCAAACTGTCCACTCTTCTGCATCTTAACAAGATCATTAAAGATGTTCTGAGAAATATTGTTTACAACAGTAACACTATTTACAAAGCTTCTTGCTCTGTTAGTCAAGTCTGTAGTTCTTGCTTTTTCTGCTTCAATAGTATTTTTTATGATATCATCAAATGATAAATCTTGAGTATTGGTTATAGTTTGATAACCACTAAGACTTTTCTTTACTCTTGGTAATAATTCTTTAGTACCTTTAATAAATAAAGCTTCTCTTAACATTTTTTGATAAAGGGGGGACCTTGTTCTAAAGTTCTTAGCTTTATCATATACCAACTGATTAGTTGCATATAAATCATTAAGAGAATTTTGAATTTGATCAGCCTTTAAATTTTTAGTTAAAAAATCTGCCATTTGTTTTATTTCCCTGGCATATGCAAAAATATCATCATTAGTAACATTAGGAGTTTCATACTTAAATGATTTTTCCAAAAGCATATCAGCTAATTCATCAATGCTTGTATCAACATCTATTTTTGCTACACTAACTTTAAAGATTCTTTTTAATAGATTTCTTAAAGCATCAAGCATTCTTTTTATAAAAGAATCAAATCCTTCAGATTCAATTTGCTCAGTTACTTTATTTGCAGCCCTGTTTTGTAATGCATATGCTAATGCTTCCTCCTTAAACAAGAAATTATTCTCGTCTAGTTCTGGATAATTCATTTCTACATGTTCTTTAATTCTTTTACCTTCTAATGTTGCCATTAAAGAGTCATAAAGATTATTAAACAAAGTAGGATTTTCTCTATAAATAGCTCTAAGTAATGGGTGAGACATCTCATGGAGTACTGTATCAAAGTTTACATTATCCCCAACAATGTATACGGTTCCACCAAAATAGAAAGCTGGTTCACCATTATATTTTTTCTTGCTTGATTCATGTATTTGTCTAGCTTGTTCAGGTGTGATATTCATATATCTTACACCAAGTCCTTCAGCAAGTCTATTACCTAATGCATCTGCGGCTTCTCTAGCTCTTGCATTTTTAATTGTTGCTTCATCAATCTTTGAATCAGCTGGATCTGGCATACTTGTAAATTTATCATCTGCAAAAGTAAAATATCTAAAACCCTTATTGGTAAACTTATACTTATCTTCTCTAAAAGGCTCAAAATAAACAAGGTCAGTTAAATCTTTACCTCTACCCATATTTATTTTTGCTTCAAAAATTTGCTTCCAATCTAAATAGTAATTATCAAATACTAATGGATATTTACCTTCATCAGTTCTTAAAAAGAAATCAAGAACATATCTTTTTGGCATTACTTTACCATTGTCAGAAGCTTTAAAAAAGTTAGCCGCTCCACTACCATCAGCACCTTCTACAAGTACTGTTTCAGTTGGATGCTCAACATACCCAGAAATGGTTATTGATTCACCTTTTTTATGATCTTTACCAATAAAAGCAACTTCAAATTTCCAAGTTGGAAACAACTCTTTTAAGTTTTTATACCATGATTGTTCTTCAAGAAATGGCATCATTCCTTTCACAAACTTTTCACTATTTCTTTTACTTCTTTTTTTACTTAGTGGTAGTCCTGTCTCTTTAATCCATTTTAAAAATTCTTCAGAATTTTTTTCACTTCTAAATTGTTCTAAGGTTATAATACCATCTATATCATGTAACTCTTCACTAATTGATCTTAGAACTCTACCATATCTTCTAAGTACTAATGATCCACTTAGTCTGTATTCAAAAGGTGAATCAAATAAAGTATCAACTATATATTTTGCATAAGGATCTTTTTTAAGACTTGTTTGATAAAATTTTTGTTCATACTCTTTACCTTTATTATCTAGAAAATTTCCAGATTCATCTTGATAATAGTTTCTAATAAATTTTTGATATTGTTTTTTATATACATCATCTACAATATCAAGTACAGTATTTCTAAGTTCTTCTTCTTTATATATAGTAATTGCTTTATTGTTAAGAATATTAGCCTGCCACCAGTTATAAAACCTATTCCACATTTTTAAAAACCAATTCTCAGCATACTTATCTTTATAACCTAAGCTTTCAAAGTATTCTTTACTGATATCAGGATTTTGTTTTTTCTTACCAAAATAATTGTTATCAACACCAACAACAATCATTTCTGCTACAAATTCTAGTATAGCTTGTTTATGAGCATATGGATTAAATCTTGTAGGATCATATTCATATACTTTATTAATGAGGTCTTGTGACTGCCTGTCTTCAAGATAAGGTGTATCTACATATACATCATCTTCTTCTTCCGCTAGATAGTCAATGTCTTCTTTTGATGTTTCTTCTGTAGTTTGTTTACGTTTGTTATACTTTTCATAGACCTCTTTATATTTAGGCCAACTATCAATACCTTTCCAAAGTTCAATTCCAAGTTTGGATTTCTTACCTAGAAAACTAACAATAACATTAGCTGTTTGCATAGCTAAATCTTTGTCAGATATATTTTCTTTAATAGCTAAGAATTTTTGTAATAAGTCAAAAGCTGCCATTGGATCTTCCTTGATTATAGTATTACCGTTAGCATCTGTGTAAGTTCTTCTTTTGATAGGGACTAATACTGCATCAGCATCAATTTCATCTACTTTAATATTTAATCCTTTTATAAATGAAAGCATTGCTGCTCTCATTTTTTGAGAGTATTCTCTATTTAGACTTTCTGTTGAGAAACCTTTTCTCATGTACATTGGGTCTAATGACTCATCTGGTGGAAAGTATGCTTCTGGTTCCTTTAAAATATCAAAATCATTGTCAGCTATTTTTATTTCTTCTTCAAATCTTAACTTATCTAATGTGTTAAATAAAGCATCATTTGGTTGAACAAAAAGCCTTACATTGAATGTATCTCTATAATATGCTGAAGATCTAGTAAGTTTTGTTTTTACTTCATAAGGATCATTAAAAAAATATTCACCTTCAGGAATTCTAATTTCTGGGTATTTAAGTTCTACAAATCTTGTGAACTCCTTATTAAATGTATCAAAAGCTTTTTTATCTAAAATATCATTATACTCACCGAGTATACCTTTTTCTTTTAAATCTTCTAAAACTGTTGACTTAGCTTCACAAAACATTACTTAACATTTTAATGGGTTATTTTCACCTTCAAATTTAGCTAATATTTCCGCATCTGTAATTGGCTGTAAATTAGCAATTTGATCACTTACCTCCTTTGCAAATTCAGAACCTGGATTCAAATACTGAAATTCCTCAAAAAGTCTTCTACTTAAATATACGAATAATTCTTGAGGCATCAAAGCAGGATCACCATAACCATTAATTGAAAAGGCAACTTTACCTCCATCATTTATTACATCATTGATCTGTGCAATTGATTCTTCTATAATGTTTTTAATACCATCATAGTACTTAGGATCTAGTTTAGAAAATGCATCAGATAAACTATTTTGTCCTGCTATTAAACCTATAGAAGAACTATTTGCAAATCTTTTTAGTAGTACTTGTCCGGATAGTTTCTTCTTATTAAACTCAGAAGGAGACATTTGTTCATATGCTTGTTTTTGACCAAGACTAAACTGATATATGAAAGTAATATCTGGATTATTTTCTACTATATACTTATATGCATCTTCTGTTCCTGATAGATCATTGTAAACAAAAACATCAGGATTTACAGTTGAAATAAGATTTACTCTTTTTACAATTGTTTCCGGTATCTCTGTATCTTCTTCAGATATCTGATCTTGAAGAAACATTTCTGGATCATTCCCCCAATAATTATATCCTTGAGATGTTTGACCAGTTGGCTCACCAATAGCTTCTTGTACTAATGCTTCACCTGATTTATTCCAAGATCTATTTGCATCTTCTGTAGAATCCATAATTACAGTGCCGCCTGCTTCAAGAATTTCTCTAGCATTTTCAATAGTTTCATATATAGCTTCTTCAGTTGCTTTATTGTTACCATTAACACTAACAAATGCTACAGTAAATTCACTTATTCTTCCTTCATAGTTTATACTAATGCCACTATTAGCTGCATCAATAGCATACTGATATGTACTTGTACCAGGAGCTCCGTATCCAACAAAATGATTTGCTAGATTAGCTTTACCTTGGTCTTTACCTTTTTTATCAATAGATAATTTAAACCCAAACATAGACTTTGAACTTGGGGCCTTGCTTGATTTTCTAGGATTACTTAAAGCATTTTCAACATCATAACTTGTCAAATAGTTTTTGAAACGCATCTTATTTTTATTATCAATACCATTTGCTTTTACAAATCTATTTTTAAAATTAATAAGCATTTTATATTTATCCGCATCATCTAGATTTAAGAACTTAGATGTTTCATCATTCATGATATCTATGAATTCTTCAAAGTTAGTTAAGTTTAAGAAGTTGTATTTACTCTTATTAGTACCTGCTTGCATCATAGCAATAAATGTAATCTTAGCAAAGAAGTCACTTATTCTATTATTTTCTTCTCTATCAGTTACTTTTTCCACTGTTCTATCAGAAAGATCTCTTAGGTTTCTTACATATAGATTGGATTTAAAACTATTTAGGTCTTTATCATCTATAAATAAGTTAAACATTGTTTTATCAAAACTTGTGTCTACAACCATTCTAGAAAGAACAGGATAATTTTTTACAAAATCATTTCTATATTCAGTTTTAATTCTTTCTAATCTTACACCGTATGCAGTATCTGGATTATTGAATAGATGATAAGGATTTAAAACATTATCAAGAGCTCTTGAAGCTAGAATTTTTTCATATGTGTATCTTCTTAAGAAGTTTTCATCTCCCTCAACTCTAGTCTTTTTAACATTTTCTAGTTCTTTTCTAAACTCATTAGTTTTTACAACATCTGCTGCAGGCATTAGATGTCTTAAGTACTCTCTCTCAATTACAAATCTGGTGTATTCTTGTAAGTTTGAATCTGTATTTTTAAATGTTCCTACAGGAAGCGGGAATAAACCACGCTTCATATAACTGTTTTTAGATTCTGAATCTTCTAAAAATTCTTTATGGAAGAATTCTCTTTCAATTTGTACATTATCATACACCATTGTTGGTCCTTCTGATGTTTCAACAACCTGTGCACCAAACATTAATCCTGCTGCTTGTGTCAGTTTAATGGAATCACTTAGTGCATAAGAACTATACTGATCATTAAGCTGATATTTTCTCATAGCATTCTGGAACAAGTAACTTAATAAGTCATTTCTAAATACTATTGGGAATATATCTCTATACTTTGCACCAAATGCTGCTTTTAGATATTGGTTATTTCTAAAGTCAGATAATACAGTTTCTATATAAGACTGAATAGTTTCATCATATCTAAACTTAAATAATGGTTTAGATAAGCCTCTTACAAGTTTAGTGTTAAAGAATGAACTAATAATAGAGTCATTAATCATACTCATTCTAAGATCTTGGTCAATTTTAGATTCTGATGCTAACTCTTCTAATTTTGTTTCAGCTTGTATAGCTTGACCCACATCAGTCATTGTTGATGTATCTGGATTAGATGACATTTTTAAAGCTGTAAGACCTTGTATCTGTTGCTCAATAGTTAGAAAGTGTAAGAACATTGTGCGAGAAAGATTGCTTCTAGCTGCTTTAGGATTATTCTTTGAATCCTCTATTAGTTTAAGCATTTCTTCTTCTGTAAAAAATTCTCGGCCTGCCTTATCAAAATACTTGTCTAACATATCAGCTCCAACTTCATATCTAGAAACATTATCTGGTAGATATTTTTCAAAATTTCTAGCAATAACATTTCCAGCAGCTTTAAAGGCTGGACCTTGTGAGCCAGCTTGTTTTCTTAATGGTTCAGCAAATGTACTTTCTGCAAGTCTTTTTTCTTTTACATACTCTCTTACAAGAGGTTGTGATACAAAGTATACTGCTTCTTTAAATGGAACTCCGGCTTTAAGTAAATATAATAAAACAGGAGCCACCTCATAGTTACCTTGTACAAAGAACACCCACGCATCTTTCTCAACATCTACCCAACCATTCATTAACTGGTTTATGATATCTGCTACTTTATTTATACCATCAACATCATATTGTTTAGATATAGATATCACATCTTCTCCATTTTTTTTAACCTTATGATGTCTTAATCCTAAAGTAGAAATTCTTTCAGTCTCCTCACTACCATGTGTATATACTGCAGGCATAGTTGCCCCTAATGAATTAAATATAACATTAAAGGTATTTTCAATTGCACCAAGACCAAGAGTCTTCTTACCTACAACATTTGATTCATGTTTATATAAATTATAACCTACTTCAAATATTCTTGTTGGACTAATTACTTGTTTTTGTTTTCCAGTTTTATCTGGAGCAGAAAGATTAGACGTATCAGTTGACATATTCTGCAATGGGTTGTAATCCATTACAAACTGAGCTAATTTATCTGCTGTAGGTTTAACAAGATATGTTCCGTTTGGTGTTGTTAAAGACACAAAGTTTTCTGGTAGTTCAAGTATACTTCTAATATCACTTAAAAGTAAATTTTCAAGACCTGCTTTTTGCATAGCAAACATCTCTTGCTTAGTCAAATTGTATTCAGAAGGATTTTCAAGTGCCTTATAAAATTCCTCAGCATTATCAAACATAGTTTGCATAACATTTCCATCTGGATCAATGTTATTCATGAATATAGATAACTTATCAATATCAAAGTCAGCTCCTGATTTAGCAACAATTTCAGCTGGAGGAATAATAATGTTACCTGCTTCTGGAGGTAAGAAATGATATATCTCCATAAATTCCATAGAGTTAAGACCCTGAACCGGAATCCTAACACCCACCATAGTTATTGCTTTTCTGTTAGTTCCATTATCAGCATCCAACCATTCATCATCTTTGATAGCTTCATTAAGTCTATCAATTGTAGATATAGGTTCTCCTTTATATTCTAGATTTAGTAAGTTTTCATAATCCCCTTGTAATGAAACGGCAACTTTCATTGCAGTTGTCAACCCATTTTTTCCAACATGATAAGTAGGTAAAAAGTTAGAGCCCATGTATTTTTTAACAGCTTCTTCTCTAGCTTTTTTATTCATCTTATCTAGATCTATTGGTAATTCAAATAGACCATCATAGAATGCAGATGATTTTTGTACAAGAGGTTCTCCTTTTACTTTCTGTTTGATGATTCTTTTATTGATTAAAGACAACAAAAGTTTTTCAATTTTTACAGCTTCTGGATGTAAGGACAAATCAAATCTTAAATCTCCAGCATCTGTAACATCAATTATGTCAATTAACTCATCACTATATACATCATCAGCTGTAAGTGTATCACGGATCATTTTTGCAAGCTTAGCTACACTATCTTTATCTTTAGGTACAAACTCACCATCTTCATTTTCTTCAAAACCAATCTCATCAATTAACTGATTCTTAAGTAGTTCTGTATATTCACCAACTCTATCAATATAATTTTGAGCAAGTTGCCTTACTTTTGGATCTTTAGAAACTATATTACCATCTTCATATAATCCTTCAAGCACCATTTTTCTTAACTGAGTTGAGAAAATTGATACATTTTTATATTTAGAGTTTACTTCTGTTTGGTTCTTAAGATACTCTGCAAAAATTACATTTTTTGTAAATTCTACAGAACTATCAATATTACCGTTACTGTCTGTAATAACATCACCATTACCAATGTGACCAACCTTTTCACCTGTTTCCATCAAAACATAATCAACATTTTGAGATAACATCATGTCATGAATCTGACCTAATTTAGTTATCTCTGTGTGAACAGATGGAATTAAAGGAGCTAATGAAAATTTGTGAAAAGATGTTAAAGGCAATCCTTTTGTCTTAATGTTGCCATAGTACTGTAATTTATATGGAGGAAAATATTCTTTAATCTCCGCAGCAGTAACAACTTCATTATTTACAATTCTTTTATAAAGATTTTCTTGTTCAGGAGACCATTTATCTTCAAGAGTTTTTAGCATTCTATATGCTTCAAAATTAATCCACCCCTGACCATCAGCAACTTTCATATTATTATAATCCTTTAATACAATTGTTGCTAATTCTTTTGCTTTTTCTTTTGCTTCTGTTTTAGATAAACCTGCTTTTATAAATCTTTCAGTATATGCAGCTTCGTGCTTTTTAAAATACTCATCATAGTATTTAGATTCTTTAATTTCTTCTTCTCTAATTATGGCAGATGTTAACGTTCCGTTATAAGCATTTAGTTGATAACCTTCTTTTTCAGCATATAATCTTTGAAACATAGGGCTATTTATATAAGCTCTTGCTCTAAAGTCTGCACGGAATCCTCTACCACCAGAACCTAAACCAGCATTTCTTTTATGAAACTCCTCTTTATCGTGGTTATATTGTACAACATCACCATAAGCTAATATTGTTGTTTCAAAGTTATGTATGAAGTAATTATATGTATATGCTTTAACAAACATTTTTTCTATCTGATCATTTGTTAGATCTTGTTTGCCAATCATTTCATAAAGACTCTGGTCTACATACTTAGCACCTTGTAATCTAGCATAGTTTTGCTGCGATTGTTTATTAAAGTAGTTAATTACATCTTGTTTAATTTCTTTTCTTAAATCAACATTTTCATTGATGATATCTTTAAAATTAAAGTCTTGAACATTATAATAACCACTTGCTAACATTTCAGTACTTGCATCCTCTATATTTTGATCTATTATAGCATATAGTTTTTCTTGTACTTCTGGAGTAAGTATGTCATCAAAAGCAGTAAAGGCTTCTCCAGCTTTTACTGTTTCACCATTATCTTTTCTTATTACATTTCTGTTATAAGAAGAGAATTTTTCAAAATATGGTTTGTTTGATTTAAATCTATATATTCTTCCCGCCTCTGCAGCAATGTAACCAAGTATAATATTAAATGCTTCTGACTCACCTTGATTGTTTTCAGCAACAGTATTATTAGGTGAAAAAGCTAAAGTATCTACATATAGGTTGTTTTGTTCTTTACCAGAGTATGTGTTTACTTTTTTTGCTCTAAGATTCATTGCGGTTTGCTTAGAAGCATGTCTCATGAATTCTACTACACCAGATTGTAACATTGTATGTAGTTCTTGTAAGAACTTGCTAGTAACATCTGTAGTAGCTGTTAAAGCTCCAGTAGATTCATTAGTATCTCTGTTTACAATTTGTGTACCCCCAATATTTTCTAATAAGATCTGAGCTCCTGGAAATTTATTTCCGTAGTTATCTGATAATGGATTCAAATCAAATATAGAATTCAACACTACAGAAAATTCAGAAGCAGGATTATTTGCTTCATTAAGCCATCTCATATGTTGAAATCTACCATTTGGATCAGCCTTATCCATAGTTAACTCTTGCCATGTCTTAGCTGTATTAATAGAAGTTACAATTCTTGTAATTGTATTATCTAAAAACTGTTCCCAGACTCTATTTTTTTCAGGTGTTAAAACACTAAAATTAGAGTACCCATCAGAGTACCTATTCTGTAATTCTGCTAAACCTGTAATCTTTGTTCTAACATCTCTTGCTTTTCCACCTGCAGCTTTTTCAATTGCTTCCGGTAATCCATTAAGTAGATAATACATTGGATTAAGCTTGAAATTTTCAGCAGCTGCATTTAATGCAATATCATCAGCTTTTGCTGATAGATGTACTAGTCTTAAGTTATCAAAAATAAAGTCAACATTATACCTTCCAGCAAATGATTTTTTTGGATTTCTGACAACATTTCTAATATCAGCACTTGTCATATCCATGACAATACCAAGAGACTTTAAAAAGTCATTAGCCTTAGATTGATCTAATACTTTACCTTTATTGTCAACACTAAAATCTTTTACAATTTCTGCAACGTTTAAATAATTAACACTTGAATTATTTGGTCTTATTATATATGGATTTGTTGCAGGATCAGAAATGTTAAAGTTAGTAGTCCAATCATTTATAATTCTATAGATATCCAGGTTAGCTGCAGATAATCTTGATTCATATCTGGCTTTTTCTGGTATAAATTTACCATCAACTTTTTTAGCTTTTTCTAATATGCTCTTATTAATTGTAAGTTGTATGTATGGAATAACTGGTTTTTTAAAATCTTGCCAAAAACTTGTCTCAGCCTTAAACTCACTACTGTTGTTATATGCTGCCGGACCCATTTGATATGGATTAGGAAGTGTTTCAAGTACTTGAATAAACTCAGGATAGTTATCTGTAGCTTCTCTAAGTCTGTTATACATTTCTTCAAAATCTAATGAGCCCTGTAATGTCCTTGCAGTTCTATTCCACATATCGTTCAGTGGTTCTAAAACTGGAAGACCAAATTCATCAGTTTCTACAGCATATGATTTTACACCATTCTCATCTGTTTCAAAAATATAGTCCTCATTCTCATCTCTTTGTAATTTATATATTCCTGATAACATCATCAATGTATCCTCTGTAGCTAATTCTTTTGCTGAGTAAGTGTTACCTTCAGTAGATTTGAATACTCCAACTGTAGCATCTTCTGCGTCATCAACATATGCATCTCTAAGAATACTAAATCTAGATCTTCTCATGTGAAAAGATACTACACCTTTATTTGTTTTCTTAGATAGAGATAGTGCAATGTCCCCAAAATTTGAAACAGCTTTAATTAAAATCTCAAGTTTATTTTGCTCTTCTATTTCAGTTAAATAATCAGGATTTTCAGAAGTAGCATTTTTACTTACTAACTTTCCTACAATTTCTTTTTGTCTTTCATACAAAGCTGTTAGTTGCTTCTCAACAGAAGCATACATTCTTTGTCTATTATTTACATCTCCTAATAATCTTGCAGCACCGCTTGTTGTATTATATCTTGTGTTATATATTCTAAAGTTTCTAGCAAACAAAGAATCTATAATGTCAACAATTTTATTTGATTCTGTATCTGAAATTTCTACAAATGATTCTATATCATTTTTTAAAGGTTGAATAAGATTTTTAGAACTATTCAATCTTTGGAAACCAGGCATTATATTACTTTCTGCATTCTGAGTATCAATTGTAAAATTACCTGTATATAATTTTTCAAAATACTCTTTAACTGCAGGAATATCATAAAGCTTTGATACATCTTTTTTACTTGTTCTTCCAAAGAAATAGTCTATTAACTTTTTAATTTTATCAAATATAGTTTGAATAAATCCTTTTTGTTTTTTACCAGTAACTGCATACTCAATAAAATCTTCAGCTAAGTCTTCTTCAATTTCTATGTACTCTTTAGTTGCCCATTTATCATAAGTTCTAATAGTATCATATAGTTTAGTTTTTTCTTCTCTTGTAAGTACAAGTTGAGAAAAAGCATGCCATGCTTCGTGGTATAAAGTAATTGGTGTTGCATCTCCATAAAGATCTATTCTTGCTGCAAAACCTTGTTGTCTAAGTTTATTTGTTGCATCAGATAAAAGAGATCCCGCAGAAATAAATTTTCCATATGCCGTAGAGTTAAATACAAGAGCAAGTCTTTGTCTTTCTACTTTTGCTAGAAATCTTAAAGGAGTTGTATCCCACCATTTCTCTACTTCATCCCAAGTTTTAGCATTTCCATAAAGTTGATTCATCATTGATGATGCCACTTTCTTTCTTTCTATCCCTTCGGGTATGTATTCGAAACCTTCAAGAAAGTCTAATGAAGGTATACTATTTATTTTTTTATCATTAAGCTTTTGTTGTTCTACTGTTTTTGTTGGTACAGCTTCTTTTTTTGGAATTGTAGTAGACTCATCAACAGGTAAAGCAACTTTTGCTGCAGCTTTTTTATAAGTTTTAGAAGACTTAGAAACAAATCTTTTTACAAAATCTTCTTTACTGTTCTTCTTTATTATAAATCCACCTTTTGTTCTTGCAGGATATCTTAGTGCAAAACCTTTAAAGGCTCTTACTTTAACTGGAATACCTAATTTTTTTGCAGCTTTGATTGATGCTTCCGCTATACCAGTTTGACCATTGCTTACAATTTTAGTAATAGGATATTGTTTAACTACTTCACTAAGAATATTGTATACATACTCATCAACATCTTTTTGAGTATAACCATCCTTAGATAATAAAGCCATGTCAGTTCCAACAATGTTTACTACACCATTAGATATTTTGGACAACCCCTGAACAATATTATTAACTGTATTTTCTGCCAGTTTAAAATTCTTTGGGGCATCTTTTTTAGAACCGATTTTTAGAGCATAGTATTTATCACTTTTTGCAATATTGTTTGCTACTCCAGTAGCCATAAAAGATGTGCCTAATCCAAAAACAACATCAGATTCTTTGGCATTAGCAAGCATTACTCCTTCATTATCTAACGTACTTTGAAAGACCTCAATAGAAAATTTCTTTCCTGTTTCCTCATCTTCTTCAGTTACAGTTTTTGAAGGTAGTGAAACATCTTTACCATTATCAATATCATCATTTGTTAAATCATCTGTAATTGGTGAATCAATGTCTATCTGCTCATCTAAAGGAGTTGTTAAATCTGCAGGTACAGTAAATGATAAATATGCATTTATTCCAACAAAGTAATTTGCATCACCCTCTGTATAGTCAACTTTTATAAATGGTTTAATAAATTCAAAGTAATCCTTCTTTACTTCTTTTATTACATCAACTCCATCTTTGTTTTTTGTTATTTGATAATCAGAAAACTGTACCCCTTTTTGGATTGCACCATCAACTGCAAAGTCTTCCATATAGCTCATACTTGCCGGATATGAAATTTGAGTGCCGTCATTTTTATTGATAACTTTTGTTTTCATTAGATGCTTACTAATTATATCAGCAGCATTATCTTTATCCAAATCAACATTTGTTTTTTCTTTAGTAATTGGATCTTCTAATACAACAGAAAGTTTTTGCTCATTCAATACTTCTTTTATCTCTACATTGATTCTATTGTTAGTTGTAGTGTTTGCTAAAAAGGTAGAGTAGTATTTAAGTTTAGCTTGTGGAGTCATAGGTTCTCCATTTAGTAAACCTTTTGTTGTTAAAATAGCTGCAATATTATCAGCAAGCTCTTTTGTAATGTCCATTCTTTGTAAATAGATTTGGCCATTAACCGATACTCCAGCACTTACTTTATTAGTAAGAAAATAACTATATCCTTCAAGACCTGCTGTATGGATATAGATCATCTCAACATCATTAGCAAAATCTGTTTTAGAAAGTAACTGTGATTTATGTTCAATTATCCCGTAGCTTCCATCATTTATTGGAAGCATAATAAACTCTTGATCCGTTGGTAAATTAGCAAGTTTATCATTTAATCTTGCTAAGTCATTCATTTTTTGTTTTTGTTTACTTCTAATATCAGAGATTAAAGTTTGTCTTTCTTTATCTCCATACAAAACACCATTATTAGTTTCATCAGTTATTTGTTTTTGTGCAAGTTCCTCTGCTGAAATTAAATTATATATATAACCAGAACGGTTTCCTAGATATAACTTACCTTGTCTATTTACTACAGGTCTAATATATTGATATACTATTCTTCCACCTTGCTTAACAATATTACCATTTTCATCAAACCTAATAGGATTACCCTTTGTATCAGAAACAATAGCAACATTGATGTCATATGTTTTATTCTTAGCTAAAAATGTTTTATCATCATCAGTAAGATCTTCTGGTGCAAGTGTTCTTATGGGTTGGGCTCTTAATGCAATTGCAGTATCACCCAACATTACTTGATCATTTACATTCCTTTTCTTTGCACTCCATACAGTAGCTTTAATTACATCATAGAAAAGTTTTTTTTGAGGATCTTTTTGATTTCTTTCAGCCTCACTCATTGTTTCAGGGTTCTTTGCAATTGCAATATTTCCAGTTAACTTATCTGGATAATCCACTTTTGCTTTTTCCTGTACTGCAGACCAAACTCCTTTTTCATTGTTATTATTATCTTGACTAATATTTTTAGAGTTCTTATTGCTTGACTTAATACTACTTTTTACAGATTTAGAAGATGGTTTACTAACTGGAGGAGAAACAAACTTTAATACATTTTTAGGATCTTCAAATTCTAATGATAAGTCTTGTACATAGTCAAAACTTAAACCAGCATCTTGTCTTAAATACTTTTTAATTTCAAGATCATTCTTAACTAAATCTAAAATATCAGGAATAGCTTGTGCATAAAGAAGACCATTTGGTTCATCTTTATATTCTTCATAGATCTCCTTAATGAATTTATCTAATGCTTTATTATCAAATTTACCAAGTTTTGGATCATTGATTCTATCCATTATTTCTCCATGGACAATTGTATATAAAGCACTTATATCATTTTCAGTATAGAGTCGACAAGCCATTTCTACTTAGGTTTACATTTATTAATATTATCCTCTTTACTCTTATTTTTCAATGCTGCTAGTCTATCTTTTTTAGACATTGTAGATGCATTTTGTTTTGCTTGATTAATCAATTCAGGATTATCTGCAAAATCTTTAAGACTACTTTTTGAAATTGTTGAATTTTCTTTTTGTTCTTCTGTAGGTTCCACTATTTCTTCTTCAATTTTTAATGCTTCTTCTGTAGTTTTAGTAAAGCTAGATTTTATCTGAGCATCAGTAAAAGTTTTCTGTCTTGGTTTACCATTTTGAATATTCTGAACTTGGTTAACAGTTACTTTACCATCTGCTTTTTTCTTAACTACTACTATTTCATTTTCAGTGATACCAAAGATAGGATTTTTGCTAATAAGATAATCACCTACATTGATATTTTCCTCAGATGTATCAATGTTTAATGCTTTCTTTCTCATGAAATATACATTCTCAATCATATCTGTTGCCTCTATACTTGTCTCTTCAGATATAGCAAAAATTGCATCTGTATATGCTTTTTCTAATTCTACTAAATCCTTAGCAGATTTAATAGCATCAATTAGTTTTACAAACTCTTCTACTGAGATTGATTCAATGTCAAATGTTATACCTGACTTACCGGCAAGTAATGCTTTTCTTTCT
>Ga0129333_10001441_pt1 | contig 21539 bp, 30 predicted proteins | sample CPB6_08_DNA_FD_94474 | JGI IMG/M metagenome (GOLD analysis project Ga0129333, IMG submission 94474) | Freshwater to marine salinity gradient microbial communities from Chesapeake Bay, USA - CPBay_Sum_0.6_0.8_DNA | ecosystem: Environmental > Aquatic > Marine > Coastal | place: USA: Chesapeake... | reverse complement strand
TCTTTGCATTGCTTGACCAACTGTCATCATGAGTTGCATAAGAGCATTTCCTCCTTGGATTACTCTTGTGTCTCCCATCGCCATTCTTACTTTCTCAACGGAATCCTTAAATCTTTTAGAAGATATCAACTCAACAAAGTCTCTATCCATATTTGGCATTGCAGGAAAATTAGAAAAGGGTGTTTGTTTCCCTAATATTTTTCTTTCTACATCACCAGCCATTCTTTCAGGACCTTCGTAGTCAATTGGTGCTTCCATCAATTTGATGAACTCTTTTTTGGAAATTCCTTCCGTGTATAATTTCTTTTTGATATTTTTCATGTTATTCAAAATCTATTCCAAGTTCATCAAAGGTCAACCAATCTGGCATATCACCTTTTCTTCCCGCTTTGGGATCAGGTTTTGGGCCTGGTTTTGGTTTGTAAGGAGTTCCGGTTTTTCTTTCTTTTGTTCTTTCCTTTTCCTTAGTTCTTTCTTTTTCTTTTGTACCAGGTGACATTGTTGGCATATCGAATTCTTCCTCCATTTCTCCCTTTAAATAATTAAAGTCTTCGTCCTCATCTTCATCATCGAAGTCATCAATTTCAGTATCTTCAATATCAATATCCTCACCTTCGTATTTCTCTTGTTCAGATAAAAGTCTACCTCTGTTATATGTAAAGAGGTATTTCATATCATTAATTTCATTTATAACATTTTTTTTCATGATGGTTTTTTTAAATAAATATCAAGTTTTTTTATTCGGGCACCATATAGTACTGATAACCTAAAGAATAATATAAGAATTGTCCTTTATTCTTTAGTACAGAATTAATATCGGCTTGTTTTGTAACCTTAACTCCAACAATCTTTTTGTCCTTTGGTATTTTTCTACCAGGGTGAGTATTTAAAACATCCTCAACAGGATCCAAAAAGTATTTAAGTTTTTTAATTAGAGATTTTTTATCACCTACAGTTCCAATTCCGTATTGTTTGCAAAGTGATTTGATTTCGGGTAATTCAAGTTTATTTAAGTCTTCCATTCTACAAAGATAAGAAATAAAACTCTATTTTACAAATGAAGACCCTTTGAAGTAATTGTCGTACTTTGATGTGTATTGGTCCCAAATAGGATTTTTTCCCCTTTCTTTATCGGTATAACCTTTATCGTAAGAAGAGTTAACTAATTGTTTTTCTAAAGGTTTGATTTCCTTTTGAAGATTTTCTAATACTAAAAGTGTTTCTTGTGAAAGTCCTTCAGTTTTCAAATATTGATCTATTTTTTTTACGATTGGTCCCATGTTTTTAAATATACTAATCTAAATTTTCTAATTCAACTTCTACATCAATAGGAATTCCATATTTTTCTAATAATTTGTAAAAATAATTATAACAATGATAATTTAACATACCGAAGAAGTCTCCTGTTTCATAAGCTTCTTGAGCTTCGTAAAGAGCATCCCAAAGACTTCCATCCACTAAACTTTGTTCCTCAGTTTCAGGATCAAGAAATTCATAACTTACTGTTCCATTACCGTCAATGTCAACTGATAGAACTACAATATCGTATTTATAACCCCCTCCACTCGCTTCAAAAACATAAGTTACTTTAACTTCAGTGTTTAAGTTTATTTCAGGGACAACAAGTTTAAAAGTTTTGTCTAATACCTCATCTGAAAGTTTATTAAAAAGATTTTTAAATCCTCCATTGTATCTATACCAAATAGGTCTTATTGTAAAAAAGTCTTGTGGTGTGTTTTTTTGAATTCCTGAAATATCATAAATAATGTCATCAAGATGAGGTTCTTCACCCATCTTTTTTTGTTTGTCCCAAATTTTATAACAAAACTTACGAAGATTTTCTTCGGTCATGTTTTTCGTTATTAAATTTTGTTGTCTTTCTGTTATTATTATTTTCATAATTAGTTTTCTTCATCATAGAATATATCAATAATATCAGAGAACCTTAAACCAACTTCATCCAATCCAAGTTCTGTAAGTATTTTACCAGAATAATCTCGTGTCCCATCTTCACTCATAAACATCTCACCAAACGAAGAGTCGTTGTGTGACTGATAAAAATTACTTTGATCCTGATATAAATAATAATTACCTCTAATCTTAACAAGATACATAGGACCAACCATATCCATTTGTCTTTTTACTCCAGTTAAATCAAGATATTTGTGAAACCTCCTTGGGATATCGGAACCATCTTTTATCTCTTTAATTTTACCTGTAAGATCTTCACCCATTAGATTAGTCAAGAATCTTTTGTTTTTAGATTCAAATAAAATTTTTTGTTGTCTTTCTGTTATTATTATTTTCATTATCCTATGTTTGCACCACTTACTTCTTTTATCTCTACATCAGGAAACAATCCTTTGAAGTAGTCATATACTGCGTTTTTGATATGTCTTGATACAATATGATATGGGATCATATCTTCCATTTCACGATCAACAGAATAATCATAATATAAGGTTTTAGATGGTCGTCGATAAACAAATAAACCATTCCCCTCTTTATTCATAAGATAAATTGATCCTGGCAACTCACCCCAAGATGCAACATCTTGTTTCAACATGTTTATAAACAACTTTTTATACTTAGGGTATTCGTCACTATACTCAGCATCCCAACGATCTCTATTATAGTTCTCGTTGATTAGATGTAACTGATCTTCCGTGATTATGATTTTCATAATAATAAATACCTTCTAAAATAAAAAACCCACCATAAGGTGGGTTATATTTGTTGTTTGTTTGTTTGAAACTCTAATTTAAATTTATTGGTTAGCGTATGTCCATCTTCCTTTGTAAACCTCTTTGATTTTATTAAAAACATCATATGGTAATGTAGGTTCAATAGTTGCATTGACTACCGCAAGACCTGCTGCTAATATTGGACCAAAAACAGGTACAGCGGCCACACCCCCGATCATTGCTCCTTTAGTGTTAGTCCAATCTGATGGTTTTGCTCCAAGTGCCTTTGCTACACCATCCGCACAGTTTTGAGTTAATACATTATAATTTTGTATTGCTTGTTCAGGACTTTTGACCGCCTGTGCTAATTTATCAGCTTTATATCCAAGTTTTAAATTCAAAGCTGGTGTTGTTTTTTTGAATATTGCATATTCTTTATCAGTTAGATACACATAAATAGTACTTGCTTGTTTAGGTTTGTCAGGAAGTTTTTTTCCTGTCATTGGCATATTCCAAAAGTTTTTACTTTCTTTACCCCCAAGTAAAATATCAACAAAATCCATTTGTATTGGATTTGCATTCATTTGATATTGTGGTTCTTTAAGTGATCTACATTCAATATGTCCCGTTGGAAACTTTTTATCCAGCGGTTTGTAGAAGTTTACTTGAATCGGCCATGGAGTGTTTTTGCTTGTTTTAGGTTGATAAGTCAAAGCCTCTTCTTTTGCGGACATTTGAGCTCTTGTTTTTAGTCCTAATTTTTTTCTACAAGCGTCATTATTATTAACAATACCTTTACAAGGTCCTTGAATCCATTTCTTTGTTTTCGCGTCGAAACCGAAAAAAAGACTTGGTTTACCATCAACATATTGTGATCTTCCCCATTTGTCTTTTTGATTAACTTGTTCTACTAATTGACGAATCAGTCTAACAAGTCTATTTTCTTCAAGTGAAATTATTTTTTTACCCATCGAAATTATGTTTTATTTATATCAGTTCGAAAATTTAAGTTGTTTCAAGTTTGTCAATCTGACTGTTTATTGTCTTAATTTGGTTTTCTAAAGTTGCCATTTGTTGTTTGAATTGTTCCGACCCGTCATCACGAGATCCAAATTTTTCAATACTTCCTGCAATTTGTTCATACTGCCTGTATAGATCATCAAGTTGTTTTCTCTTTTGTCTATCCATTCTGTTGTTGTATTTTTTTCTTCGTCTAAATCCTTGTCGCATTTCTTTATTTGTAGGCACCCTATCTAATAACTTAACTTGATCACTTGCAGGTTGTGTTGTGGCTCCTGTTGACGATGTGGCTCCTGTTGATGCCGTGGCTCCTGTTGATGCCGTGACTCCTGTTGATGCCGTGACTCCTGTTGATGCCGTGACTCCTGTTGATGCCGTGGCCCCTGTTGATGCTGTATCTCCTGTAGATACGGTATTAGAGGCTGATTGAGTTTGCGTCAACGCTGAATAAATTGCGTCTAAAGTAACTGGTCCAATTTCATTGTCAATTGATGTTTTACCATTTGGTAAGGTAGCCGGCATAATACCTTTATCAACAAGTAATTGTTGTATTTGAGTAAGATTGGCGGCTTCACTAAGAAAATTTTTGTTTTCTTTTGAAATCGCGTTTCTATGCATTTCAAGAATACGATTTTTTTCAGATTCAGTTAGAAAGATTTTATTGTTCATTTTGTTTTTTTTATAAATATTTATTTTTTTTTTGAAAACTATGTTACTTTGAAATTTCCTCTGAGGTACAACTGGTAATTCGGTTTTTTCCCATCTGTTAACAAAAATGCTGAACTGTCGTATTCTTGATTTGGGTTAAAACTCCCTTGTCTTAGATAAAGATTAATATTGAATTTACCAGTACTACCTCCAGGTGGAAGTGTCATAGGTAATTTTAAATCTGTTTTCATGTCGTATCCTGTAAAACCAGTAATGGTAATATTACCCTTACCAGAGTTTTTCAACCCTTGATTGAATTCAAATGGAACTGTATCTCCGTATTTAAAAGTTTTATTATCGACTCTTGAGATCAATAGTCCCGTTAAAGGCCCTCCCTTTGTCTGATTAGTGCCTTCTGTATTAGTACCACTTGTATTCGTACCTCCTTCTGTGTTAGTTCCTGTATTAATACCTCCTTGTGTTTGAGTACCTTGAGTTTGTGTCAAAGCTGAATAAATTGCGTCTAAAGTGACTGGACCAAGTTCTCCATCGGCAGATGTTTTACCACTCGCCAAAGTAGGTGACATAAGTTTTTTATCTATAAGTAATTGTTGTATTTGAGTGATGTCGGCAGCTTCATTAAGAAAATTTTTGTTTTCTTTCAAAATTGCATTTTTATGCATTTCAAGTATTCTATTTTTTTCTGATTCCAATAAAATTAATTTATTTTTCATAACCTATCAAAATATTAATCCTCGAAAAAATTAGAAGTATATGCGTTTAACATTTTTCTAAGTCGAGGAGCATCATTAGGATGTTCATCCAAATAATCCATTATGATTTCCAAAAGATCAGAAAAACTTGGGTCTTGTTCATAAGATTTCATTTCTTCTCTTTGTTTTGAGTACTGATTAAATTGAGATGGATCTTTATCGTACAAATCTCTCATGGCCTGCAACTCTTCTTGGGAGTATACACTTCCTTGCTCGTCAAGTTCTTGTTCTTCACTCTCAACCAAATAATTTTTAGAGGTAAAGAATTTATGCATGTTTAGAATTCTGTCAGCTTCACTTTCAGATATTAAAAATTGTTTCATATTATACAAATAAATTAAAGTCTTCATCTTCCTCAGCTCTTCGAGTTACAGAATCAGGTATAATTCCTTTTCCTTCAGCACCTGGAATGTTTAGTACCATTAAATTTGGCATATCTCCAATACACTCAGGTAATCTTTGGAGGTTTTTATTATCAACTAATGATAAATATTGTAGGTTAGGCAATTGACAAACTGATTCAGGTAATGTTGCAATACAATTAACAAAATTGAGGGCTTGTAATTGTTTAAATCTACTGATATCTTCAGGAATGTTTAAACTTATATTATCTCCACCTCTAGATGAGTTTTTGAATGTAAATCTTTTAAGGTTTTCAGGTAATGTCGCAAATAACTCATCGAACCCATAAAGAGCAACAAACTTAGATGCTGAGTCACCAGGATAATCAATAACAACTTTATCACCTTTTTCACCCGCTAAAGACTTCATAAACTCGGGTTTGAAGAATTGTTTTAATCCCTCTTCATTTGTATTTAAGAAGTCAACAAGGTTAATTTGTCTATCATCCGCGTCCATGAATTGATTATCAGGGAAGTGGAATTGGTATCTGTTTGCCGGTAACCCTGAAACTTCACCAGTTTCTTTTCCGTATGATTTGAATGTTGTTGGTTTGTTTGGAATTACGACATATAAAGGTCCTTTATTAATGTATCTATCAAACCAACTTAAGCCTGGTGATGAGGTACACCATGTTGTTTCTCCTCTTCTTCCTTCACTGTGAGATCCACCATAAAAACAAGCTGCGTCTTTACCAAGTTGTCCTTTATCTGAAATTTTAGCAACAGTCCAATCTTGACCTCTATAAACAATATCAGCACCAGGGTGAGCATATGTTCTAGAAGCTTCTTTTTTCTCATCTTTAGTTGCTTTAGTTTTTTCCAAACTAAAATCTTTAACCTGATCTTGTAGAGTTTCAATATTCAATTTGTTGATATCTCTAAACTCTTGAGGTAATCTATTTTTGTGTCTCTCGTACTTTTTAAGGTTTGTTGTTACTTTATATAAATCCTCCATAAACAAGTCTTGGAATTGTTTAAGTGCCGATCTATACTGACCTGATTGAGGATCTACAATATTTAATGGGTGATCTGAAGGTAAACTTGGTGTTACATAGTTTTTTAATAACCACTGAGTATATTTTCCGATCTTAACTCGGTCCATATCTTGTGGTTTAATATTATTAACATCCATTCCTTCGGGAATTTTGGAGGTGGGGTCTGCTGCAATCAAAGCCAACAATGTTTCAAACGGCATGACACCTTTTTTTCCCTTTTCTTTTGGTTTTACAAACTTATCAAAAAGTACTTGAAATCTTGAACTTTCAACAATGAGATCTCTTAATAGACTGGTGAACCTAAGTGACATATATATAATTATTTCTTAATAAATATTTGAATGTATAAAAAAATTAGTAGTTCATGATAAGTAATTCTTCCCCAATGTTTTGTTTCTCACCCTTCTTAGCCGCAGCGGCTTTTGCAAACTCTTTTCTGACCCAAGTGTATTGGTCTTCAGGAAACCATTCATGGAGTAAATCAAAGTCATAATATGATAAGGAGAACTTACCTTGGACTTTGTGTAAAACATTTGCCAACCTCTCGTGATCCTGTCTATCAAAGTCATGATTTGAATAATAATTTTCTGTTTTCCAATAAGGTGGATCAAGATAAATGTATGTTGAGGGAGAGTCATATTTTTGTATCACATCAGAAAAGTCCATATTCTCAACATCGGTAATCTTCAGAAAGTGATCTATCCACTCTGGTTTAGATAACTTATCACGGAATGTAAGATACTTTGATTTATACTTCCCTTTGAGGTCGATAAAGTTGGATGTCTCAGGTTTTGATCCACTAAATACCTGAGTCAGTATATAAACATATTTAGCAGCAACCTCGTAATCGCCAGGTTCTAAGCTGAAACCTTGATTGAAAATTTCAGCCTGAAAGCTTACAAATTGTTCTCGATAAATTTCAGGGGTAACATCAACACCTTGTTTTTGACAATCGATATTGTTGATTGCCCTCAGTAATTCAGTTGGATTTTGAACGCACTTAAATAAGTTGTAATTTAGTGGGTTGAAATCGTTATAAACGACTTTTTTTAGGTTTGGGAATTGTTTCAAATCCATGTTGTAAAAACACCAAAACATTCCTCCAAAAGTCTCTAAATAGACTTCCATATTTTTATCATAGAAAGGGACAATCCACTTTCCAATTTTACTTTTTCCTCCGATATAACTTAACATGAGTGAAATATACTTTTTTAAATATTTATTTTCAACTGACTGATAATTAAATTATAGGTATGGAAGAAAAAAAAGCAACAGAAGTAAAATGCCCCACATGTGATGAGAGCAAACAAGTCAGAAACACACAAAGATTTGTGTTAATTTTTGGAGCAATATTCACTTTTTTTGGAGTCTACGGAATCGTTTCTTTTATAAAAGACTTGATTTCAATGTTCTAATCTCTTGTATATTTTACATACTGATTAACTATAAGGTCCCCAACGGTATCTAATCTGAACCCTTTTAATTTTACTCTTAACGGAACTGATGAATCAAATTCTTTGGGTAACTTTAAACTTATATTACCGTCAGGATGTGGAACGGTTATAGTACCTGATTTCAAATCATCCATCGTAATAAAAGCGTCATATATCAAATTATTACCATTCTTGTCGAAACCATTTTCAGGTTTTAATTCGATTCTAACAATAAGGTCTCCATACATGTTGTTTTTAAAATCACCCATTCCACCAAGTCGTAAAAATTGTCCACCGTCTACCCCATGAGGAAGTGTGATGTCTAATGTTTTGATCTCAGTGGTTGATGTATTCCCATTACATACATGACATTTGTTTGTGAAATGGAAACCTCTTCCTGCACATGAGTCACATGCCGTTTGCATCACTTGGACAAACATTCCTGTCCCAAACTGTTTTACTATCATACCAGATCCATTACAAACTTTACAATGAACCCTATCCCCACCTGTTCCATTACATGGGTCACATTTAGTTTGTCTTCTATATGTTAAGGTTTGTTTTCCTCCTTTGTAAGAATTTAAAACTCCTACATGTACTGTGATGTTAGAAACATGTGCCGCTCTTTGTTGTGGTCTGCCCCCATTGAACATAGAATTAAACATGTCATTAAATCCTAAGTCATCTCCAAATGGGTTATTTTTTCTTTGATCGTACTGCCTTCTTTTGGATTCATCACCCAAAACATCATAAGCCTGTGATATCTTCTTGAATGTTTCTTCTTTACCTCCAGCATCAGGATGATTTTCTTTTGCAAGTTTTCTATATTGTTTTTTAATCTCCTCTTGTGTTGCGTTCTCTTTTACACCAAGTACATCATAAAGATTATCATTATTCATTTATTATACTTTATTATTATTTTTTATGTAATGAATTACTTAATAGTCCTTTTCAAAAATAAAGAAAGAAAAAAAATAATCAACAAGTTTGTCACATATGAGCGTGCTAAGTTATTTTATGATGAAAAAATAAAACAAAGTAATCAAGTAGAGTTTGAGGTTAATGTAGAGAATGCCACTCCTTGTTCTTATGAATTGGCTTTAGTTGAAAAGAAAAATAATAAATTTGAATCTCTCTATGTTAAAGATAGTTTAGGAAGGCAAATTAAAATTAATTTGGATGATGAGAATTACAGAGTTATGAGTTTAGTCAAATTCAATGTTGAAGAAAAATTATACGATGTTAATAACAAAGAAAAAATAACATTCAATGGCTTTGTAAAAAATTATTTAAAAAAGGGGTCTGTGAAACTTGTCTCTAAATTGAATAATAAAGTAGTTTTACAAGATAATGATGAGGTTAAACTATTTTCACTCAAAGATGTTGATGAATCTCATAGATTTTTAAATTGTCTAACTAATCATTTAATCAATGAAAATAGGATGGATGTTATAGTCGTTTCGGATACATCCAGTGCTCAGAAAAAATATCTTTACGATATATTGTCTAATATGGGAATCGACAAAAAATTACTTTATAGAACTACCACCACTTTTAAACCAAGAAAATAATTTTTGTTTGATTGTTTTTTTCTTTGGTGGTTCTTCTACCTTAATTTCTTCTACGAAATTGGTGTTCTCCAATATAAAAACATGTTCTAAACCTGAAATATCAATAGAAAATTTAGTGTATTGATGATCAATTTTTCTGAAGTTTTCCTGTACACTTTTAAATTCAGTTTCATTAAGCTCATAAATGCAAATAATTTTTCCATCAGGAAACATTGTTTGCATCGCATCAGTAACTGTTGCTAAATTCTCTATTAAAGTAGGGCCTTCTTGATTTTCTCCCATAATGTAAGTTTTTTTGAGGGTTTTACTAATTCTTCTTTTTTAAAAGATTTGATTGAATCGATTAATTTTTCTTTGTCTTTTTCTAATTCTAATTTATCTTTTACCATTTCACTCCTCAGCCAATCCAAGGCTTGTTCCCCCTTCGTTGAAATCTTCTTCTCCATCGTTTAGTTTTTCTTCAAGTAATTCAAATTTAAGGTTCTGCAGATTTTCCAAATCTTTGTTTTCAAAAATCTTTTTAAGTTCTTCTATCTTTTGTTTAAGTAACTTTTCTTTAAGTTCAATTTCTTTATTATAAGCCACAATTTTTTTTATGTTATCGATAGTTCTGTCTAAGTTTGTTTCATTGAATTCGCTTACGAATGAAAAGAACCTTTTATTTTCACTCATTTTTTGATTTTCCATAATTTTGTCTTCATCAACAAATCGTTTTGGAATCTTCCACTGTGTTGGAAACTCAATATCTATACTTAAATATGTTTTTAATTTTCTCACAGAAACTAAGTAGTGGAAAATGTCTTTGAATTCGTTATACATTTAAATTATTTTTTCAATGAAATAGGTTATTAGATATGTTAGAAAAAAATAGTTGGATATCTTCTCCCAAGTTCCAAAAATTATTTTTTGGGGTTCGTCACTTAAAATTGACCTGAGAATATTAACAATCAAATTTAGAGAGTATAAAATTGACAGGACAAAAATAAATAGAAATAAAATATCCAACTTCTGCATAACTTAATTATTTTTTTCTTTCTTCTAAAATTTCTGTTCTAAGTTGTTGAAGAAGATTTTTAATATCTTGTGCTGCTTTTCGTGATCTTGTACCAGCACTTTTGTTACCAGCAAAAAATTTGTTAACATCAACACTCAACTGTTCAGTCATTTCTTTAATTTTTTCAATAGTTGTCATCTTTTTAAAAATTAGGGTTTATTTACTATAAATTAGTTTTATTGGATAACATTGTAAAGGTTATAGAACCAAATTCTTGTCCAAAGTTTTGTAAATGTTATAAATCAAATCCAGATCAACTTGAGTAAAGGGCTTTTCCCTATTGAACAGATCGTTAAAAAACACATCAATACTTTCTCTTAGGATTTCTTTACTCTGTGAGTAATATATTTCATTGAACAATGAGAAAAAATACTCCTTATGGTCTCCATTATTTTCGAAAATAATATTTTCTTTTGCAAAATTTTCGATTGTTTTGTTCCAACACCACTCAAAGTGTTTTAAGTTGTCTTCTTGCGTCATTACAACTTTAGTTTCTGAATTGGATTCTGAATTCCCTAAATAAGTAGATTTAATCAATAAATATAAACTATGAGACAGGTCATAGTATAACTCCATTTTTTCGGGGATTATATTGTTGACTTTGAACCAAATGTCAACTTCTTCGGGATCCAAATTTTTGGTAATGTAATTTAAAAAATTATCCATAGTCATCACTAACTATGGATAATTATAGGACAAGTATGTTTTTTGTAAATTATTGAGTTTTTCTACTGTAATCCATCAATAATTGCATTCTATCGAACTCCTCGTTCAACTTGTTTTGTTTTTTTTCAGTTGACTCATCTAACTTATTCAAAATACCTTGTGCGGTTTTTTTACCTTTTTTAGCTTTCAGTCCACCACTTTCTGTATCCTCACCAGCCTGATCTACAGGTTGTGTTTGTCTTTTATAAGACGCTTCTTGTTGTTCCTGACCATAAAGATTTTCTTTAAAGTTTTTGTAGAATCTTTCTCCAACTTCACTCGGTACTACATTCCCTAATGCTTTACCGTCTTTATCAACTTGTGCGTTACCATTTGTACTCGAACCTTTCAATTGACCTTCGATATGTTTATCATTAGGTTTTATTTCATCATATGTCAAGTTAGTTTGACCAGGATACGAAAATGCCTCTATATATTCATCAACCGCTTTAGATGGTGTATATTTTTTTCTTTTAGCCTTTAAACCACCATTTTCTGAAGGAAACTTAGAAGTTTCTTTCATTTCGTATTTTGAATCCTTATCAGAAGACATGTCTTTCAAATAATCAGTCATTTTTTTAGCAACACTTTTCAAATAATTTTCATTTTCTTTTTTATCTGCTCTGTGTGCTTTATCATAAACCACATAACCTTTTGGTGGTTTCTCTTTGAAAGAATTTTTTTCCTCTATAACAAGTCTTTCTATCAAGTCAATTAAGTCTGTTTCAGTAAATAGAATTGATTCATTAAATTTTGAATTATACGACTCTTTTACAGGATATGATTTATTTCCTACTTTGAAAGATTTTTTCCCTTCTTCACGAGCTTTTGCCAACTCTCCCGAGAATTCATTCCCTTCATGGGTTTCTCCTTCTTCCATTTCTTTTTCGAATTCAACTTCGTAAAGTTGTTCTTCATTATCTTCTTTTCTCAACATTTTGAAGTCTTGTTTATCAAGTCTTCCATTTTTGTTTTTATCTAATTTGTGTTGTTTACCGTGTAGTTTTTCTGTTAGTTCATCCTCTTGATCACGATATTTAGTTTTGTATGACGGCATGTCATCAGGTATAGATAAATCATCTAAACCTTCTTCATCCTCTTCGCTTTCAAATTCAGAGGGATATTCATCCATATATTTGAAATCAACAAACTCCTCTACATCGTCTTCGTCATCATCAAAATCACCTTCGTAACTTCTGTCTGACATAAGGTCTTCTTTTTCTTTTGCGGACATTTTAGCGAAGTTTTTATTTCCAAATCTTGGGTGTCCATCGTCCATACCTCCCAACTCCATAATTTCAGTACCTTCTTTAGTGTAACCACACTCAGAACATTCTCCTTCAGTCATCATACCACCACATTGTTCACAAACACCTTTTTTGTTCTCCTGGACATAGTCAAATTCATTATCAGGATAAAGATCGGTTTCCTCATCGTAGTTCAATTTGTTCATGATTGAGTCTGCTTTTTCGGCTAAATTTTCTTTCAGAATTTTTCTGAATATGTTAGCAATATACTTGTTCTTATTCATTTTTGAGTTTTTATAATAAATATCTTTATTTTTGTCTTTTTCTTATTTCATTAAATATTATCTTCGAAATAAACTTTTTATCCAATTGATAGTTACTCGAGACACTGTCTATAGCATTTTGGACCGATTCACTTTCAAATATTTTCAGTGCCTTTATATCCCCTTGGTTGCAATAAGGGAAAGTTTTACATTTCTTTTTAACTTGCACTCTTTTAGCCCCAGGCATATACTTTGTGGAAGCTCCCTTCCAATTCTTTTTACTCATGGATTTTGCCCAAATGGCAGGTTGGTTATACTGTCCAGAAGAGGATGATGAAGTTGCTTCTTTTGCCTCGACTTTTTCAATTTGTTCTCTAACAGTCTTAACCACTTGACCTTTTGTTACCGGTTGTTCAGGTTCTGAAAAAAGAGGTGCTTCATAACCACCAGCAGAACCAGCACCTGTCGCCTCATTATTTTCTTGGCGCTTTTTAGATTTTGAATTTAGAATAGAATTAAAGAAGTCATTTAAATGTTCAGGTTCTTTTAGAAACTCTTTGATTTGTTTTCTTTTTTCTTTTACTGAAAACTTATCACTTTTGATTATTTTATATATTTTAATCAAATCTTCTTTATTTTCTAAAAATTCTAAAAAATGTTTTTCTGTTTTTTCTTCATTTTCTTTTTGTTCTCCTTTTTCTAAATTAGAAATAACTTTTCTTCTTTGTTCAGGAAATCCGGCAAGTTTTGAAGTTACCGCGTCTTTGATTTTTCCAACTACATTTGTTTCCATTATGCACTTCTGAATTTTTGTTCCCAAAAACCTCTTTGTTGGTACATAACCGCAAAGTATTCTTGAAAGGATTTTATTATGATGTCTTTAACATCTTTTCTCAAACCTCCTCTATTAAGTTCGTTAGAAATTTTATCTAATAGTTTTTTTTCAAACTGTTTTGCACTGTTTGAATCGAAAAAATCTTTAATTTCTTTTCTAATTAAAACTTCAATTTCTTTTTTATCTGATGAGGAAAGAGCCATTATTTAGTTACTGCAATATAAGTTAATGGTGTTATAATGATAGCCGAAATTATCATATACAAACCGTTTTTAGTTTTTAATCTTTTGTTTTCTTTTTTCAAACTTTCGTTTTCTGATTTATAAATTTCAATAGTTTTATCTTTCTCAACTATTAAATCCTTATTCAATCTATCATTTTGTGACCAAGCAGTGTTTTCTTTTTGTAAGAACATCACTTTATTATTCAACTCATAAATCTCGTTTTTGTAAGTTACAACTACTTCTTTTAGTCTATCATAATCGTTTAAATCCAACAACATTTTTCTTGCAACATCATTAGGTATACAAATTACATTGGTATCAATAGTCAATTTATTCGATTTTTGTGAATATGAAACCGTTACTGATAAAAAAAGAAAGATTAATATTAAAAGTGCTTTCATGATTAAAAATTATATCTTTTTCTCAATAGACTATCTATTTCCCTATTGTTTGTTTTTTTTATTTCTTTTTCCTTTATGGTGTAGTAGTTATTTATTTCACTTCTCTCTACTTTTATTTTAGAAATCCTAGTGTCAATTTCTTTAATTTTAACACGATATACCCCAATTGAGTCCTTCAAATCTTTTTGTAGATTTTTTATCTCATTTATTTTAGAGTCAATTTGTTCTAACTTATATTTGTTCAACTCACTCATATCTGGTGTTGGTGTGAAAACTCTAACAAGTAAATAAACAAAAATTACCCCAAGTATTGTTAGGGTAATTGTCTTCCAATTATATGTTAGAAATTCTTTCATACTTTTTCTGATCTTGATGAAACTATTTGACTCCACTTACTTTTGAATTTTTCATAGTAAGCTTGGATTTTATTAACCATTTCCAAATATTCTTGATCTACTTTAACCATTTGGCCATTTATATAAATTCCTTGAGGTTCATTAATTGTGTAGAAGAATTCCAAATCAAGTTCCAAGATAGTTCCTCCCCATTCTACATTCTCATCGAAAACATTCATTTTTTCGAATTCAACTAATTCGGCAACTTCTTTTCTAAACTCATCAACACTTTCAATGAAGGCATTTTTTTCATCTGTTGTAAGTTGGATGTCTGACTCTTTCTTTCCATGGAGTACCAAAACATTTCCTTGGATTTTATAAGCCTTTTGTTTGTCTCTTGGTGTACCAATTTCATCAGAATCTTTTTTTTCTAAATCAACTTGTACAGTTTCTTTTTCGGTAATATCTTCTTTAATAATACCATATTGTGTTTTGATGTCATTCATAGTTTTTTCATTAATATTCGAAAAAACTTTTCTTGAACTTTCAACCAACTTTTTTATTTCATCGTAATTATTCATCCTTTAGTAAATTAACAAATTTTTCGAAGTCAAATGCCGGACTAAGATCTGTGGAAAACTCGTCAAAATTAGATCTTGTAAGAATACCTAAAAATGACTCACAACCTTTTATCTTAGTATTATGTCCAACACAACTCAACTCAATATTTAACTCTTTTGACAGATTTTTACACAATTCAGCGGTTTTTTCCAACTGAATTTCTGTATAGGGTTGCCAAAAAAAGTAATCCCTCCACTTTTTATTTATAACTTCTCCATTATAAATATTACCAATCCAGTTAATATGATGATTTTTTAAAGGTACTTTCTCCAACCATCCTAAATTTTCTAAACTTATTACTATGGATTTAGCATTTACTCTATCATTATTGGAAAAATTGCTATTGTGAAAATGATCCATAAGTTGTAGAACTCTTCCATCTCTACTCACAGTATAGTGAGGAAGTTTAGTGGGTTTTCCTCCAAATCTAAATTTCAATGAAACCATATAATCGATCAGGTTCCTTGAGGTGTGCGTTAGAAGAATTTGGTTTTTTTCTTTCTCAACTTTTAAGTTTACAGTTATTTTTTTATCTATAACTTCCATAAATTATTTTTTATACTTTAGAATTTTTCTCTCCATTTCTTCCAATCTTTCCTCAAATAATTTTTGTTCTAATTGATTCCCGTGTTCATCATATGTTTGACCTTTTTCATCTACATAATATTTGTAAGGAATCTCAACAGGAACTTCAACGATTTTTTCAACAGGTACTTCTCTTACTATTTCAATTACATTATCAATAGGGACTTTAACTTCTCTTATTACCTCTACGGGAACCTCAACAATTTTTTCTACCTCAACAATTTTTTCAACCTCAATCGGAACTTCGACAATTTTTTCAATTATTTCCGGCTCTGTTTGAATTATTTTTTCGGTGGTGGTTTGTGTTTCTATAGGATAAAAATAACTTTCGGGGATTTCAATTTCGTCATACTCAGGCTCAATTTCATCTTCGTCTTTTCTTCTGAAGTTTTTGAATGCTTGGTTTGTCGAAATTACAAGTGCGATCGCCAAAGGATCAAACACAAATATCAATGTGAGTATAAAAAAGTTAGCAGTCTTTTTGATGTCCCACCCTGTTATTTCACTCAGATATTTTATAGCTCCTAATTCACCTGATTCGATTTCTTTGGATGCTAAGTCTAAAACTTGTAGGTCTAATCTTGTAATACTATCATCTAATGCCTCAATTTTTTTTGATAATGTATCTCTATTAACTTGAGCAATTTTCAACTGATCTTCGAACGCTCTTCTGTTACCTCCGTTAGCCCTTGTAATGACCTGTCCCGTTGTTCTATCTACAGTTTGTGTTGTAGTATTGGTAGAAAGTGCGGTTCTAAGATTTGTTATATCTTTATCCAAAGAGACTTTTTCTTTTTGATAATCACCTTTTATTTCTTCAAATCTAGTCTTTTTGACCTCAATGTTTTCAATTTTTTTATTATTGATTTCAAGTCCTGCAATGTTTTTTTGGAAACCTGTGGAAAGTAATCCGTAAATTCCGACAGATGTAAGTACTGAAAGTGTAACTAAAGCTATTGTAAGATAAATTTTTAATATACCATAAGTCTCTTTCCATTTATCATGGAGATAAGTCGCAATTGCCATTTTTGAAATCTCCAAAAAAGACCCCATTATAATCACAGGGAGAGCAACTGCGGAAAATATTATTGATAGACCAACAACACTATAATATGCTGCGGTTCCTGATAGTCCTATTGCACAAAACAACAAAAACCAAGGTAAGAATTTTTTATTCATTGATTTAGTTTATTAGATAAATATCAAAATAACCAAATTAGAAGGAAATATAAACCCTTAAAAACAATAAAACCCCCACTGGTACCAATGGGGGAGTGTAGTTTCATTCTACCGTATAGATAGAATTGAGGAGTTGCACCTTGGTGACTTCAGGTACCTTCTGCCGAGTTGTAAGGGTAATCTCGGTTCAACCCTTTTTTATAGATAGTCAAACAATTCGGAAGATTCGTTTCGTAGTCTTCGTAAAGCTTTTTCTTTAATCTGACGAACTCGTTCTTTCGTCAATCCGAAGTCTGATCCGATATCTTCTAATGTTCGGGGTGTTCCTGTTAATCCAAAGTAATCTGCAACAATTGCTCGTTCACGATCATCTAACACATCCAATAATCCAACAAGTTTTTGTTTTAGGATATCTTTTGTATCAAACACAGCGTCAGGTAACTCAGCATCTTTGTTTTCAATCATGTCTAAGAGTGTATCACCATCTTCATTGATGTTCATATCAAGATCGATAATTGAAGGTAATGTGGAGAACTTGTCATCAAGTTTTTTACCTGACTGTTCTACTTCTTTTTTTGCCTTCTGTAGATCCTGCACGACATTAACTGGTAGTCGGATTGTTCTTGCGTTATCATTGAGTGACTGAATAATTGACTGTTTGATCCACCAAACTCCGTAAGAAATAAATCGTAAATCTTTTTCCCAATCAAAGTTTTTTATTGCTTTCATCAAACCAAGATTACCCTCAGCAATCAAATCAGATAAATCAAGTCCTTGATTTTGGTATTGTTTTGCAACCGTGATCACAAAACGAAGATTACCCTGAATCAATTCTTGTTCAATTCGTTTTCTTTCAGACATTGGCGTGTCGTCTGACTTCATTTTTTTTGCCAGTTCTCTTTCACGCTCTGCGGTCATTACCTTAATCTTTCTGATGTCTTTAAGGTAGTGAGCAATTTCTTCCTGATTAATAGGTGCACCTGTGTTTTTGTCCTTCATATATGTATAATTATAGTGTTTTTGAATATTCGTCTAACTTTTGTTTTTCAATCTCAGATAATGAATCCATACCATTAATACTAATTTTGTCTAACAACTCGTCTAATGTCATGTTACAAGTTTGTGGTTTTTTCAGATTGAGTAATATGTCTGCAATGTCCATGAAAGACTCCTCACCTTTTGATGGTTTAAACTCGTAATTAATTTTTGGTGGTGTTGGTTTGTACTTTGTTGGTTTGGTTTTTCTCAACGACAATAAATGTTCAAGGTTGTCTTTTGGCATGTTTGATTCACTACTTTTTGGTTTTGGTACTAAAAAGTATTGGAAACAATCAAGGTCATCATTAATTATGTTAATCCAATCCGCCATTTCAGTGATTGTCAAATCCGAAGCAAAATGGAAAATTGCGTGTTTGTCTCCGAACATAAATTTAGCCTCTTTTGAGGACATCTGTTCTGCAATTTGTGTGGCAATTTCATTTGTGGTGATTTCTGAGTTCTCAACTGTACCATCAAAGTAAACAAAAAGTAAGTAATTCATATGTGATTTTAAAATGTTCTACAAATATAATAAATAAACTAACAATAAACCCAATTACCATCAACTTTATTTTTCAATGCAATTGTTTCACCTTTTTTATTGAATTTTCTTTTGTCTTTAGAGGCCCCATTACAATATTGACATTGGGGTATGGTATTAGAAAGATCTAATGATAACTCGGGATCCATATGTCCTTTTTCAAGTTTACAAATCCCATTTGCTCTACTCATAGGTTCACCTTCTTTTGATCCACAACAAGCACATTCAAAATGATATTGAGATTTAAGAGTTGCCCACTCCTGTTCGGTAAGCGTATCACTTGTTCTGAATACAAATTCTGTACATGTTTTGTCAACCAAAGAATATCCCCTAATTCCGTGATGATAATTGGATATATTATATCCAGTCCTATTTCCTATGTGTCTTCCTGCTTGAAAATCACTTCTATATTCAGGAAACAATCGTCTATAACCGTCGGTGAGTTCTGATTTAGAAACAGTTTGACCTATATTTATCCATAAAAAAAGAAACGCAAATGTGGTCTGAGATACTGTTTTATTTATCACATTAGGTTTAGGAAATAAAACTATACCTTTCGATTCGAGTTCTTCTTGATTATACCATTCAGAATATTCATTCCAAACCGATTCTATGTTTTCCCAAGATAAATAATTCATTTAATGAAGCACTTTTGAAATGTTGTTTTCTTTTTTGATTTTAACTATGTTGTCGGCCCAATTATTTATTAGTGGGTTATGCGAAATTACAAAAACTTTTTCAAAATAATCTTTAATTTTAATAAAAAATTCAGACACCATTTCTAAATTTTCATTTGATATCTTTCCAAACACCTCATCCATAACAACAAGATTAGGTTTTGGTAATGTACAAATTTTTGTTAAAACCGATCTAAGAGCAAGTGACGCTATCGTTTTTTCATAACCTGAACCACTTGTCATAAGTTTTTCAATACCAGTACTATTATCGATCATCATAAACTCAACCTCATTCTTATCGTTGATTCTAATTTCGAGTTTGAAGTAACATGAGTCTTCCATAAGTCTTTGAAGTTCTGAATTGATCAGAGGCATCATAGTTTTCATTATGATTTTAGAAACCCCATTTTTACCATAAGCCTCTAAGTATATTTTATAGATCTTTTCTTTTTCCTCCTCTTCTTTGATTTTAACAATCATCTTTTTGTTGTTCTCAATCTTTTCTTCTAACGAAGTAATTGAAACTTTGTTTCCTGATATTACAGAATTAATTCTTGTTTTTTCTCTTTCAAGTTCCTCAAGTCTCAAATCGGCTTTGATTAGTTGTCCGTCAATCTTTTGGTTTTCTTGGATCTTATCTTGGATCTCTTCCCACCTTTTAAGTTTGTCTTTTAATGCACTTATTTTCAAATCACAACTTTCAACTGAGATCTCATATTTTTCCTTAACAAGTTTGTTTTTTTCGTATTCGTCAAACTCCTTTTTTAACTGAACAAAACTTTGTTCTTTGCGGGATAAATCCTGCATAAGTGTCGTTTTTGTGGTTTTATGCACGATAAGTCCATCAAGTTCTGCGATTTTGGCATTTGTTATTGCCGCGTTCATTAACTCAATTCCACAGTGTTCACATTTGATTCCACCTTCAACCTCAGACTTTAGTTTGTTGATTGATGAAATTTCTGTATCAATCTGAACCACTTCTTTATAGACTTCGTTATATTGTTCTTTAACCTCATCGTGTTTATCCTCATGATAATACTCACTTGGTTCAACAACTTTTAGTTCATTAATTTTAGAAATGTAACCTTTCTTTTCAAAATCAATCGTGTTAATTTCTTCTTGAACTTGAGTCGGATTTAATCTACTAATTTCTTGATCAATGTTAGAATGTTTTTTCTTCAACATGTCGTCTCGGTAGTTTTTACCTTTAGTAATGGCATCCTCAACATTCGTTAATTCTTTTTTACTGTCTTCAATTTGAGTATTCAGTGTTTGAATTGACTCTTGGTGAGTTGTGATGTCATCTTTTAATTGTTCAGACGAATACACATTTGATAACTTTTGTTTTGAAAACTCACCGTAGATTTCTTTTGCAACCTCTTCTTTCTTTTTCAAAAACTCAAGACCCATAAATCTTGATAGAACCTGACCTCGAGCAGTTGGTTTTGACTCCAACAATTCTTCAAGGTTTGATCCTGTTGTTAGAATTGTCATTAAGAAGTCTTCTTTGGTCCCGATTGAGGTTTTGATAAACGCTTCGGTTTCCCTTCTTTGTTCTCCTGTAAAATTCAATAGAGTTCCGTCGGATAGTTTTTTAAAGAAGTCCAATTCGGTTTTAACATTCCATTCACCTTTTTTGGACATTTTTCTTTCGATGTTTCTAACAATAACATATTCTTCACCGTCAATTGTGATTTCACCTTTAACATGGACTTTGTCTTTATTTGAGAATCTATTGAATATCTCTTCCGCCTTTGTTGTCTTTGTAGTTTCGTTAAAGAACAGAAACATTAAAAGATCCACCGTCAATACGGTCTTACCTCCGAAGTTAGGTGGATCTGACTCTACCACCACAATACCATTCAACTTATCAAAATCTAACTTTTGATTGTCTCCGTATGATAAAAAGTTTGAGAACTCGATGTTTCTAATATACCACTTTTTAAACTGAGATTGGGTTTCTTCATCACCATTCATTTTGTTTTCAACCATTCTGTTGATTCCCAAAATATCGTCAGTCTTATCTTTATAACCTTTTGACTCAATAAAATTCTTCAACAAGTCCAACTGATAGTTTACATCACTAATGTTTACTGAAACATCAATAGATTGCATGTCCTCAGTTTGAGTTTGTTTTGCCTTGGTTAGAACATTTACATTAGTTGTGTTATACTTTTTTGAAAAGTAATGTTTTACACTTTTAATTTTATCTTGTGTAAAGTTTTCTGGTAAATCTTCCCAAACAACTTGTATAATAGGATTTTCGTATGAAGAAAAGTCCAAATCTTTTATCATGATTTTGTAATTGT
>Ga0129333_10001439_pt1 | contig 21549 bp, 17 predicted proteins | sample CPB6_08_DNA_FD_94474 | JGI IMG/M metagenome (GOLD analysis project Ga0129333, IMG submission 94474) | Freshwater to marine salinity gradient microbial communities from Chesapeake Bay, USA - CPBay_Sum_0.6_0.8_DNA | ecosystem: Environmental > Aquatic > Marine > Coastal | place: USA: Chesapeake... | reverse complement strand
GCACTGGCATTAGCCCTCACCTGACTAGTGATGGAGCCTTGTGTGTTGGTGACTGTCGATGAGCCGGCGTCCCAGCACCAAGAAACAATGGGGATTGCGCCATAATCATTTGAGTTAATCGTGTAACCAGTGCTAGTAGTGCTGGTAACCCAACTACCCAAACTTGACTCGGCATTTGTATTGTTTACTCTTAAGTAGGGAGAACTTGAGTTGATACCGCGAACTGCGTCAACAACAAAATGATCTGAGACGTTATTTCTAGCTTTTTCCCAAATAAGGTCAGGTGAGAAGTTCAAGCCCGAGACTGTCCCGCCAGAAGAACCAGTACCGGTTCTAAGGATTACATCCATCACCGTCGAAGGCTTGGCGACTACTGGGGCTGGCAGGTTGGTGTCGCACAGCGCCTTGAAGCCGCTGGGGGCGGTGTAGGCGAAGGGACGTTGGCCGAAGTTGGCGGTAATTCCCCAGGTCGCGTTATTGCCGATAGATATTGTCCAGAATTGGCTAACCGCTTTTAGGTTGTAGGTAGTAAAAGAATCATCGCTTTGTGCGTTAGCGATCTTTGAGCCGTTTTTGTAAATAAACAGCTTGCCGGTTGAATCATCAAGATCCAACGCTACGCCAATTATGTCTCCTGTAGTAGCTGTCGTTAAACTTGACTCAATACCGCCGGCGTTGTCGTAGTTAAACGCATAACCATGTGTAGCGTACCCACTTCCATTCCCCGCCCCACTCCCCAAGTATCCAGAGCCAAAATTGCAGTTAAGAGGTACAGCACCAATAATTGCAGCAGTTCCCGAATCTATTGTGAACTCTGCGTACCACTTTCCTGAATTTACGGCAACCGTCGAAGGCAGGTAATGAGCCTGTGTTCCGCTTGCTGAGACAGCTTTTAGATTGCCATCTGTGACGGTTGGTTTCTGTTGAACCGAAGCGAGTAAATTAAACGTCGCATAGTTACCCCTCACCTCCCCACCAGCGCCTGTATCGGTGCCGTAAGAAGTCGGGGTGTCTACGAGGGAATCGTTGCCTGCACCAGCGGTGACGCTGAGATTATTCGGCGTCCAGTTGTTGCCATTGCCGCTGGTGTCTTTACCAAGGGTGGCTGCGGTGTTGTTGCTGTTATCCGCAAACTTGAGCTGGAAGCCGTTGGTGCCGTAGCTGCCGGTGTAAGCCTTGGGTACCCACTGGCCGGTGGTGGCGTTGGTTTCGGCGAAGCTCGATGGGGTTAGGGCTTGGCCGTCGATGAAGTGGATGTCGGCGAGGTAGCCAGAGTAAGAATTTGACCCAGTTGTACCACTTCCGATTGTTGTAAGCGAAGTTGCATTGATGCCTGTATCTGCGTTTTGCGCGGGATATGCTTCTATGTCAAAGTTGGTGACTTGCGCTCCATTAACGTACAATTTTATTCGGTTATTGGCTGTGGACTGAGTTGTATCAACCGCTAAAACAATGTGATACCACGCCGAGACATCTCTAAAAACTTGTCTTGTCAGACCCCAAGTTGTATTCCAGCCCCCATAAGCAAGTCTTGGAGCGGTTGTGTCGATTGTGAACTCTATTGAAAAATAGTCGGTATCGTTTAAACCAGCTTTGACCTCAAGCAAAAGCTGACGGGTAACGATATTGGAACGTTTTGCCCAAAAAGAAAAAGTCCAGGTCTTCCTGTTGCCCGCTGATGCAGGCGTTCTGGACAAGTAGGCACTGTCACTACTATTGAAACGCAGCGAACGCGAGATCTCGTATCCGCCGCCTTCTTGACCCAGAAGCAGGTCACTTTGGATCATGCTCATTTCACGTCACCGATAAAGCGAGCTGCAATGCGAGTGGTTGACTCGACGTGGTACGCCACCAGATCCACCGCATTGGCCGTCGTCGTAAGTGTTGGTGCGGTTCCGCCGGGGAACTTAAAGACTGAGTTCCAAGACGCCGTTCTGGAGCCCGTCGCGTCCTGCACCAGGCGGATCACACCGCTCTGCCCAGCCACAACATTGGTCGGTGCGCCGATGGTCCGGTTGCCACCAAGAGTGACTTGATAGTTGTTGCTGAGGCTCAGGTCAACCGCCACAGTCGCGGCGTCGGTCAGCGTCACGTAGCTGCCGCGCTGTGCTGCAGTGAAGCTTTGGGCTGCATTGGTGACAGCCACGCTGGTGATCGCGCCGGCGCTGCCGTTGACGCTGAGCACGCCGGTGTTGGCCACCGCAGTACCGGTCACCGAGATGCCGCTGCCGGCGGTCACCACCGTGATGTTGGCGGTGCCGTCAAAAGCAACGCCCTGGATGTTGCGAGCGGTTGCCAGTGCCGTGGCCGTAGAGGCATTACCGCTCAGAGCTGCGCTGATGGTGCCGGCGTTGAAGTTGCCTGAGGCATCGCGGGTCACGATGGCACTGGCTGTATTCGCGCTCGTGGCCGTGGTGGCGCTATTCGCTACTTTCCCGGCAGTGCTTATCGTCGCTAGCTTTGTATCGACAATCGCCGCGCCACTTGCGATTTTGGCATTGGTGATCGTGTTGTCCGCGATCATTGCCCCGGTCACGGTCCCCGTGTCTCCGGTGGTGACAATGGTGCCGCTGACGTCAGGCAGCGTAATTACGCGATCTGCTGTGGGGTCAACCGCGCTCAGTGTGGTCTCGAAGGCGTCAGCTGTCGTCCCTTCGAAAACAAGGCTGACATTGGTGTCAAGATTGATGTTTCCGGTGACTGTTCCCCCGGTTTTCGGGAGAGCAGCGTTCGCAAGGTCGTAGGCCGACTTGACCGCGGTGCTTGTTGCAGCAACAGACGAGCTCGTGGTGTCTGTCGAGTCGCTGAGCTGGACAACACCAGCCGTACTCGTGCTGGCCGAGGCGACGCTGATGGCTGGGGTTGTTGTCCCGTTGGCGACGCTGACAGCACCGGAGCCTGAGACGCTGGTGACTGTGCCGACGAAGTCGTTGCCCCACTCGAGGCCGGTGGCTGCGGCGCTATTGGCACGCAGCACCTGGCCGTTGGTGCCGACGCCTAGCTTGCCGAGCGCGGTTGTGCCGGACGCCACCAGCAGGTCGCCCTTGGTGTAGCTGGTGTTGCCGGTACCACCGCGGGCAGCAACCAGTGTTCCGCTGGTGATGTTGTCGGCGTTGCGGCACTCGTTTGAGACTTCCTCGATCGCCGCTTGCACATTGGTGCTACCGACGCCAGCAGCTGGCGCAAAGCCGACGTTGCTGGCGGACTGTGCCACGAACGTGGACGACACGTCGATCTCGACCCATGTCGTGCCGTTTGACAGGATCAGGTCAGGCGGTGCCAGTGAAACAGCAGGCGCCGGGGCAGTTCCCGTGCCGCCGGTTGACACCACGACGTAGTAACTGTTGTTGCTGCTGCTAGCAGATGGCAGGGCATTACCGACCGTGAGGCCGATCGAGGAACCCTCCGTAGTAACGGTGGCGATCTGGTTGGTGGTGGCGTTGTAGGTGCCGGCGAAGATCACCGAACCGGCCGAGATGCCCAGCGGCTGCCAAACGTTGCCGTCCCACAGGAAGAAGGATTTGTCGAGCGGATTAGAGAAGATCTGGCCGATGAAGTCAGCAGTGGGCAGGGCTTCGCCAAACTTCGCTGTTGAGTAGTTGGCGAGCTTGGCGCCGGTTACTGCATCGTCGGTGATGAACGAAGTGCCAAACGTGCCGCTGGTGATCTTGCTGGCCGGGAGCTCAGGGATGTCGGAGGCTCCGAGTGCGGTGCCGGAGGTGACGTGGCCCTGGGCGTCGACCGTCACCTTCGGGTAGGTGCCCGCGGTGACGGTGTTGCTGTGGTTGAGCGTTCCGTCGGAGACGGAGAGTCCACTGCCCGGTTGGACGATCCCTTTTGTGCTGTCCGTGGCGTCCGGGAGGTCGCCGGGTTGCAGCGCGCGGAACGTAGGCGTAGCGTCAGAGCCACTCGTTGGTCCGGCCCATACGCGGTTGGCCGGTTGCGTATCCAGCGTGACGTTGATGTTCGCGCTGAAGTTATCCGGGTAGTTAACAGAGAACGAAAGCGGACTCGAGTCAGAGACGCTGAGTGTGTTGATCGCTGCCTGGCGCTGCCAGGTGCTTCCTGTCCAGGTGTATTCGAGACCGGTCGCGGTATTCAGCCACTGTTGACCGATGAAGGCGCCGGACCCACTGGGCGTCGCGTTGCTGACGATGATCGCACTGTTGTCCCCGAGCTTGGAGGCGGTTACGGCGTCGTCGACGATCTTTGTGGTTGAGACCGCATTGCTCGCGAGTTGGGCCTCGCCGATAGCACCGCTAGAGATCGTGGCAGCAAAGGAGCCGGTGCCGGAGCCTGTGACATCACCGGTGAGGGTGATCGTCTGGTCGCCGGTGTTGGTGCCGGAGGTCGTACCGCTGTGAGTGCCTGAGAAGGTGCCCGACTGCGTGGCAAGCGTGCCCAGCCCCAGCGTGGCGCGCTGTGCTGCGGCGTCTGCGTCATCGAGCAGCGCGCGGCCGGCTGCGGTGCAGCTGATCTCCTCGACATCACCCGCGCCCGCTGTTGCGCGGCCGAGCAACACGTTGCTGGCGCTGGTGTCCTGCAGCTTGGCGTAGGTGACAGCGCCGTCGGCCAGGGCGGCGGTGCTGAGGTTGCTGGCTTTGGCTGTGGTGACGGCGCCGTCAGCGATTTTCGCGGTGGTAACGGAGCCGTTAACAAGCTCGGGGACGATGTCTGTGTAAGCGCCAGCTTTGAAAACCTGGAGCTTGTTGGTATTGCTGTTGAGGTAACCGCGTCCTTCGAAGTTGTCGGTGGTAGGGGCCGTGCTGTAGACGGCAATGCTCGAGTCTGCGGCGAGCTTGGCGGCGGTGACTGAGCCGGAGGCCAGTGCGGCTGCACCGAGCTTGGTTACGCTTGCCTGATCTAACTTGCTAAGATCAATGCTATTTGCATCAACTAGATCTAAGCCCGCATCGACTAAGTCTTTAACTGTTATCTTCTTTGTCTGACTTGCGGATATGTCCGCTATTGGCAATACATCGGTCGCCGCGGTTGAAGCAGCGGGCAATGCCGGTAATTGCGTAATTCGTTGGTCCGACAAGGCTCAGCCTCCGCGCTCCATCAGTCGCACAGACAGTTTAGTCATCTGTTTCCTGTAGCAGGAAGCCCAGTGATTGCTCGAGGATGATGCGATCTTCGTCCTCTTTCAAGATGTAGTCAGTAGGTTGTCCGACTAGTAAGCGAATCTCGCCTGTGGTTACAAAGTCAATGGTGCATCGGATGATGTCTGCTGCGTCAACCACGACCCCAGATTGGGTGACCATCGCCGATGCTTGGTAGAAGATGGTCTGAACGGTAGGATCGATAGCGGCGTCTGTTAAGTAAAAAGCGCAATCAAATTCGCTACCAATATCTAAGCGTTGAATAAGCTGTAGCATTAGTAGAGGTGTTTCCTTGGAGCCTTGTGTGGCGTAATCGAAGATGCAGTCAATCGTTCCATTGCCGCTGATGAGCCCTGCGGCGTACTGATTTTTGAACTTGTCGCTAAGCGTTGTAGAGTCGAGGGCTTCTCTATCTGTGTTCAGCTGATAGCTAATGACATTCCCGAGCGTGTTGTAGCTGACGTCGCGCACGGTGTACGTGACTGGAATCGAAGCGCCTGCAAAGGCGACGACAGTTAGTTCGTTAGCGCGCGTGTTGTTGACGGCGTCGGCGAAGGTGGGAAAGAAACGAAGACCGCCAGCGGCGTTGACGTTGACGTAGGTTGAGATCGTTGATTCGACAACTGCGGATTGCCACGCACTCGTGGCGAAGCAAACCAAGCCCCGTGGATCGGTGGTGGAGAGATCAACGCGATCTCCTGTTAAGAGGTTGTCGAGAGAGGTATCGAGGCCAATACGGTTGAGATTGGTATTGATGTCACCTGGATCAATGCGATCGACGATACTTGTGACACGCTGACCTGCATTTCGCCGGAGCTTGATGGTGCCGTGAGACCCTAGGAAAACGGTCATACAATTACACCTCCGGGAAGGAAGTCACCATCGACTGTGAATTGAATCGGAACGGAATTTAGCTCTCCGGTGCTAACGGCGAGCTGGGCCGATGTGATGTAAGCATAAAACTGGACTGAGTCATTCGCACTGCCACTAGTTCGTAGCTGCATCAGTACGCGATCAGCCTCAGTAATAGCTCCGAGCTTGTGAATCTTGCTGAGTAATGCAGTGAACTGGGTGTAGTTTGCCGATTCTCCTGCTTCAAGGCGGTAGTACATCAATGTTGCACTGCCTGTCGCACCTTTTATGCCAGGAATAAATGTATTGCTGGTGCTGTCGATGGTATTGGTATTTAGCAGCTCAACGGTTGTGTCGATTGACCAGTCTCGGATTTTTGCCACAGGTTTACCATCCAATACCAGGGAGCCGGAGCGTCCGCTATAAAAGCCCATTGATCAATAACCAGCTAAGCCAATACTAGCGTGTCAGGAAAAGCGAATCATTGAAATCACAAATCATGCTCTGACCATTTGAATCGCAAGGGTGTTCAACAGCACGAACGCTAACCTCACCCTCTTCGTCCATTTGAACTTCTACAACGCGAAAAACACGTTTCGATTTAACTGCTGTGCCTAAGACAAATAACCAGCCTTCGTAAGAGGCTAAAGAGCTGGCAGTATTGTTACTGATTGCTGCGCTTGTTGTTACTACTGATTGTCCGTTGCGGTAAAGCAGGATGTCGTAGGTGCCGTTGGGGATGCCAGTGGCTAGGGGCACGTTCAGCGTTCCCCCGTTCTCGATCTGACCGCTGTAGACGCTTTGCCATTGCTGCTGGCCGACGTCGACATAAATATAGGAGCCGGGGCTAAGCGGGCTGTCTGTGGGGAAGGTGCGGAATTCGACGTTGCGGCGGATGTGACGACGCTGCTGACAGAGGAGCTTAGCGTAGAGGATAGCTTGGCTGCGGTTAGTGACGTATTGAGAGAGATCGAAGGTTTGTCGAATAGCGTTAGCTTCGGTGACATCGCGGAGACTCACATCCACGCTCGTATCGCGTGGAAAGGCGCCGTCGACTTCAGTATTGCGATAGATGACCGTGGCGATTAGGTCCTGAACGCTGCTGCCGTAGTCGATGAACTCTTCTTTGTAGGAATCCTCGAGGATGTTGCCGGCGGAGAACATGGCAACGATGGGTACCCTTCTTGTGATATTGCCGGCGTTGTCGCAAGGGACAGCAGGAATAAGGGTTTCTTTACCACCGATGCGCCCGAGCTCGAGGAGGCTGTAGGGCGCCACCTCAGCCCAGAACTGCCGCCAAGGCACCTGCTCGGCGATCACGCAATCCATGAACAGCTGGTTCTGACGGCAGAACCGCTTGACCAGCGCCAGCGCTTGCAGGTCGATGCCGCCGATCTTGGCGAAGCGGCCGATGCCGTTCTGCGGATCGAGGATGGTGTCGAGGAAGATGTCGGGCGCGTAGCTGCTGCTGCCGTCTGGTTCGCTGGGGTAGCTGCCGTCATCACGCAGGCGGCGCACCTTCTTGCCTTTCAGCGTGAACACCGACAGCGAACGCAGGTCTTGGATGCCTTGCCCGCTGTAGGCGTTGAAGCCCAGCAGTGTGATGCCGTTGTAGAGGTTGGGATAGGTACTGAAGGGTTCGGTGCGCTGCTCGGTGACGGCGGTTATGGAGAACTCAGGGCCGCCCTCGAAGCTGTAACTAGTCTGCGTGTCGGAGCGAACAGAGAACAGGCCCCACTCATCCACCTCATAGGGGTTTACGTTCAGCGGCGGCTTGAAGCCTTGGCGAGCACGCAGCGAGCCGGTGAACGTGAACTGACCACCGGCTGGGCCGCCAACCGTGACTACATCGCCGCTGTTTTCGATGTAGGCGAAGTCCGCGGCGCCGGTATAGACCATCTCAGCCGCGGTTTCGGCGATTGGCTCGAATTTGAACTGCCAGTTGCCGTTGTTGTCGTCGGCGATGAATTTCAGAGATACGAAGTTATCAACATCAGCACCACGGCGCATGGCGAAAATGTAAGGGACACGGCTCCACACTTGGCCGGTGCGGCGGTAGAACAACCAGAAGAATGCAGCTCGTACTTTGGTGCCGTTGTCGCTATCGCGGTAACGCTTGACGCTTTCTTCGCCGTACTTTTTGGCGCGGCCTTGGATGCGGTTGAACACCTTGGCCTTCAGCGCAAAATCGACCACGCGGCACTCGGTGATCGTTTCGTAGCCGGCCTCCTCCATCTTCACCAGGCACTTGGTGTTGAAGAAGTCATTCCAGGTATTGGGGTTATCTAAGTAGCTTTGGAGGAACCCGACTCGGTTTTCCTTGGCGCTGATTTGAGAGCGCAGATTTGCGTCACGCGCTGCCATCGCTGGCAGGTCCAGATTGTTGGCATCAGCTGTGAGGTTTGCGATCTCCTCGTTAAGGCGCTCTTCTCTTGAGTTAAGGCGCCGCTTGTCTTGCTTGAGGTTGCCTTCTGTCGCCAGACCGTATTGCCGCAGTGCTTGGTTCAGCTTGTTAGTGAGCCTGCGGTAACGCTTGTTTGCATCTTGCAGCTGGCTGCGCCAGTTGCGAATTGCGTTGCGGTTGCGGTCGTTGCGAAGCTTGTCGAGCTCATCTTCAATCGCATCGCGTAGGTTTTTGCGATGCTCTTGGATGTTATCAACCTGCTGAGCAAAAAGATTGACTACAGGGTCAAAGTACTCGGCGTTCTCGACCAGCGTGTCGATCTCGGCGGCGCTCCATTGGCGGTCTTCAAGATCAACAAGTAAATCCTTGAGGAATCGGATTTCGGCCAGCCTTGCCCTGACACCCTCTCCGATTCCCGGCTTGAGGATTGGATCGTTGCGCAGCAGCTGGGCGTTGAGCTCGATCAGCTCCTTCTGCAGCCTCTCAATCTCGACCTTGGCTTCGCGGCCGTTCTGTTTGAAGTCGGTGGTGTTGTAATCCTCAGTCGGGCACACCCCGGACTCAACGCACTCCATCAGCACGCGCATGGCGCCGTCTTCCAGCTCCACGTTTTTGATTGGCGCTGCCACGCGGAACTTTACGCTGCCTAGCTTGTAGGTGCTGGCTGCGTCAATGTAGCTCGAGAGCGTGCGGCGCATTTCCTTGGCTGCTCGAGCAGTGTCGTTGCCACCTGACGTGATGCGCCTGAATACGAGCGTCATGCGGTGCCCGACAGGCACAGCTGGCCGGGCGTCGTTGAACACATTCAATGGCCAGTAGCTTTCAAGCCCTTCGATCACGATGCCGAGCGGCGCATCGCGCTCCTCTCCCTCATCGTTGCGATCGATGAAATCGACGTTGATCGGGATGGGCGCATACACCCCAAACCGGGTCATGGTGCTTGGCGAGAACGCTTGGCTGAAGCCATCGGTGTGCTGATCGCCCACCAACGTGGGGCGGTACGCGATGCTGCTGCTTCCTTCACCGATGCGCGTCGGGTCGGTAGTGTCACCACGCAGCAGATCGGCAAACTGCAGCGGCCGATTGGCACCGAAATACGCCCAAGTCTTGCCCGCAGCAAACTGGCGGATCGGGGTCTGGCCGAACGCAATGCGGTCTGGTCCGATCGCTTCGATGTTGGATGCGCCAACCGCCAGCAGCATCTGCATGAACTGGCTGGAGCCTTCGCTGTGCACCGCAGACCAGATCAGCGATGTGGCGACACGCACGCCGCCGGTGGGGTTGTCGTCGGTGTTGCAGTAGACCAGATTGACCGGATCGCCGTATTTCGCAAGCTCCTGCTGCGAGTTGAATCCAAACCGCGGCGCGAACACTTGATCGCGTCTGCGTTTGATGTCCCTCTGCTGTTGTTCGGGGCGCGGTGCGAGGAGCGCCGCAGCGACTTGAAAGAGGGTTCCAACAACGGTCAGAACGATGGCTACAACTTCCCAGTTCTGAGGGGTAGCGAGTTTATCGGCAGGGAGTCTGGTGTAATCGAATTGAGCTTGTGCAAACTCGAGGTACTCGGCTTCGCTGATGCCTAGCTCTTTGATAAGTTGATGCTCGTAAGGCAGCAGGCGGCGCGTCATTTGTGTAGCCGAAAGTAGTAACCGGTGCCAGCGGGGATCGGAGCGATGACAACGCCGGACTTTTCGGTGATGAACAGCACGTTGCCGTCGTCCAATACTGTACCCATTGCACCTCCGCTCGAGCCAGGAAGTAGGACTGCTGCGTGAGGTTCTGGTTCTTTAAGTCGTACCCCGTTGGTTATTAGCCACTTCAGCATTAAGCGGCGGGGAAATGTCGCGTCTGTGTATCGGGCAAAGTATTCGGCAAAGTCAGGTGTGTGATCGTAGTAACCCAAGCGTCGACGAACTTCAGCAAGTAATAAACAGCAGTCGACAGTGCCTGAACCGTCTCCGGGGTAGGCGCCCCACGCTCGTTTAAGTCCGATGAGGTCGTTCACCGCAGGTAGAGCTCGCTATTCAGCGGTAGGGGGCCGACTAGATCGCGTGTTAGCGTTCTCGAAGGGAAGGCACTTCCGACGCTGTCAACGGCAGAACGGAAGCGGAGTTCGATAGTGGTCTCGCTGTAGCTAGCGCCAATACCGATGTAATAGTCAGTGACTGTGTTAATAACTTGCTCGTTCGCGTTGAGCCAAGCAGTTGCGAACGTCAGGTCGCTGAGGCGGTTGCCATTAGCTTGCTCTAGTAACCGAAGAGCGACCTCGACATTCGGGAATAGGATACGCAGGTTCTCATTGTCGCCGTTGAGGGATGCGAGGGCGCCCTCGGCACGGAATGGAGCGAAGTCGTAGGTCTCGCTAAGGAATGAGCTCGATTGAGCTACGAAGTAGTTCTGGTAGCGGAGCGTTTGGGCAGTTGTTGCCAGCTTCAGGTACTGAGCAATGCGGATCTCTGTCATAAGTAGTCGATCTCGCCTGCCAAGGTGATGCGTACGGCGCTACGCCCCGGGATGATCGATCTCACTTCCGGCGGGCTGACGTATTCCCACTTGATTTGGGATGGGGATTGGATCTTGCTTGTCAGCGCGGTATTCATCCCTGCGAATAGGGTATCAGGGAGAGTAAAGCGATCAAATCCCCCACTCGTACTTTCGTAGTGGGTTAGGAGTTCTGTGGTGGCGTCGTCAGTGATGTTGTTGAAGCTGAGCTCGAGTTCATAGCCGTATGGGCGATTACCGAATGCGCGTTTGACCGTAGCTCCCGATAGTGCGCGGTAGCTCTTGACCGGATACTGGCCTAAGCGGAAGCTGCGCTCCGCAGGTTTAATACGGGGAAATTGCGCTGCCATCAGCGGAGTCCAACGCGGCCACGAGTGCCAGGGCTTTGTTGAAGTTTATCGAGGGTCATCGACATCCCTTGCCGGGCTCCATCTCTAACGGCGGCACGTCGGGTTGATGCCATTGCGGCTTCGAGTTGCTCACGGCTGACGTACTCGACTCCTCCAATGCTTGTCGTTTGGAATGTCATGTTGAGCTGTGGTGCTCTAGTGCCCCCGACGCCGGTGCTCATGGCTTCGCGCAGCTGATTGTTTGACATCACCGTTCCGGAGCTACGCGGCACAACGATCTCGGGACCTACCTCTCCTACGAGGTAGGGGCGGTTAGCTGAGATGGCCCCTCCACCTGCTTTCTTGCCGAAGAGGCCCATGCTTCCGAGGCCGCCGATGGCGCCACCGATCCCAAGAAGGATGGAGCCGATCCCTGCCAGGGTGTTCGAGGTTCCGCCTTCTTGCATCTGTTGAATGCCGCCGGCAATGCTGAGGGCGCCAGTAGCTACACCCATCATTCCGCCCAGGAATTTGGTAAAGCCTTTCTCTCCCTCGTTAGCGGCGTTGTTTGCCTGTTTGCCGGTGGTTTCAGCGGTAGTGCCGAGTCGTGTCAGAGATTCACCGATGCCTTTGAAAGCATCCGTAAGTACATAGTCGATGCTGCCTGCAGGCATGAACTCGAGATCTGCGCGTGTCATCTGCGAAGGGGCTATTGCGCCGACTTGCGCAGCAATTCCCGCTGGCAAGTCGGGACCACCAATACCTGCACTGAGACTAGAGCGGAAAGTATTGACCGCAGCATCAAAGGTGCTTACTGCGGTATTAAACTTAATTCCAGTATTAGCAAACTCGCGGTTGGCTTTATCCTGGGCGGATTCGACTCCGAATAGCTTCTTCATCCGGTCAAACACCTGCTCTTGCATGGGTGCGATTGCGATATCGAGAAACTGCTTTACGAAGCCTTGACTAATTGTCTGTGTAAAACTACGCATCGCTTCACGGAATTCGGTGGTGCCGCTAAACAGACTTTCAAGAAGTCCACGACTAGCTGTTGTGTATACCTCTGTAGCTGCGACAGCCATTCCGAGCCTCTGTTCGAAGTTCTCCACGGCTCTATTCAGTGGATCGAGCTGTTCGTTGGTACGGCGATAGCTTTCTGCGAGCTGTGCTGCCTGGGCTTGGAGCTCTGGAACTAAGTTCGGGTTTGCAGCTCGTTGCTCGGGTGTCAGTCGGTTCAACTGCGAGCCTAGATAAGTCTGAGCAGCTAGATCTGAGCGTCGGTTTGCATTCGCAAGGGAGTAACCCGGAAGAGTCAGTGCTTGTTGAGCTTGACTGAAGCGATCAAGCAGCCCTTGAACTCCAGGACGAATATCAATAGCTTGCTGTATGAGCTTAGTGAAGTCATTTCTAAGGGTTTCCAGCAGAAGCTGCGATTGGCGCTTGGTTAAATCAGCGGCATTGCGTAGAGCGCCAATGATTCCAGTGTTCTTTCCGGGATCTCCAAGTATTGCTTTGATCGCGTCTGCAAGTATGGGCGCGCCACCGAGTAAGCGATCAATCTCAGCGCGGGCTGCTGCTAGAGACGTATTGCCTGTTGCGGCACTCCTTAAGACATCAGAGACTCCTTGCTTGTTGCGTGAGATAATGTCCGGAGATACACCTTTAAGAAGAGAGCTCTTGGCGAGTTGATCATAAACTTGAGTCAGGAATACATCTATAGCGGTTTTAACAGGCGTGATGCTCTGAAGAGCTGACGGATCAGTTAATCCGCTAGCAATAGATTTGCTAAGAGCTTCAGTGTCGTTCTTGAGCTGCAGTATTTCTTTGTCGAGTCTCCCCACTTCAGCTGCGGCCACACCCCAGTTAGCTGGGTCTCCAAGGCGTTCCAGGAATCGAGCTAAGTCCTGGTTGTCACGGATTGCGCTTGTCCTGTCTACGAGCTCGCGAGCTAGAGCAAAGTTACTTTCGAGACTGGAGCGCATACGTGCGGTGTTACCACCGATATCCACAAACGAATCAAGCTCCTCCATCTTTGGTGGTGCTACGGGAGCTGTACGCTTAAACCGCCCAGTACCTAGCTCTTGTTCGGCTAACTGAAGAGCAAAAGTTCCGCCTTGGGACTGACCCATAAAGGCTTTGGCTCTCATATTCAACGCATTTTCAAACTCGGGAGCAGACATGGTCAAAGCTCCTGCATAGTTCTCTTTCAGGGCAGCGATGACTTGCTGAGCCGGTGTAGCGCTACTGAGCCCGAGATTGCGTCCAGCTCCAGTTTTTAGAAGGGCTAAGGCGCGCTCGGCACTAACGCCTTGTTGAGCGGCGGCATTAAGGAAATTCTTTTTGTCTTCGTCAGTAACTACAAAGTCTTCACCTTGGATGGCTGCTGCTTGTAAGGCGTAGCGTAAAGCTTCTTTGGATGCGCGAATCCGTTGTGCTGCTTCGTAATCTACGATTTTCTTGTTCATCTGCCCCATCTTCTCGCGGAGCTTTAATGTCTGCTCTTCAAGCTTATATTTGTAGTCGCTCAGTTGTTTTTCAATCTCATTGCGTTTGATAACGAGCTCGGTCTGCTGACGCTGGCTTTCGACCTGTGCGTCGAAGAGAGCTGTCTCGTACTCGTCAAAGATTTGTTTGAGATTGTTGCCTATATCACTTAATCCTCGATTCTCAATTCGCTGACGCTCTTCTAGCTGGGAACGCTGCTCCTGTGCCAGCGCATCACGCATCTGCTGCTCTAATTGCAAAGACTTCTGCCGCTCACTCCACTCAAAGTCTGTGATCTCTTTTGTGAGCTGTTTGCGGACCTCTTTCAGCTCTTTCTCAAGTCCTAGGCGTTCCTTGGCAAGTAGCTGAACGTCGTCATTGGCTTTATCATTCTCTTTTATGCGATCTTGGAACTCAGATAAACGGTTTAGTTCATCTCTAACTTTTGCAACTTGTGCGCGAATCTTCTGAGGGTCTAAGCTTTGGCTAAAACTTAAGAAGAATGCCTTTGCATTTGCAGCTATGTTATCAGCACCCCCCGAGCTCGAAGCTATCTCGGCCTCGAGGTCTCTTAGTTTGGTGTATTGATCTATCAAGCCACCTAGCTTCTTGGTTAGATCATCTACACGACTACTTAGTATTTGTTCCTCAAACGCTTTGGCTGCTTTGGTTGCTGCTGTGGCGTTTTCTCCGACCTCGGCATACACAGTGCTTAGGCGTTTGACCGCCAGTTCCGCGCGTGTCTGGTCGGCGATCTCTTGCTGGGCTCGTTGGAAACGCTGGAAGAGATCAAAAGCTAGAGTAATCGCTAGTTGTAGGGCAACGAGCTGTAGAGAGAAACTCACAAAGCTCGTGATCATGTCTTTTATTTTGGAGCCCACTGTTTGACTTGCTCTCCCTAAGTTATCGCGAACACTTGTATTAAAGTCTGCGATGCCTTGGCGAACTTGTTGTGTTTTTACCTGCAAACTGTCAAGAGCATTGGCTGTCTTGATTCCAAACTGAGCGACACTAAGTTGAGCTTTCTGAAAAGCTGCGTCCACGCCCAGTAGTGCCTGCCCGATCTGACTAATAAAAACAGCAACTTGTCCGAATTTTGGACCAGACTGTTGTACGAGCTCGGCTATCTGAATCAGGAAGACACCAAGCTGAACAACTGCAGCTCGTAGTCCGACGATCAGGGCAGTTATGCCTGTTGTAACTGCTGTGACGAGTACTCGACCTAAATTTGACACTAGGGTCGAGGCACCTGCAATAGCTGCGGAAAAGCCAGTAAGGATCAGATCTGCGACACCCGCAAGCTGTACTTTGAGCCAGTTGAAGCCCTGTCCTAGCTTTTGTACGGTATCAAAGACGCTAGGGACAACATTACGTAGTACAAATAATGTTTTCGCTAGAGGCAGTACGCCTACGCGATTCAAAACATCGAATTGTGCTCCGAGCTGATTAAGGTATTGAGCTATGGGATTTTTTAGGATTTCACCGTATATGTTTAGTAGCGCGGTAAATGCTGGGATTACTGTTTTGTTCAGTACTTCTCCAACGCCGATTAGAGCACTCAGATAAATCTTGAATTGCTCAAACTTAAAAGCAGCGAAGCCTTTTGCGAGATTAGCTAATCCACTCGCGATCTGCGCTATCGCTTTTACGGCTTGATCGGCCAGAGTTGCGATTTGGGGACGCAAGCGGTCCACCGCGCTCTGGATCTGCAGGAACATCTGAACAGCGGCCTGCTCGCCTTGCTGCCCTACGCCGATTTGGCGGCGTTGACTGAAGTTGGCAAGGGTTGGGGCCGCTGCTGCAGCGCCTACGACACCTCGTGCAACTGCTCCGAAGGCTTTACCCAGTGCGTCTGCGATCCCGAAGGAACTTTTGAAGACGAGCTGGAGGCGCTCATACAGGATGGTCAAGCCATCAAGAAGTGGGGCTAGAAGTCCTTTACCAAAGGCACGCTTTAGCTCGTCTTGAAACTCAGCGATGTTGCTGGTGAGACCGGCAAATCCCTTTGCGGCCATCGCCTGACCAGCGGTGAAGGCTGAGAGCCGTCGCTGCAAGAAAGCAACCAAACCCTCAGCAGAGTTCTTTGCTTTTGTGACGTCCTCGTTGGTGAGCCCTAGAGAGCGCGCGAGGACTGAGTTCTGATCGATCGTTCCGGTCAGGATGGAGCGTATTTCCTGCGTGGCATACGTCGGGTCAGAGAGCCCGAGGGTACCGAGAGCGGCACTAAAAGTAATAGCTAGATCTTCGGCATCTTTTAGACCTCCTCCGATATTGCCGATTTGAGACGCTACGACGCCAAAGACTTGAACAATAGCTTCGGACGTTGTACCGGCAATTTCAAGGGAACGTTGTCTAATATTGTCGATTGTGTTGTTTATGGGTTTTTCTAGTTTGAGAATCGCTTCGTAGGGATCCGTTATGCGGCGACCGTTGACCGCGACATCGGCTGTAGATACTAGAGTTGTTTTTGTGCGAAGTAAGGCTTCTTGTAGCTGGATCTCCCTTCCGATGGTATCGGTGAAGAAAGCTCCGAATGCACTTTTTAGTGTGTTTACAGATTGAGTTACTCCAAATACGGTGTAGCCGAGATTGGCTGTGGCTTTAGCTAGGTTGTCGACACCGTTTAGCGACGCGCTAATTGATGTACCTAGTAAATTACCTGGAGTTGCACTAGAAATTAACCTAAAGGCTTTTACGACTTTTTCTCCTGTTTTAGACGCTATATCTCCTAGATCTTCAATGTCTTGAATGCGACCGCCTATGACAGGCATTTGACGCGCTATCTTGTATGTTGTACCTAAAGCCTCTCCTAATTGCTTTACCCCTGCTATGGTTTCATCTATGCTTGGAATACTTATATTGATTTTCTTGTCTTGACTTATGTTGCTTAGACGCTTGTCTAGCTTATTGACTTTATCATCAGCTTCTTTGGTCTCTGCGACAACTCGGATCGTATAGTCAGCCACCTTGCTCTGCGACCATGCGGTATGTCTATGTTAAGACTGCCGGGTGGCAGGAGTCATCAGAGCCGAGAAGACGTGCAGTGGAATTCTTCGAGCTCGGGCCAAGTTGCTCAATAGGTATCTAGTAACTTCGTCCGGACCTTCAGCAGTTTCTATGTCAGGTTTCCAGTCAGGAAAGGGTAAGAAATCTTTTACTTGCAATCTAGGTGCAGGACCCTTAGAGCCAGAAAAACCATGCGCTATTTGTATTAGAGTAGCTGTTAAGCGTGCTGTTGTCAGCGCTTGCAAGTTTGCTTGCTCTTGTTCGTGATCTAAAGCACGTTTGGTTGCCCAACGTATTCCTGATACAGGCGTGCGGACAAACCGCTCTCGGGGGAAGTCGTCTTTGAGAGGGGATGCCCGCAGCTTAAAGTAAATATCGTCCCAGTCTGTTAGTGGAGTTCTAAGTAAGGTCTCGCACTCGCTTAGGATTTCTTCCGGGGTGGGCTGAACTCCTGCTCCGCGTTGTCGTCTGCGTTTTTTGCTTCGTCCTTCTGGGGCCAGCCGTCACGCTCCCACATGACGAGCTCGAAGACTTGATCCATGAGTTTAGACGGCATATTTTCGGTGTCTTCTTGTTCCCAGTCCTTTAGTTGTACCCATTGCTCGCCGTCTAGCTTGGATTCACCCCTGTACTGCATAAACAGTGTTACGAACTCCACTCTCTGCTGTACAGCGCCGATGCTGTCGACTTGGAGATCGTCTAATTCTGCTGCGTATTCGTAGACAAGGTCTGTTTCTTCGCTGCCTACCTTGGCTAGTAGCTCGACTGCTTCTTTCGTACTAACACCCTTGTCTTTTGCAATACGCTGCGCAAGCTTGATGGACTTAAACGTAGAGCGCGATTGCTTCTTAGAGAATTCTTCGATGCCTTTGGCTTCACCGGGCACTAAATCGTGATAAACAGGAAAGCGGAATGGCCCGATTTCACAATAGGTTGCGGGCTTAAAGAGAAGTGCGCTGTACTTGCTCATTGCGGATAGGGAGCGCTACCTGCCACGCTCGATGCGGCGTGGTTTGGTTGACGAGCTCGGTAGGAATTTCAACCTCCAGGCTAGCGCCGTCATACGCCAAGCGTATAAACTGACTCTGGACGAGGGGTTCAAGGTAGAGGGCTCCGCAGTGGAGCGTGGAGCCTTCCACCACACAATTCACCGCGAAGACGGTGTTGATGGGATCGATGAGTAGATCGTGCTGCATGGCGGCATGAAAAAAAGCCCCGATGTACGGGGCTCGAGTGTGCTGAACCGTCCTCGTGGAGGTTAAGCGGTGCGGAAGGTCGTGGTGAACCCTTGGATGGGGCGCTTCACGCCGGAGGCGGAGGCGGTGCCGTTGGCGTCCACGGCCTGGGTGATGGCACCGTCGGTCACCACCAGTTGGTAGATGGTGCCGGCGGCGAGGTTCGCACTCGGGTTGATGGTCACCACGTTGCTGGCCAGGGACACAGTCGCGGGGACACGGGCGCCGGTGGAGGCAACCTCGAGGCGGAAGCCGGAGCCGTCGGTTTGGCCCAGAGCAAGCTGGGTCAGGGCAGCGGTGCCGTTGCTGGTGTAGGTCACGGTCAGGTCGTCGCCCACTGCCACAGCCGAAGCGTTGTTGGCAGGGACGGATGCGGCCTGGCGGGTGCCATTCACCAGGAACAGCAGCGAGGACTGGATGCCGCCGCTGCTGATCGGGCTGGCGCCGGCGTCGTAGCGGCCGAACACAGGGCGTGCTCGGGACATCAGGTCGAAGGAGATCTCGGTGAGACCCTCGGCGGTGATGTTCTACGAGTAGTTCTGAATCACCGCGTTGAAGCCGGTGAAGTCATAGATGTAGTTGCCCGAGCTGCCGTCAGCCTGGCCCAGCTCCTTGAGGAATTCGATGTAGATCTCGAAGTCCTTGTTGTAGCGGGCGCGCTGGATGAGGTTGAAGCCCTCGTCGTAGCCGCCGCGGAAGACGGGGCAGTTTTGGCCGGCGGGGACTTCGGCGTCCTTCAGGAAGTAGGCAGTCACGGATGCCTGCACGGAGGATCCGGTGATCACCGAGTCCATCCAGCCGTCATCGCCCAGGAGGCGGAACTCCTGGTTGTTGTCGTTGATCTGGAAGCTGGTGTTGGTGATGCCCTGCAGTTCGACGTAGCTGGAGCCGGCGTCGAGGGTCGGCAGGGTGATCATGCCCGCGGTGGAACGCGAGGCGAAGTAGCGGCAGGGAGGGGTCAGATCCACGGCGCGGACGATGGTCCGGTGAGCCTTGTGGAACGACAACCCGATGGCGTAGTAGGCCATGGTGGTGACTCCTTAGGGGATCGGGGGGTTCAGGACGGCTCCGCGGATGCGGGCCGTGAGGGCCTCGAAGGTGACCTCGGTCCGGGCCATGTACGTGACTTGGTCCCGTGGGAAGGCGCGGGCCAGACGGCGGCTGATGTCCAGCAGCGAGACCGGCATTCGGGTGCCTTCTTTGGTGCCGAAGTTCGTGAAGCGGACGTTCCAGGTCTCAAAAGACAGGACGCCGGACATCGAACCAGGGCTGGTGATCTCGGGGACGTCCTCGATGACGCACTCGATGCCGGTGACGGCCCAGTTGGAAGGGACCATCGAGGCGCCGGTGACGTAGACCGCGGGAACGCGGCTGGCGTCGGGGAGCGTGTAGTACCCAGGCCAGGCGGTGTATGCCTTGAGGGTGATTCCGTCGCTCTGATACAGATCGAGGATGTGGAGCTCAAGAGTGCGCCGGAGCGCGGTGACCGGAGGGCAGTGGGTGGAGATCGTCATTGCTGGGCCTCCAGAGCGGAGCGCAGCAGTTCGCCGAACTTGGCGGGGGCCTCCTCAAGGGGGGCTTTGGTCCAAGGGCGGCCAGGGAAGCGGAGACCAGTGGTGGCAACTCCGCCCTCGTGGACTTGTCCCGCGTATTCGACCGGCCAGGAGAAGGTGATTGAGCCGTCGGCATTGACGACCCGGGTCTGGCTGGCGCGAAGGCGACCGGTATCCACGATGTCCCGCACCGCTGGGGGTGTGGGATAGGGCCACTTCACCGCGGAGATCTCTTGGGTGAAGCGGGTATCAAGCCAGGTGCCGAGCTGACGCATGGCCTGGGCCTTAGCGATCTCGACGGCTTGACTGAGTTCGCGTTTTGGGCGGGCCATTAGGTCGGGCCTCCGATAACGCGGAAGGTGCCTTCGATGGATTGGCGGAGGTCGCGGTAGTGAGCCGCGTCCATCGCGAGATCGAAGACCAGCTCGAAGCGACCTCGGTAGCCGTTGATCACCGCTTCGGCTTGAGAGCCGTTCGTGATGCGAGGGTCGAGGATCGCTGGGCTGAGCAGGCGGCCTCGGCAGGAGTAGGCGGTGTTGTCGGCGCCGGCCTCGGCTTTCCAAGACGGGGCTTGAAGAGTGAGGGCGGCGAGGTATTCGACGATTTCAGTGGACTGGATCGCGTTGCCAGTGGCGGGATCTGTGGTGGCAAACCCCGTGCCGACTTCAAACGCGAGCTGGGCGTTACCCCAGGGGGCGTAGGAGGCGATGGTGGTTGCCGAGATCGCCATGGCTAGAGGGCGAATCCACTGAGAGCGCGGCTGTCGAGCAGTCGCTTGTACTCCTGGCCGTAGAGCGTGGCGTCGAAGCCGGAACCCGCAGGAGCGCCGGCTTTTGCCTCGATCTGGAGGCCGATCTGCATCGTTCGAGTCGCTAATAGATGCGCAGTGAGGTAACTGACGGCATCTGTGTGAACAGCGCCGAAAACGGTGGCGGAGGCGTAGCGTCCGGCCTCGGCCAGCGCGCCTTCAACCACCGAGAGCGATTGCTCGCCGAACTCGGGGAAGCGAAGGAGGAATGCGCTGGTCGAGGGAACTGCCATCAGCCGTTACCTTCAGTGATCGCAGTGATCCGCTTGCCAATGGCATTGCGGACTTTGATGCGCTGCTCTTTAGCGGCCCACTTGTTGAGCTGCTCGATGTCGAAGGATGCTTCGATGAGCTCAAGTGCCTGGGTGATTGGCAGATCCGCGATGGTGTCTGCGTTCACCGAGGTGGTTACACCGTCCTCGGTTGTCACCTCCTCGGCTTCGATGCGCAGGGCACCGAGCTTGAGGAGGTTCTTCACCACGTCGTAGTCCTTGATCTTTTCCCAGACGGCCTCGGGGAAGTTCCGAGTGACGCCAGAGGCGACCTGAATGTGGTCAGAGAGACCTGCGCCGCCTACGAACGAGAAACCGATGGTGCATTCTTTGTCCATCGGGGGATTTTCAAGTTCGGGTCGGTAAACGAGGATCATGACTAAGACGAGATGAATGGATAACCGATTCTGAAAAGGTCAAGCCTTCTCAAGGACGATGGCGCTCTTGGGGTAGTAGAGCGCGAGGCCGCCGATGCGTGCGTGAGCGGCAACGGAGAACTCCAGGGCCTGACGCAGGGGAGGCAGGAACTCCAGGGGCTGGGGGATGTGCAGTTGCAGCTTGTCGGGGCTGCGGTCGTACACCACGATGCGGTCCTTGGAGAGGGAGCCGCCCGATTTGCCGGCCTCGAGCTCGTTGATGGGCTCGATGGCGGAGATCATCGGGTTGGTGCGCAGGAAGAACTCCATCACCGTGGTGTCGGAGGTGGTGCTGCGCGGGGTGGTGGAGATGACGCGGTACACGTTGTAGGGCACCAGCATCGTGTTAGGCATCTCCTTCATGTTGGAGTTCTGCACGAGGCGGGTGGGCGCCTCGTTGAGCAGTTCCAGCATTTCGTCGGTGGTAACACCGGCGGTGTCAAACCACTTGTTGGGGACAAGCTTGTCGACTTGGTCGTTGTTGAAGAAGCCCTTCATGCCGGAGGGGGCATCGCCGAAGTAGGCGATCTCCTGCACTTTCTCCTCGTAGGCGCGGCGCACAGCGTTGGCGCGGCGCTGCTCCAGG